>ERZ795053.4752-NODE-4752-length-14487-cov-4.986558_pt1 | contig 14487 bp, 8 predicted proteins | sample MGYA00375137_ERZ795053 | MGnify/ENA primary metagenome ERZ795053 (study PRJEB30182, sample SAMN05720284) | activated sludge metagenome | isolation source: Anaerobic digester | place: Hong Kong | collected 2014-12-17 ... | reverse complement strand
TAAAATTACCCAAAAGAACAAGGGAAGAGAATCAAAAGCCTGCTTTCCATGATGCCTAAAAAAAGGAACGAAATGATCTACATTAAAATAAGGAATACTACTCAAACTAAACGCTATAATCGCTAGAGTTGCCAAAACAAAAGAAATCACACAAATTCTCTTACTCCATTTCTGTGATACGATATGCACGCTCGAAGTAATCCATAAAATCATTAATGCTATCGTAATACCCACCGGGGTCAAATGATCTCCTTGAGTAAAACTTTCAAAGAAAAACCCCAAGAAAAACACCAAATAATAAAGTAATGTTGCAACAGAGGCTATCATAATCGTCACATAAGAAAAGCCGATTAAAAAACCAACAAGCTCCGATATTCCAAGTAATGAAAACGTATAACATCCTCCGGCTATTGGGAAAGAAGATCCAAGCTCCATATAAATCATAATAAGAGGAAACATCATAATACCCGCAACAAAGATAGTGCTTAGAAAACTAGGCCCTGAATTCGTATATAAAAAAGGAAGATTCAAAAAAAGTCCGGGTGAAATCATGCAACCAAAAGAAATCGTTACAAACGTTCCCAGACCTATCGTTTTTTCAAAACCTTTTCTTCTAATCAACTTACCCATAATTAAACCCATTTTTGGACAATTGGAAAATATCGTCCGATGCTAAATGCTTTTTTAGTGACTCGTATCCCTGGAGGACCTTGCCTTCTTTTATATTCAGCTCTATGGATTTTTTTGACAAGTTCTTCCACAAGCTTTTCCGGATACCCATAAGCTTTTACAATGTCTTCAACAGAATAATATTCTTCAACATATTTTTCTAAAACCGTATCAACAATCTCATATGAAGGAAGAGATTCATAATCCGTTTGACCTTCCTTCAATTCGGCAGAAGGAGCTTTCTCAATGATTCTTTGAGGAATAATTTCCTTATCTCGATTCAACCAACGAGCTAAAGAATAGACACGTGTTTTAGACACATCGATCAAAACATCAAGCCCCCCGCACATATCTCCATAAAGAGTTGCATATCCCATCGCCATTTCACTTTTATTTCCTGTACTTAATACAACAGATCCAAATTTATTCGAAAAAGCCATTAAAATAACCCCTCGAATCCTTGCCTGAAGGTTTTCCTCCGTTACATCCGGTCCTTTTCCATAAAAATATGGAGAAAGAAGATTTAAATAATTTTGAAACATCTCATCTATCGGAATCTCTTTAAGAGAAACATTTAAGTTGGAAGCTATAAAATGAGCATCTTCTATGCTTTCCAAAGAAGTAAAACGAGAGGGCATAAAAATTGGATAAACATTTTCTTTTCCCAAAGCTTTCACAGCAATGCATAAGACAAGTGCTGAATCAATTCCTCCGGAAAGCGCAATATGAGCAGATTTCAATCCTTGTTTGATAAAATAATCTTTAACGCCAATTACAAGTGCTTCGAAAAGATCTTTTTCCGGATCAACTGCAAAAGTTTTTTCCTGATACTTTATTTCTGTATCAAAAAGAAAACTATCTTCTTCAAATCCTTTTGCCATGTAAACCAATTGCCCTTTATCATTCAAAACAAAACTATATCCATCAAAAACAAGTTGATCATTCGCTCCTACTTGATTACATAAAATAAGAGGTGTTTTAAGTGTCTCGTAAGCTTTTAAACATGTCTGAATACGAGTATCTTTTTTCTGAAAATAATAAGGAGAAGCTGACAAATTAACTACAATATCAGGTTGCAGCTTTTTTAATTCTTCAACAGGATCCCTTTTATATTTTGTATAACGAACTTGACCTCCATGCCCCCAAATATCTTCACAAATCAATATTCCAATTTTTGATCCTTTATATGAAAAAACTTTTTGATCAGCACCTTCACAAAAATATCTTCTTTCATCAAAAACATCATAAGTGGGAAGAAGAGTCTTATCCTTATATCCCAAAAGATTCTGATCACATAAAACCGCTGCAGTATTATAAATCGGATTGCCAACTCCTTGTAGATTACGACGGATCGTTCCTACAATCACCATCAAATCTTTTGTATAAGGTAAAATTTCATTTACCGCCTTTTCTGCCTTATCGATAAAATCTTCATAATGCACCAAATCTTCAGGAGGATAGCCTGTAACGACCATTTCAGAAAAAACAATAACATCCGCTTTTTGACTTTTTGCTTTCTCTATCTCTTCAATAATTTTTTTAACATTCCCCTTAATATCACCTACAATTGGATCCAATTGGGCTACAAAAATTTTCATATGTCACATCAAATATTTTTTTATTATCGTACTGATTCAAGAATTTTCTTTGAAGCTATTTGAATAATTCGTACCTCCTTTATTCAACTCATTATCTACTTTAAATAAAACACTTGATTTCTCACTTATATATACCGCTTCTTTTCTTGACATCTAGACAAAAATGGAGTTTCATAGAAGGGTTAAATTATCAAAAGAAATAGTATTATTATGACCCAACAAAGAGAACACTGGGGATCCAGGCTAGGTTTTATCATGGCAACAGCAGGTTCTGCTATCGGCCTTGGCAGTCTTTGGAGATTCCCCTATATCGTAGGACAAAACGGTGGTGGAGCCTTCGTTCTATTATACTTAATTTTTACTTTTGGCATTGGAATTCCTATATTTATCGCTGAATTAATTATTGGACGTTCCTCTCAAAAAAGCGCTATCAAAGCCTTTACCGAACTTGCGCCAAAATCGAATCACTGGAAAATTCTCGGTTGGTTCAATATTCTTACTTCGTTCATTATTTTATCTTATTACAGCGTGATTTCCGGATGGACTGTCAATTACGCCCTTATGTCTCTTGTACAATTTTATAAAGGAAAAACTCCTGAACAAATTTCCAATATCTTCGACATTCTTTCCTCTTCATCCGACATCAACTTATTTTGGCATTTCATCTTCATGCTTATGACTGTTGGGGTTGTTTTCAAAGGTATCCGCAAAGGTATAGAATACTGGAGCCGAATCCTTACCCCTGCCCTACTTGTGATTTTAATTGGTCTTTTCCTCTTTTCAACAACACTTTCCGGCTTTAAAGAATCCGTCGAATTCATTCTTCTTCCGAATTTCTCCTCGCTAACTTCCTCAGGAGTTCTAGACGCCCTTGGAATGGCTCTTTTCACCATCAGCGTTGGAATTGGTATTGTCCTTACTTACGGAAGCTATATGAAACCTTCTGAGGACATCCCTAAAACAGGTCTGATCATCGGCACTGTTTCTGTTTCCGTTTCCTTATTTGCAGCTCTCATGATTTTCCCTATCATTTTTTCATTTGGATTTGAACCGCAAGCAGGCCCTGGTTTAGTTTTCAAAACACTACCTGTATTATTTGCCCAACTTCCTGGATCTCTAGTAATCTCCACAATCTTTTTCATCCTATTTGTTTTCACTGCTCTAACTTCTTCCATCTCTTTATTAGAAGTTCTTTCAGCAAACTTGATCGAAGTATTCGGATGGAAAAGAGCTAAAGCCGTTTCGATTGCAGGACTTGCCACTTTCGTTATGGGAATCCCAACAGCTTTAGCCTCTTCAGGAGCTTTATTCGGTAATTGGATCAAAATCTACGGAATGAATTTCTTTGATACCATCAATGAAATTTCCGGCTCATGGATGATGCCTCTTGGAGGGTTATTCACCATAATTTTTGCCGGATGGTTTATGGAGAAAAAACTGGTTCAATCTGAATTCACCAATGGAACTACTTTAAAAAGATTATTAAAACCTTGGTTTTTCACCATTCGATATGTCGCTCCTTTAGCTGTTTTGATTGTTATTTTGCAAAGAAGCGAAATTATCGATTTAACAGTTATTTTAGATAAGCTTTTTACAAAATAAGGAAATAAGACATGGCAAAAGGCAAACTATCGATCCATAGTGAAAATATTTTACCTATCATCAAAAAATGGCTCTATTCTGAAAAAGATATCTTTATCCGAGAGCTAATCTCCAACAGCACTGATGCTATCTCAAAATTACGAATCATAGCTGGCAGAGAAAATATCACACTCAACGAAATGCGCATCGATATTCATATCGATAAAGAAAATAAAACGATAAAAATTTTCGATACCGGAATTGGCATGACTGGCGAAGAAATTGAAAAATATATCGCTCAAATTGCTTTTTCAGGCGCCGAAGACTTTATCGAAAAATATGAATCCAAAGATGAAAAAGACCAAATAATCGGACATTTTGGTCTTGGATTTTTCTCTTCGTATATGGTTGCCAAAAAAGTCGAAATTCACTCTTTATCCTATCAGAAAGAAGCAAAAGCTTCGCATTGGATTTGCGATGGATCTTCCGACTACGAGCTTTTGGAATCCGATAAAACTTCAATCGGAACGGAAATCACCTTACATATCAGCGAAGACAGTGAAGAATATTTAGACGAAAGCAAACTCAATCAAATCGTTAAACGCTTCTGCCCTTATCTACCTTACCCTATCTATATCAACGACCAGCACATCAACAACAAAGACCCTCTTTATTTAAAGCCTGCATCGGAGTGCTCCAACGAAGATTACTTGTCTTTTTATAAAGAACTTTATCCCTTCGAAAAAGATCCGGTTTTCTGGATCCATTTCAATGTGGACTATCCTTTCAATCTAAAAGGAATCCTATACTTCCCCCATATCGAACCTAACTATGATTTAAATAAATCTGAAATCAAGCTCTTTTGCAATAGAGTCTTTGTTTCTAATGACTGCAAGGAAATCCTTCCCAAACATTTAATGATTTTAAAAGGAGCTTTAGACAGCCCAGACATTCCTTTAAATGTCTCAAGAAGCTTTTTAGCAACAGATCATACAGTAAGAAAACTTGCATCTCACATCTCAAAAAAAATCGCATCACAGCTTAAATCCAAATACCTATCAGATAAAGAAGCTTTTATCAAGATTTGGAAAGAGATCGAAATCATTATCAAACTAAGTATTCTTCAAGATGGAGAATTCTATGATAAAGTCAAAGACTGCTTCCTTTTTGAAACTTTAAATGGCTCTTTTGTCACAATCAAAGAATACCTAGAGCAAAATAAAGACAAAACACAAGATAAAATCTTTTATGTTCATGCAAATCAAAAAGATTCTTCTTTGACAAAACTCTATAAAGAAAAAAACATCGATATCCTTCTTTTGAATCCTTATATCGACGCCTCTGTTATCTCCTTTTTAGAACCTAAAGAGTCTTGCAAATTCGAGCGTATCGACGGCAATTTAGACGCTTTAATCAATTCTGAAAATAAAGAAGAAGAAAATGAAGAAACAATCAATTTCATCAAAGAAGTCATAGATTCAGAAAGTTTCTCAATCGAAACCAAATCTTTCGAATCGAAAACTCTTCCTGGAATCATTCACACATCAGAAGAAGAAAGACGTTTTGCAGACTTTATGAAAATGGCGCAAAACCAAACTCTTCCTATGAAAAAATCTTTAATTTTAAACAATTCCCACCCACTTATGCAAAAAGCATTGGAATTGAAAGATACAAGTCCTGAGATGGCAAAAAATTTAATTCAACATCTCTATGATTCAACAAGACTTGCTCAAAATGAAGTTTTAGCCGAAGAACTACCCTCCATTTTAGAACGTTCTTCCAATCTAATATCTTTTTTAAGTTCTTCATTATAAACGATCTACAGCCACTAATCATCTAATCGTTAGTGGCTTTATTCATAAATCAATATTTTAATTATTATAATAAAAATTATAATTACTATGTTTAAATGACTTTAATAAATAAAAATGTTATAATTAGTTATTAAACATTATAAACTATTATAATAATAAGTACTTAATATGCATCTTCAATTTCAGACAGGCGTAAGCCTTCATATTTTATTTGAAGAAAAACTGAAAGAAACTTCAGATTTTCTAGGTAAGCAAGGATTATTAAAACCCAATCTTTTCTTTGATAGAGATTTTGGAATTCTGCAATACGATCCCACATGTTCTCAATATATCCCCTATGAAAACTCTTTGGATCTTGCAAATACAGTACTTGATTTACTGTTAGCTCCAACTTCTGAAAAGCCTATCAAAAAACCAAAGCTCCTCGATATTTCCAATCCTCACACCCAAGAACTTGAAAAAGAAATAGAATCCTTACAAGATCAAATTAAGTCTTTAAATGAAAACATCGATCAGCTCAAATCACAACAAATTGTCCCCTCTCATTCAGATGAATCAATGAATTCACCTACAATCGAAAAGCTTGAAGCTCAAAATGCTAAAATGTGGGAAAAGATTTTGGAAAGGCTCGATGCACTACAACACTCTACCTCTTTACCTCCTTCATTTCCTTTAACTATAGCTCAGCTCCCTCCAATTCAAATTGAAGGTCTTGAACAACTTACACAAAGAATCGGTTCTTTAGAACAAAGCATACATGCTTCTCAATCTGACGAAGAACAACGGTTAACAGCTTATTTTGAATCAATTTTGAAAAACCTACAGGATGATCAAGCAAAATTAATTGAAGAATTACGCAACAAAGAGAGCCTAATTGAAGAACTAGGCACTTCTTCTCAAGATCTCCGAGATTTAGCAGAGGAAAGAGCGTTTGAAATTCAAATTTTAAGAGAGAGACTTGTTCAAAATGAAGATATGCAAGTTAGAATCCAAGAACTCACAACAAACTTTAACTCTTATGATGAATCGATCAGAGATTATCAAACAGCACTTGCAACTAAGGAACTTGAAATTTCAGAACTTCAGAACCAATTACAACAACTTGATCAAGCCTTTACAGGAAAAGATAATCTTATCGCTGAACTATCTTCTTTGATAGAAATTTTTCAAAATGATGCTCATGATGATTTTCTTGAAAGAACGCAACTAAAAAAACTCATAGAAAAACTTCAAACAGAACTTGAAAAATCCCAAACTCGTGAAACAATAACTGAAAGTGAAAAAGATCAAATACAAAGACAATCTACTAAATTCATAAAAGAAATTCAAAGACGATATCAAGAAGCATTAGATGATCTTCAACAGCAAAAAGCTCATTATGAAGAATTACATACAGATTATGCAAATCTTGCCAAAAGAAAAGAAGAGGCAGCTGACTTACTATTACAAGCACGCGAACAAGAACATGCAAAAAACATTGCTTCCTTAACAGAACAACTAACACAAGAAAGACAAAGGTTACGAGAGGCTCAAATAGAATTCGATAAGGGTATAGATATATTAACTACTCTGCAAGCCGAAACTTTAAAAGAAAAAGTAGAAACTCTATTTGAGTTAAACCAAATCAAATCTGAATCAAAGAAAAAAATCACAAAACTTCAAAAAGAGCTTGAAAAAACGGAAAAAGAACATCAAGAAGAATTAGAAGCATTACAAGCAACTTACCAAGAAGCTCAAGATGCACTCGCGCAAGCTCTAACCGATTCATCAACAAAAGAAGATCAATTAAAAGCTCTTCAACAATCATTTGATGAAGCTCAAGACAATCTTCGACTAACACAAGATAGACATCAAGAAAAGTTACAATCCTTACAACATAAGCATAAAATGACTCTGCAAACGCTAAAACAAGAACATGCACAAGAATTAAGCGAACAACAAAGTCAACTTTATTGGGAAAAAGTCGTTCCTCTAAGATTAACTTTAGAAGACTCTTTCCAAACAATAAAAGCTCTCAAACAAGAACGCAGCATAGCTTTGGAAACCTCCATAGCAAAGCAAGATGCAATCGAATCACTCACAAAAGACATAAAAAAACTAGAACATCAAATTTCAATATTAACTCATGCTAAAGAAAAAGAAAGATCCGAATCAGATACAGATATTTCAGAATTACAATCTGAAATAACAAAACTCGAAACTCAATTATTCCAAGCTCTCCAAGAAAAAAGAACAATCAACCTAGCTATTCATTCTCTTGAAACTGCATTATTGGAAACTCAAACAGTTTTTGAAAGCATGGAAGAAAGTCTAAAAACTTTTAAAAAAGATTATGATCAATTACAAATTGATCATGCAATCTCTTTAGATGAAAAAGAAAACATTACTTCTGAATTAGAAGCTGTGCAAGAAAAACTCGCACAAGCACTAACTGATGCTTCAACAAAAGATGATCAATTAAAAGAGCTCCAACAAGCATTAAATAAAGCTCTAACCCTTTATCAAGAAGAATTAGCAGATGTTTATTCTCAAAGAAAGGCAAAAGATTCTTCTATTACAAAACTTGAATCAGATATTCAACGATTAAGCGAGGAAAAAGCAGACCTTTTGAATCATAACTTAGAATTACAAAAACATTTAGAGTCTGCCATCGGTGAGCTAGAAAGTCTTTCTGAAGATCTTGAACGAAATCTCAGTGATTTAGATGGATTTCCTGAAGCCATTGAAAGACCTTCCATTCTAAGTCTGATCGAAGAAAAGCAAGAAGTTATAGAACTCAAAGCTCAACTCTCAGAACTAGAACAGCAAAGAGATGAACTTATAAAACAAAAAGAAACGGCTGATCCAGAGGATCTCCGATCACTTTCTGACCGAATTTTTTTCATAAGATCTGATATTAATCATGCCAAATTAGATTTATCCGCAACAAAAAGCCAATTTTTTGATCAAATTTATCAAGAAAGATTAGCAGAACTTAATAAACAACTTAGTGAAGAAGAACTACAACATCGTCGAATGATTTTAGCCTCTATTCGAGATCAACGTGAAGAATTAAGTAAAAGAGATACAGATTTTTGTTCTTACGCAAATCAACTTAGAAAATTAACAGAAGATCTTAAGAGCAAAGATCTGGAATTTGAAACAAGTTTACAAGAAAAAGATCGCTTAGAATCAGAAATTGCTCAGCAAAATCTTAAAATACATGAAACAGAACAAAGAATTGCAGAATTAACAGAAGAAAATACTAGATTAGAAGCTGAAATTGATTATATCAAAGAAATTTTCTCAGATCATTATAATCCTCTAGCGCAAGAAAATGAAAAGTTAGAAGAAGAAATTGCTCAACTTACAGAAAAACTTCAAAAATCAACTCAAGAACAAGAAATTCTTAGAGAAGAAATAGATGGAGCAAGAATAGAAATCAAAGAGCTTCAAACAGCTGCAGAAGTTGCAGAAAGATATGAAGAACAAATAGATGAAATTGCTCAACTATCTAAGCAAATCGATAAATTAGAAGCATACCTCCAAGCTCTTTTAAGCGAAAATGAATCACTTATTAATCAACTAGACCGAAAAACTATATCAATTCAATATTTACACAAAGAAAAACAAAAAGCAGAACTTGCTTTATCTCAATTAACAGAAGATCATGAAAAAACAACTGCCAATCTTCATGAAACGACTCTAAAACTAAGAATATCTGAAAGTCAATTAAGACAAACTCAAAAACAACTATTAGAAGCAAAAAAAGAAATTGAGACTTTACATCACCAAGAAGAACGTTTACAACAAGCCATTAACACACTTACCGATGATCTTAACTCCTTACAAGCTTCCTCAGAAGAAACAACTTCTGAGCAACAAGAAAGAATTATTCAACTTACATCCAAGTTGCAAGAACTTATAGCAAAAAATGGAGCCCTGCAGGAACAAATTATAAAACAAGAACAACAAATTGCAGATTTCCAATCTAAACATCGTGAAATCACTCAAGAAAACCTAAAACTATCATTAAGAGTTAGCAAATTAGAAGCTAAAAAAGCTGAGCTTGAAGACAGGATTGAAGATCTAAAAGCGATGATAGAAGAAAAAAACCAAAAAATTGCAGAGCTTGAGACAAGAATTTTGAAACTTGAAAACCAAATTCTTCAATCGAATCAACTTATTGCTTCATTAGAAAAAGATGTTATTTCAAAAGAACAAACAATTGATAATCAAAAAAGCATTATCTCAGATTTAGAAAAAGAAAAAGATACCAGCGAACTTACTATTATAACTTTACAGGCCAGACTAAAAAAATTAGAAGAATCGCTATCAGAAAAAGAAGCTGAGCTAGAGCAATCAATTATCGCTCAAATGGTTTCTGATCTTGTTAATAAAATAACAACAGATGCTTTAGAAGAAATCCACCAAACAGAAATGGAACAAAGACGAAGGATGGAAATTTCTTCTCAAAAAGCAGAAGAGGACGATGAAATAGGAGGCCCTGAAGCAACAAGTAAAGAAAACACGTTAGCTGAAAAAGAAATGAGAGATCTAAGATCTTTTTCTGATCTTTTAGAAAGAATAATTGAGCAATTACAGAATAAAGAAAGATTTGTTAGAAAACACTATGAAGTCACCTCACCTTATAATTATCAGCATTTTTTAAATTTTATTAGAGAATGTGACTCTTGGATCCAAGAAACCTTTGATCAAAGTAAAACAAAAGAAATATTCGAAATCGAAAAAAACCCAAATCGTACTGATAGAAAGAAAATATATATCAAACAAGGAAAAGCTATCTTAGATTTAGAAGCCATTTTAGAAAATCAAATACAAGATAGGAGTATTGAAGATAGTAGAGTCCTTGAATTGATCTATAATTTCCTTACATATGGAATTAAGAAAAGAGACAGTGTTGGAATTGGAGCAACATCTAAATACGTTTTAAACAATCTAAGAAAAATACATAGAAAAAAATTAAGAAATCACCAAGCAGACATTGAATCAGAAAGTTTTTTTGAAGACTTTCTTACATTATTATTCATAGCACACTATATACGCTCTTTCCCTGATTCGTTTGAAACAGATCAAACTGTAGCAAGAGTTTTTACAATCGGTGGAATAAGATATTCTTCTATAGAATTAAACAGAAAAATGAAAGAGCTGTGGGATGCAATTAGCAATTTAATCATAGACGAACTTGCTCCAGCATTTGAAGAATATCTCATATCATCTATTCCAGAAGAAGAAAGAATACCTACTCCAGAACCTCTCCCTTCTCCCGCGGAAGAAACCCCTCCCCCTTCACGACTAGAGATATTAAGGGAACGACAAAGACAATTAATACAAGCAGGAAGATAACTAAAAACAAAACCCGCCTAAAAGACGGGTTTTTAAGATAAATCGTTATCCAATCTAATACTTATTTAGCAGAAGTATTAGGACCTTTAATTTCAGAGATAGCACCTTTAAGCATTTCGATTTTAGAGCCATCATAAGTTTTGATAACAATTGTATCATCTAAAATCAAATCGATTGTTCCGATCATGCCCATTGCAGTCACTTTATCACCAATTTTCATAGCTTCTCTCATCTGTTGAGCAGCTTTTCTTCTTTTTTGCTCAGGACGAAAAATTAATAAGTATCCGAAAGCAATAAAGATTGCGATCATGACGATTGTTTGAATTAAACTTGATTGAGGCGCTGCGCCTGCTGCAAGGATTGGATGTAACATAATGGTTTTCCTTCGTTGTTTATTTTTTTAACGATAATGGGTGTAGTATACCAAAATCAAGGATTATCTTTCCAGAAGGGCAATATTTTCAATATGATAAGTATGCGGAAACTGGTCTAAAGGAATCATTTTTTTGATTTTGTAACCTGCTTTTTTAAGTTCTAGATAATTTTTTTCCTGAGTTAAAACATTACAAGAAATATAAATGATTTTTTCGGGCATTAGCTGAAGAAGCTTTGCAATCGCCAAATCATCAAGTCCGGCTCTTGGAGGGTCTACAATCACAAGATCGGGCTTGGGAAGAGAAGTAGATTGAAGAATTTTTCCAACATCCCCTGCAATAAACTGAACATTTTCAATACCATTTTGTAATGCATTTTTCTTGGCATCTTCAACGGCATCGGGATTCAGCTCAATTCCAATCACATTTTTTGCAGCTTTTGAAAAAATCATCGCAAGTGTTCCTGTACCAGAGTAAAGATCATAAGCTACATCGATAGGAGCCATATCTTGTAATAAAGATAGAGCTGTTGAATATAATTTTTCCGCTTGGCAAGTTGATGGCTGAAAAAATGAAGTAGCGGAGATATTGAATGTTAATGGGATTTTCTGATCATCTACTTGAATGTTTAGCACCTCTTGGATGGTATCTTTTCCAAATAGTACGATTTCTTCAAAAGATGTCGGCGACTTTTCTTCAATAATGCGTTTTCTTAAAATAATAGAGACTTTTTCCGGATTATTCCCAATCACTTCCTGAACAGCTTTTATAAATAAAGCCTGATCGTTTACAGCAAATTCTTCTTTACCATTTATGGTTAAGACAACCATCTTTTCTGAAGTATTTTTTCCCTCACGAACTGTAAGTGTTAAAAACAGACCTGTATCGTTTTCATAATTATAAGCTGTATAATCGCTATTTTCCCAAAACTCTCTTACTCTAACAACAAGCTTTGCAAAAAAGGAAGAAGCTAAAAAACAGTTTGAAAGATTGAAAACAAAGCGATTAGCTTTTGCAATCATAAGGCCTAGATATTTGGTGCCGATTCCATTTTGGGAAAAAGAAAATTCCATCTTATTTCGAAATTCCCAAGGTATTTCCAAAGAAACAATAGGATAAATCTCGCCATGATCTTCAAAAATATGGGATTGAAACTGATCAAGTACCCATTTCTCTTTTTGCTGAAGTTGCTTTTGATAATCCATGGCTTGGATCATACATCCCCCACAAATCTCTGCGTGTGGACAACGAAGCTCAACTCGATCTTTTGAAGGAATTAGTATTTGTTCCAACCTGCCTTTGATAATGCCTTTTCGTTTTTTATAAAGCTTTGCAAGAACTTTATCGCCTGGAATGGTATGGGGTATTAATACTTTTGCATTATGATATTCAGCTTGTCCCTCAGCTTTTCTGGACAAAGTTTCAATAATTATTTCTTCCGTCATGATCTACGTCTTTTTTTTGAAAAAGAATACCATAAAAAAGAAAATATTCACATCTTTGAAGACAAAAAAAGGAAGCAAAATTGCTTCCTTCATCAAACAAAAAAGAAAATAATTTCAAAAAATTATTTTCTTCCTTTTTTAGCTGGTTTTTTCTTAGCTACTGGCTTTTTCTTTGCAGGTGCTTTTTTCTTAGCTACTGGTTTTTTAGCAGCAGGCGCTTTCTTTTTAGCAGGCGCTTTTTTAGCAGCAGGCTTTTTAACCATTAAACCTTTTTTCTCAGCAGCAACAGATTCTTTTCTAAAGATTTTAGCAATTTTCGCTAATTTGATAGATCCTGTTCTAACTCTTTGAGCTGCGGCTTTGTTTCCGCCTTCAACTTTTGCTAAATCTTTTAGCAAAGCTTCCAAATGCATATGCATTGTTTTCATTGTATTTTTCAGTGCCATAAAATGGTCTCCTGTTGGGTTGAATTAATCCTTCTTACTTAATTTTGAATAATTTTTTTTGAATATATTATGCAAGATTTTTTTATAAAAATTTTTATTATTTTTTTTAACAAATAAAAAACTTTAATTAAAAAAAGGATCTAAAATAATACCTGAATGAGTTTTTGAAAAAAATCAGACATCGAAAAAATTTAATATAATTTTTATGGAAAAAGGGACTAAAATGTCCATAAAAACAAAAAAAAGACATAAAAAATGCAGTATTGTTTTATTAATGGTGAAATTAAACCTTTAAAATCTGCCACCCTTTCGGTTTTGGATCTTGGATTTTTAAGAGGTGTTGGAATTTTTGAATACCTTAGAACATACCATCATAAGTATTTCCATTTAGAAGATCATTATATAAGATTTCAAAAATCAGCTGAAAAATTCCATATTCCTTTTAATTTATCCTTTGAAAATCTCCAAAAGATCTTAGAAAGGCTTCTTGAAGTAAATGAGATGCAAGAAGATTATGGCATTAAAATGGTTTTAACAGGTGGCGTTTCCGATCATCCTCTAACACCTTCAAAAGAACCTTCTCTTTTAATCTTTATAGAAAAGCTTCCTTGTTTTAATGAAATAAAAAAAACAGGAATGAAAGTTGCTACCTATCCTTTTACAAGAAAATTTGCAGAATATAAGACAACAAGCTATCTAGAAGCGATACTTGCTTTTCAAAATGCCAAAGATCAAAATGCCCATGAAGCTATTTACGTAGATCAAGAGGGCTATCTTTTAGAAGGCACCAGAAGCAATTTTTTTGCCATTAAAAATAATACTTTATTCACACCAAATCACAATGTACTTCCAGGCATCACTCGAAAAGTTGTTCTTTCGATAAGTCAAAACGTATTAAATATTGAAAAAAGAAGGATTCATATAACAGAACTTATGGATATGGATGAGGCTTTTTTAACATCAACAACGTTTGAAATCATGCCAATTCGAGCAATAGACCAATACGATTTATCAAAAACGAATTTCAAAACCATTCATAAATTACAAAATCTGTTCCATCATTATTCAGATCCACTAATGGAAACAAGCTTCGCTTCTATGTAAGAAATTCGAATGCATCTGATCTTTTGATCAATTTAAAAAGAAAATAAAAAAACTGAGAAATAAAAAAAGCAAAAAAAAAGCTGGCAGCGACCTACTCTCCCATACTCTTG
>ERZ795053.4751-NODE-4751-length-14492-cov-4.466440_pt1 | contig 14492 bp, 12 predicted proteins | sample MGYA00375137_ERZ795053 | MGnify/ENA primary metagenome ERZ795053 (study PRJEB30182, sample SAMN05720284) | activated sludge metagenome | isolation source: Anaerobic digester | place: Hong Kong | collected 2014-12-17 ... | reverse complement strand
ACTGCACCCGGCATCCGAAGTCCGATCCATCGCCAAAATGCCCCATGACGACATCTTTGCGGTAGCCCACCACGATGAGGACATCGGTCACTCCATTCTCCACCAGTCCCGTCACGATGTGCTCGAGGATGGGCCGTCCCCGTACCGGGATCATGGGCTTGGGAAGCTCATCGGTCAGTTCCCGCATCCGGGTGCCGCGTCCTGCGGCGAGAATGACGGCTTTGGTGACTTGTTGGACAGGTTGGGGCATGGCTTACTTGAGTCGGTTCACGAAATTTTCGATGCGATCGAGGGCGATTTCCAGCTTGTCGATCGCCGTGGCGTAGCAGCAGCGGACGAAGCCTTCCCCGGCGGGGCCGAACGCGCTTCCCGGGACCACGGCGACATCCTCCTCCTCGAGCAGACGCATGGCGAACTCTTTGCTGCTGAGCCCGAATTGACGCACATCGGGAAACATGTAAAACGCGCCGCCGGGAGGGAAACAAGGGAGTCCCATGCGGGCGAATCCCTGCAGCATGAGATTCCGCCGCCGGGCATAGCTTTGGCGCATCGATTCCACCGCATCCATGCCCCCTTCCAAAGCCTCGATGGCCGCATACTGGCTCATGATGGAGGCACAGAGCATGGAATACTGGTGGATTTTCATCATCGCTTCCGTGAGCACCGGCGGAGCGCAGGCATAGCCGAGACGGAAGCCTGTCATGGCAAAAGCTTTGGAGAAGCCATGGAGAAGAATGGTGCGTTCCTTCATTCCCGGCAGGCTGGCGATGGAGGTGTGTTCAGGGAGTTCCATGCCTCCGTCCCCGCCATAAAGCAGCTCAGAGTAAATTTCATCGGTGATGACGATGAGGTCATGCTCGATGGCGAGCTGGGCAAGTTTCTCCAACTCCGCGCGTGGCTGGATGCCGCCGGTGGGGTTGGTGGGGAAATTCAGCATCAGAATTTTGGTCCGCGGCGTGATTCGCGCGGCCACGTCCGAGGCCAGCAGGGCGAAATGGTCCTCCACCTTGGTGGTGATGGGGACGGGCACTCCGTGGGCGAGCACAATGCTGGGGCTGTAGGACACGTAGCACGGCTCATGGTAAATGACCTCGTCTCCGGGATTGAGCAGGGCTCGGAAGGCGAGGTCGAGGGCTTCGGAGACCCCCACCGTGACCAGGATTTCCGTTTCCGGGCTGTAGGCCACCTCAAACTGCTTCTTCACATAGCCCGCGATGGCGCGGCGTAGTGCGAGCAAGCCAAGGTTGGCGGTGTAGGTCGTGCGGCCTTTCTCGAGGGCAAAAATGGCCGCTTCACGAATGTTCCAGGGGGCGGTGAAGTCGGGTTCTCCGACGCCGAGGGAAATAACGTCGTCACGGCCGACAACGAGGTCGAAGAAATCGCGGATGCCGGAGCGCGGCAAACCGGCGACCTGCTTGGCAAGGCGGTCTGAAAGGGGGAGCATAGTGTCAGGGGAAAGGACGGTGTGGGGATCGGGCACCGTGGAACGGCAGGCCCCGGCCGGAATCAAGGGGCGACCGGGAGCCGACGGACTTCGTCCTCGGCTTTGGAGAGAAAGCCGTTTTGTTTGTATATTTTGAGTTGGAAATGGGTGGCGGTTGAAATAACGCCTTCAATGGTGCTCAACTTCTCCGAAACAAATCGGGCCACTTCCCGGAGATCATTGCCTTCGACGATGACGGCGAGGTCATAGGCACCGCTCATCAGATAGCAACTCGAAACCTGCTCGAACCGGGCGATGCGGTGGGCGAGGCGGTCAAAACCACCGCCGCGTTCCGGAGTGAGCCGGACTTCGATGAGGGCCGACACCCCGGCATTGCCGAATTTTTCCCGGTCAATGACGGCATGATAGCCAAGGATGACGCCTGACTCTTCGCATTCTTTGATCATGGCGCGGACGTCCTCCACCGGGCGTCCGAGTTGGGCGGCAATGGTCTCGGGGCCGGCCTGGCCGTCTTGTTGCAGAAGTTCGAGCAGTTTTTCCATGGTATGACAGGAAGAAAACCCGTAAGAAAGCACAATACGGCCGGTCTGGCTCGTATTTTCTTGGGCTTGACGCTATCAGAATGCGGGGCGGCGGGTGGTCCTTGCCGGGAGCTCAATCCCCGAAGGAGATCCCCACCGCGCGGGCGGTGCCTACGACTTCTCCGGTTGGATCGACCAGTTTGAGCTTTTCCACGGCCTCCTCGATGGGCACGGATCCCACTTGGTAGCTCTGGTAGCTCACCATGTGACCGAAGCAGCCGTCCCGGATCAGATGAACGGCCTTGACGCCAAACCGGGTGGCGAGGACGCGGTCCCAACTCGTGGGACTTCCTCCCCGTTGTAAATGTCCGAGGGTGCAGGATCGGGTTTCTTTGCCGGTAAGTCGCTCTATTTCACAAGCGACCCGGTCTCCAATGCCGCCAAGGCGGAATTCGCCCCCCCCTTCGGTGGACTCGACCGACTGGTGCCCTCCTTCCGGGGCGGCGCCCTCGGCTACCACGACCAAGGTGGTATGGTTGCCCTCGGATTCCCTTTTTCTGATGGCTTTGGCGATGGAGGAATAGTGAAACGGGATTTCCGGGATCAGAATGATGTCGGCACCACCGCCAATGCCGGAAAAAAGGGCGATCCAACCGGTGTGCCGGCCCATTACTTCCACCACCATGACCCGCTTGTGACTCTCCGCAGTGGTGTGGAGTCGGTCCAGGGCATCGACCACGGTGGAGACCGCTGAATCGAAGCCAAAGGTCATCGCCGTGGCTTGGAGGTCGTTGTCGATGGTCTTGGGCACCCCGATAACTGGCACTCCGGCTCGTTGGAACTGCAGCGCAGTGGACAGGGTGCCATCCCCGCCGACGACGATCAGTGCTTCCACACCCAGTTGGTGGATCGTTTTTTTCGCATCCTCAATGAGTTGCCGCTCGATCCCGACGGTTTCGCCGGCTCCTTGTTTGCTGGAGAAATGTCCTCGGTTGGTGGTGCCCAGAATCGTGCCGCCAAGCTTGAGGATTCCTTGGGTCTTGGAGCGTTTGAGGAGTTTATAGTCGCCCGGAGGCAACAATCCTTCAAATCCGTCCCGGAATCCGACAACCTCCCATCCAAGGGTGTTGGCCGCCCCCACGACACCATGGGTCACCGCATTCAATCCCGGGCAATCGCCCCCACCATTCAAGATTCCAATTCGTTTCATGATCATCCGGTGCCGTAGGGAGGAACGGGCGCCGGCAGAATTGGTCATCGAGTGGGCGTCGTCAACATTTCCTTTGCATCTTTTACGACGAGACCGGAGGCCAGCCAGTTTTCATAGGCATTCCATCCTTGTTGGATCAGCAGGCGTCCCTGACCAAAACGGTCGCTTGAGGCGAGCTCCACGATGACGAGGCGGTAGGGGACGCGGCGTTTCATGCCCCCGGGAAGATCGGAAATCCTGTCCGGTTTGCGTACCGTGAGGATGAGGCATTCCCCGGCTTTGGCGGTGCTGCCCGTCTTGCCTCCGTCGACCCCCATCTGTCCGAGAAGCTGGTTGGTGGTTTTGATGTCAAAAGCCATGCTTTGTCCCTGACGGACATAGGCCACACGCCGGGTTTGCTGGGAACAGATGAAGTTGAAGGAGGCGTTGCGCATCGCATAGATCATCAGCCGCGCCAGATCTTTGGCGGTCGAGTATCCATTGGCACTGAGTCCGTGAGGGTCGACAAACCGGGTTCGCGACATTCCCTGAGTGGCCGCCAAGGCATTCATCTGGGTCACAAAGACACTTACCGGATCCGGACCTCCGGTTCGCTGCATCATTTCCCGGCCGATGTGATCGGCAATGGTGAGGGCGCAGGCATTGTCGGAGGCCAGCAGTGCGCTATAAAGCGCGTCCCGCAGGGTGATTTGGTCCCCCGGTGCCAGACCGAGGGGGTTGGCGCCGCCGAGGCTGCCCACTGAATAGGGCACCGTCATCATCTCACTGCGGTCACCATTACGCGCATCGACCCAATCCATGGCCACGGTGGCGGTCGCCACTTTGGTGAGGCTCGCGACCGGCAGTTTGCGATCCGGTTCACCCTCGAGGAGGATTTTTTTCTGGGTGGCGTCGACGACGATATAGCTGGCCGAGGATTGCGCCCGCAGGCTTGTCGGCAAGGCAAGCCAGCAGACCTGCAGGATCGCAAAGCAATAAACTGCAATCTGACCAGGGCGATGAGGTTGGGACTCGGATATTCCGGGTTTCATGACGACAGGAAAAGTGGCTTTACTTGTTGGGGAGGAGTAAAGGTAAAGACCTGTGAAGTATAGAATTGTCCCGACTTTTCGCAACCGATGATCCCCTTGAGATTTGGGTGGCGGTGTTTTCGCCATTCCGGAACCGAAGGAACGGGGCAAAAAAAAACGGCGCCCAAGGGATGGGGACCGTTTTTCATTCGTAGAGACTGGGTCGCCACGAGACGCTGCCAGCCTCGATCAGAGGCGCTTTTTGAGAGCTTGATACTCGGCTTCAAGTGATTCGATTTCCTTGCGCACCGCAGTCATGCGTCCAAGAACAACGCTGAGCTCGGAGGATCCGGCACGGCCTTTGGATTGTTTGGTTACGGATTTGGTTTTATTTCCGCGTTTCGCAGGCTTGGCAGGAGCGGTCTTTTTGCGCCAGTTGGCAAGAGTTAGTGCGCTGATCCCAAATTTCTTGGAGGCTTCTGTTTGGCCTCCGCGGCCGTTTGCCTTGTCGTAATCCTGAATCCAGGTCAAAACTTCGTTTTTCTTTTCGTCTGTGTATCGGATGGCCATTTCTTATGGGGTATTAGGTTCCTTCCATTACTTAAAGGATGGTAGGCCATAAACTATGGCATGATATCATATAAGTCCAATTCTTTGTTGGTGAAAGCAACATGGGTTTGCCTCTTAAATATGAATTTTGGATCGAACATTAAATTAAGACTTGGTGGGTTAAGTCATTCTTTGGAAAGTTTCAATGCCTTCGTATTCAGCCATTCCCAACGCATCATAAGCATTGGCATTTCCTTTATTTTGTGAAATAAAGGAGTGTTCATCTTCATTTGTGGACTGAAATTTCCGCATGGCTTCAAATTTTTGATCGAGCTGGTCAGGGCTCATGGGAACAGCCATGTCTATCTCATGGCACTCCATGGGTTTTTCCCGGCCTCGGTAAAGCCAGATTCGGCAATCCTCACACCATGAGGAGGTTGAGGATGCCTTCCATGCGGCTTCAAAGGCTTGGAAACAAAGCCCCTGGACGGAGCTTGGGTCGGCGACATGCCCCGTTGCATATATTTGATGGGGATGGAATTTTTCCAACAAAGTTTGGATGTGTAAGATGTCGGTCTCTTCCAAATGGAAGCGTCGGTAACGGCCTTTTTCATAAAAAGGTAAATCGAGGAACTGCAGGTTTTGGGCAGGTATGCCGACCTCCTTGGCGGCATCACGGGCCTCACCCCGGAGGATGAGGCCTTTCAACTTCCGCACCATTTCAGGGTCACTGCCGAACTGGCCTTTGGCCTCGATTTCATTGAGAATAAACTGGGCATATTGGAGCTTGTCCTTCCAGCCGGAATCTTCCTGGGCTTCTGCCATTTCCAAAAGGACGCTGGCGAACTTCTGAGCGGCGACATCCGCAACACGCAGGTTTCCAGAAGTTTGGCAAACGAGGAGTACCTGGTGGCCCTGGCTGACGAGGCGCTCCAGAGTGCCTCCCATGCCGAGAAAAGCATCCTGAGGCTCGGGGCTGAGAACCAGAACCGTTTTGGGATAGGGGTGGGCTCGCTCCGGGCGGTGGGTATCGTCCGCATCCGGTTTGCCACCCGGCCAGCCGGTGATGGTGCGCTGGAGATGGTTGAAAACCCGAATGTTGAGCTGATAAGAGCGTCCGGTAGAAATCAGGAGTTCTGCCAGGCCGTTTTCGTTGTATTCTTCATCGATCAGCTTCAAAATCGGCTTGCTTAGCTTTTGGGCCACCCATGCGATGGCGCGCTTCGCCATCACATCATCCCAAGGCACTGAGCCGACCAGCCAGGGCTGGTGCCGCCGGGTCAAGCTTGATGCGGCGGCGGTGTCGATCAGGAAGGTCGACTGGGGGTGGCTTTGGAGAAAGCTGGCGGAGACCTGATCGGTTTGCACGCCTTCGACGGCGGTCCGGACAATCTCTGCTTTGTTGTCCCCCCAGGCCATCAAAACGATCTGCCGTGCTCCGAGGATGGTCCCCACGCCCATGGTGATCGCGGAGCGTGGAACATTCTGAACCCCAAGGAAATCTGCGGCGGCATCCTGGCGGGTGACTCGGTCCAGGGTGATCATTCGGGTCACGGAGTCCCGGCTGGATCCCGGTTCGTTGAAGCCGATGTGACCGGTCCTTCCGATTCCGAGAATTTGCAAGTCGATGCCGCCCGCTGCTTGAATGCGGGACTCATACGCCATGCAGGAGTCGTAGACGGCATCGATGGGGACGGTTCCGTCGGGAATGTTGATCTGGTGGTCCGGGATGTCGATATGGTCGAACAACTGGTCCCGCATGAAACGGTGGTAGCTCTCCGGGTGGTCTCGGTCGAGCCCATAGTATTCATCGAGGTTGAACGTCGTGACATTCGAAAAGGACAGCCCCTCCTTTTGGTGCAGGCGGATCAATTCCCGGTAGAAGGGCACTGGAGTGGAGCCGGTGGCCAGTCCGAGCACCACCGGGCGCCCTTCGGCTTGGCGTGAGCGGATGAGATCAGCCACTTCGGCAGCCAATTGGGTGCATGCCTGAGTCGAGTCAGGAAGTATGTGGGTGCGGATCTTTTCGAAACGCTCTTGTTGGGTCTTTTTTTGGCCGGAGTTATGGAGGATGCTCATGGGAGGATGGAAAACCAGTCAGGCCCGGCGGTGGGAATGCCGGGATCACCCTGCCGGGTAGGAAGTGATGGCCCAGACATCGACGGGCTGGGCGCGGCCTTTGACTTTGTGAACTCCCAAGGGGGCGCAGAAGGCCTGTCCCTCGGGCCAGTCACGGATAAAATCTCCGGAGGCCAGCGCAGGTTGCTGAAGTTCCCGAGTCAGGGATTCGAGGCGAAAGGTCAGATTTACGGCGTCCCCAATGAGGGTTCGCTCCGTGGCGCTCATGCCGCCGTAGGCAGCCTTTCCGCTATGCAAAGCCAGGCCGGAACGGAAGGATTCGATGCCGGCGTCCTGAAAAGTGGTTTCGTGTTGCTCTTTGATGCTGGCACAGGCTTTCGACAAATCCCGGGCGGCGCACAGTGCGGCCAGCCGACTTTTGGGGTCGGTCTTGGTCCAATAGGCCAGCACACTGTCACCGATAAACTTGTCCACGGTGGCTCCATGGAGAGCGAGAATGCTCTCGCAGGAGGCGTACCAAGCCCCGATAACTTGAGCGAGCTCATCGGGAGGCATGTGTTCGGACAGCCTGGTGAAGCCTTCGATGTCGCTGACAAGGATAATGACGGGGTGAGAGCGAATCAGGGCCAGCGTGGAGCCGCCGAGAGAGTCGTCCTCTCGGGAAAAAGCGTCCCCTTCCTGTTCGAAACGCCAATGGTTGCCGGCGAGGTCCAATTCCTCCCCATGATTCAATCGCCTGGCAGTGGTGATGCGGCTGCCGTTGAGATAGCTGCCATTGAAGCTTCCCAGATCGAAAATCCAAAACCCGTCCTCCTGTCTCCGAATCATGGCGTGCCGGCGGGAAACCCGGGGATCTCGAACCACGATCTGGCACTCCGCGCTCCGCCCCAGTATGGAAACGGGTCCGAGTTCGTGCCTCTCTTCGGTGCTGAGATTGATCAGGTGTCCTTTCACTGGCGACCATCAAACAGGATGGGCGGCACAAGGGCAAGCACGGGTTGGCGATTGGAACATGATTTTTCCACCGGACACACGTCGGTTTTCTTTTTGGGGAGATGTATTATAATGACGCACTCCGGATTTGGCCCGCACTTCCCTCTGCCAAGCATCGGATGACTTTTCCTCTGAACGAGTATGCGCTTCGAGTCTCCACACTCTACCTCCAGAGCATTCTGCAAAAGGCTCCCTTCTCTTGGGATGATGGGGATTCTGTCGGTAATGCTGGCTTTCACCGGTTGCGACAAAATCAAGGGATTGCTCGTGCGGACCCAAACCGCTCTGGACCGTGAGCCTGTCAAGGAAGAGTCCGGGCTTGTGGCTGAGCCCATCGATCCGGCTTTAATTCCACCGCCGCCGGAGGTGGTCAAAACCGAGCCTGAGATCAACAAGGCCGCCAAGGTGTCGGTGCTGCTCTACCATGATTTCACCACATCCCTGCCCCGCAGCGGCATGGTGGTCAACATCGACAAATTCCGGGAGCACATGCAAGCTCTCAAAGATGCCAAACTGCCGGTGATCAGTATGAGTGACTATCTCGCCTGGCGTCGCGGGGAGGCCCCCATACCAGATGAATGTGTGCTGATCACGATTGATGATGGCTGGAAGGCCACCTATGATCTGGCGATGCCGGTTTTGCGGGAGTATGGCTTTCCCTTCACGATCTTTCTCTACAAAAAATACGTAGGTTCCGGCGGTCGGTCACTGAGTTACGATGAAGTGCGGGAGTTGGCGGCGAACGGCGCTGAAATTGGCAGCCACAGCCTGACGCACAGCAATATGCTCGCGCGCAATGGAAAATCAGCCGAAGCCTACAAGGAATGGATTCGCTCTGAGTTGGAGGATTCGTATGCCTTTTTGGAAGAAAATTTTGGTTCCACCGGTAAAGTCAAAAAGGTCTTCGCATACCCATACGGTATCTACAGCAAAGAGATCGTGGCCATGGCGGAGGAGTTCGGATACGAAGCGCTTTTCACGGTCAATGGTCAGAAAAGCGGTTGGGAAACGCCGATCACAGAGATCGGGCGGTACGACGTCACGACGGAAAACTGCGTGAATTTCGGTCCAGCCCTGGCTTTTCATGGCACGTCGACAGTCTCCACGGCCCGCTCGATGATGCAGGTTTCCGTGGATGAGAGCGGGGTCGAGCAGGCACCCCTGCTGGTGGCCTGGCCGGCAGATGGTCAGACCATCCGGGATCGTCTCCCTGAGATCAAGCTCGACATCTCGAAACTGGAGGGGGTGCGGGCGGAATCCATCTCGGTGAGGGTGTCAGGATTCGGTCTGGTTCCTCACGAATTCGATCCTGCGCTGGGCGTGGTGCGGTACCAGGTCCCCCAGAAGCTCCGGTTGGAGAACTGTTCCGTCATCGTCAGCTTCAACCATGCCGGGAAAAAGGACCGCGAGGTCGTCTCCTGGAATTTTAAGATCGACCGCAAAGCCGCTTACCTGCCCCAAGAGGAGGAATCGCCAAGCGCGCCGTCGCCTTCCAGTCCACCGCAAACCGTCGCGATCCCCTCGGACACGGCTCAGGTGGCGCCGTAAGCGTCCCGGTTGCTGAAGTTTCGGCTGGAGGCGGTGGTGGGTGTCCTATTTTTCGTTCACCACCCGGCCTTGGGCTTCGCGGATGCCACCGACCGGGACGGATTCCTTCTTCTCGGCGGTCTTGTTGCGGGCGAACCCGAAGATGCCGAAAATGCGGTTCAGATCCAAGCCAAAGTAGGCCAAGCAACTGAGCAGCAGGCCGATTGCGGTGGCTTCGTCGAGATTTCCCAAAAATGGCACATTGTCAAAAGCGGTATCAAAACTCAATCCTGTTGGATTCAGGAGGTAAACGCCGGCAATGAGGCCAACAATGCCCACCAGAAGGCTGGTAAACAGCTTCTTGGGCCCCGAGGGTTTTTCCATGGATTCATTCGTCATGGGGTAAACTCGGCTCCAGTGGCTTTTTTTCCATTATAATATGGCTCGGTCTTTGTAGGAATGGCCGGAAGGGGGCGCCTTTCCTTTGTTTTCGGGCCTTGTGAAAAATTTCACAAATTCGTGTTGCCCCTTACCGCCCCCGGAATCATAGTCACCGACGATGGAAGGGGCAGAAATTCTGCCGCCTGAATCCGGCCTGAAAAGGCCCCATGGCCCATGTCCACCACGACGATCCACGAAATCGAGGCTCCCGACTCCGCCGCCAAGGCGCTGCTTGCCGGTCAATTGGCGGCTGATCAAGGGCATTTCCAGCCCATGGAGGATTTGGTTGGGGAAAAAATGATCCTCAATATGGGGCCTTCGCATCCTGCGACCCATGGGGTTCTCCGCGTGGTCTTGGAGATGGATGGGGAAGTGATTTCCAAAGCCACTCCGGACGTGGGGTTCCTGCATCGGGGGGACGAGAAGATTGCGGAAAATATGCAATACAACCAGTTCGTGCCCTACACGGACCGGCTTGACTATTTGGCGCCTCTTGCCAACAATGTTGCCTACGCGTTGGCTGTTGAAAAGCTGATGGGGTGGGAGTTGCCCGCCCGAGGCAAGGCGATTCGGGTCCTTTGTTGCGAGATTGCCCGTATTTCGGCGCACTTGCTGGGGCTGGGGGCTTTTGCGATGGATGTCGGGGCGATGACGGTGTTCCTCTACACTTTCACCCAGCGGGAGTACATTTACAATCTTTGCGAGCAGCTCACCGGGGCACGCTTCACCACCAGCTACACCCGGGTGGGAGGTCAGATTCGGGATCTGCCGGAAGGTTTCGTCGGGGCGCTCGCCAAGTTCTGTGACCAGTTCCTTCCCGCGTTGGAGGAGGTCGATAAGCTATTGACCCGCAACAAGATTTTCCTCGACCGTTGCAAGGATGTCGGCATCATCTCCCGGGAGCAGGCCATCGCCTGGGGGCTCAGTGGACCCAATCTCCGAGGCTCGGGAGTGGATCACGATCTCCGTAAGGCGGTGCCCTATCTGGACTACGAGCTGTATGATTTTGAAGTTCCGGTAGGGGAGCATGGCGACAGTTTTGACCGGTATCTGGTGCGCATGGAAGAAATGCGGCAAAGTGTGCACATTCTGCGTCAGGTCATCAAGACACTGCCGGATGGGCCGATCAATGTGGTCGATGCGAAGAACCGCCTTCCTGGCAAAGAGAAGGTCCTCATGAAGATGGAAGAACTCATCCATCATTTCATTCTCGTCACCGAAGGTCTCGATGCGCCGGCGGGGGAAGTGTATTTTGCGGCTGAGAATCCCAAGGGTGAGCTTGGTTTTTACATCAACAGTCGTGGGGGCGGAGTGCCTTACCGCCTTAAAATCCGCAGCCCCAGTTTTGTCAATTTGAGCATTCTCCCCGAAATTCTGCCGGGTCACCTCATGAGCGACGTGGTCGCCGTGTTGGGCAGTCTCGATTTTGTGATGGGTGAGTGTGATCGCTGAGTCCATTGCCGACCTTCCGCCCACCGATTCATTTTTATCCATGTCTCTTTCCGTTCCAGCCGACATCGAGAAGGAAATCGACGAGCGCATCACCCATTATCCGGTGAGCAGGCGCAGTGCGGTTCTGCCCGTGCTCCATATCCTGCAGCGGCATTTTCGGTTTCTCTCCGAGGACGCGGTCTCCTGGACTGCCGCCAAACTGGGGCTTGAACCCATCCAGGTCCTTGAAGTGGTTACCTTCTATCCCGGATTCCGGCAGGAAGCTCCTGGCAAAGTTCACATTCGGGTCTGTCGGACGCTCTCCTGCGCTATGGCTGGCAGCTACGAGCTGCTCGACAACCTCTGTCAGGCCGCCGGGATCGACGCTTCCCGCATGGGGCACCACCATCCCTTTGCTGTCAGTAAGGACGGCCGTTTCAGCATCGAGTTTGTCGAATGTCTCGCCAGTTGTGGCAGCGCTCCGGTTTGTCTTGTGGAGGATGAACTCCATGAGCGGGTCTCCCCGGAAACGGCTCCCGACCTGCTGGCCAGGTATTCCTGATTGATTGCCCCTTTTTTTTGCCAACGCCGTGTCCAACGTCACCTACATTTCCGGCAAGGAACCCCACTCCCGGGAGCACCGGCTCATCTTCCGCAACATCGACCGGAAGGGCTACGATCCGGGATTGAAGTGTTATCTCAAGGATGGTGGTTATGAGCAGTTGAAGAAGGCGGTCACGATGGAGCCAAAGGCCATCACCGACGAGGTCAAGGCGGCTGGGCTTCGTGGCAGGGGCGGGGCTGGTTTCCCGACCGGACTGAAGTGGACCTTCATCCCGCCGACCAACACCAAGCCTGTTTACCTGATCTGCAACGCAGACGAGTCCGAGCCCGGCACCTTCAAGGACCGGTACATCATGCACCAGGATCCCCACCAGCTACTCGAAGGCATGGCCATCGCTTGTTATGCCGTGGGGGCAAAGCTTGCCTACATCTATGTGCGCGAGGAGTTTCCTCATGCCGCACGCATTCTGGAAGAGGCGATTGCCGAAGCCACAAAGGCCGGATTCCTGGGCAAGGGGATCTGCGGTTCCACGTTTGATTTGGAGCTTTATGTTCATCGGGGCGCCGGAGCCTACATCTGTGGCGAAGAGACCGGGCTGATCGAATCTCTCGAAGGCAAGCGCCCCTATCCACGGATCAAGCCGCCTTTCTTCCCTGCAGTGCTGGGACTCTACATGTCGCCCACCATTGTGAACAATGTGGAGTCGCTCTGCCATGTGAAGCACATTCTGGCCATGGGCGGGGCGGAATACGCGAAGCTCGGCACCCCCAACAACACTGGCACCCGCATTCTGTGCGTCAGTGGCGATGTGCAAAAACCGGGCTATTTTGAAGTTCAGGTCGGCAAAGTGACACTCGGGGAGGTCATTCAGGATTTATGCGGAGGTCTTAAGCCGGGCCGAAAGCTGCAGGCTGTGATTCCCGGCGGATCTTCCGCCAAGGTCCTTCGTGCCGATGAACGCTTCAAATTGAAGCGGGGGGACGAAATGGTCGAGATCGGTCTTGAGGACATCCCCATGGACTTTGACAGTCTGGCGGCCTGCGGCTCCATGGCCGGATCCGGCGGGGTCATCATCATCGACGACAGCCGCAAAATCAGTTGGGTTCTCAACAACATCAACAGTTTCTACGCTCACGAAAGTTGCGGTCAATGCACGCCCTGCCGCGAGGGCTCCCTCTGGATGAAGAAAATCAGCGACCGCATTGTCGCTGGCAAGGCTTCGCCGGATGATGTCGCCACGTTGGAGTCGGTCGCCAACAACATCGAAGGAAAAACCATTTGCGCCTTCGGCGAAGCCTGTTCCTGGCCTACCCAGAGTTTCATCCGGAAATTCCGGGAGGAACTGGTGGCGGACACCCGGGAGGAATTGGCTGGGGTGCCGGTCAACCACGAAACCACTTTGGCAGCGGCCAACCTCAAGAATTAAGCTTTTTTGAACCCACCCATGGCGGACGACTTGGTCAATGTGCAGATCGACGGGACTTGGCACCAGTTCCCGAAGGGGACCCGTATGATCGAGGCCTGCCGGCAGGCGGGGGTGGAAGTGCCCCATTATTGCTATCACCCCAAGCTCAGCTCACCCGGAAACTGTCGTATGTGTCTGGTGGAGATGGGAATGCCGCCGCGTCCCAAGCCGGGCGAGGAGCTGACCCGTGATGAAGACGGTCGACTGCCCATCCAGTGGATGCCGCGTCCCGTCATTGCCTGTGCCAACACGGTTTCGGAGAATCTCGGCATTCGCACGGAGAGCGCCCTGACCAAGTCCTGCCGGGAAGGGGTCATGGAGCTTCTGCTGATCAACCATCCGCTCGATTGTCCGATCTGTGACCAGGCGGGGGAGTGCCGCCTCCAGGAGTTCAGCGTGGAACATGGAACGGGCGGTTCGCGCTTCCGTGAGGACAAGGTCAAGAAGCCTAAGAATGTTGACATCGGGCCGCGGGTGCGTCTTGATGATGAACGCTGTATCATGTGCAGCCGCTGCATCCGGTTCACCGCGGAAGTGGCCGACGATCCGGTTCTTGGTTTCACCGAACGCGGCAGTCACACCACCTTGGCCGTCCATCCGGGTCGCCGCTTGGAAAACAATTATTCGCTCAACACTGTCGACATTTGTCCGGTCGGAGCGCTGACCTCCACGGATTTCCGGTTCCAAATGCGGGTCTGGTTTCTCAAGGAAATTGAGAGTATCTGCACCGGTTGCGGCCGCGGTTGCAACACCGAAGTCTCGAGCCGCGAAGGCAGTATACTGCGACAAACTCCCCGGGAGAACAATGAGGTCAATTCGACTTGGATGTGTGATCGGGGGCGCCTCGATTTCCACTACGTCAACAGTGAGGCCCGTCTCACCCAGCCTCTCCTCAAAGGCTCCGAAGGTCACCGGGCGGTTTCTTGGAAGATCGCGGTGAAGACCTTGGCGGACAATCTTGCTGGCTTCGAGTCCTCCAAGATCGCCATCATTGCCTCAGCCCGGTTGACCAATGAAGACCTCTATCTGGTTCGCCGTCTTGCTCAGCAATTGGGTGTCAAGGAATTGGATGTGATCGCACGCCTCGGTGAAGATGATGGGTATCTCGTCGCGGCTGACCGCAATCCCAATTCTCGGGGGGCGGCACTGGTTCTGGGGCTTGATTCCGAACCTGGATCCCGGGTTTGCGGGATCCGCCGCGACATTGAAAGCGGGAAGATCGCGGCCTTGCTGGCCATCGGGGAGGATCTTACTTCG
>ERZ795053.4748-NODE-4748-length-14498-cov-5.524683_pt1 | contig 14498 bp, 14 predicted proteins | sample MGYA00375137_ERZ795053 | MGnify/ENA primary metagenome ERZ795053 (study PRJEB30182, sample SAMN05720284) | activated sludge metagenome | isolation source: Anaerobic digester | place: Hong Kong | collected 2014-12-17 ... | reverse complement strand
CTTTGCGGCTGGGCCGGGTAGGCGATTTCCGTCATCTAGCGCTTCTTCCTCTCGAGCCGCCTGGCGACTCCTGCGCCAACTGGTTTTCCGTCGACGGAGGCGTTGTCCGGTATGAACACTGCGCCGGCGTTTTCCAGCGCCCCGAGAATGGCATTGACGTGAAGTGGGCCGATTTCCACGCCAGCTTCGAAGCGACGGATCGTCGCGACCCCGACGCCGGCGGCAATCGCCAAATCGTCCTGCGACAACTTCAGCAGAGCACGGGCTGCGCGGACCTGATCGTTGGAAACGGGCATATTTTCGGGGACGGGGATCGAGGAATCCCCGATGATCATCGTCTGATCCTGCGGAATGGTAAGGGGCAATTCCATGTCGTCCACTGCTGATTTTTCCGTCGGCGCTGCCGCTCGCGGGTTTTCGAGAACGGCGTTTTCGCCGCTTCCGGCTTTTATTGGCGAAAACCGGTGGGCGTCACGAGACGCGTCGACCGCGTGATCTCGCGTTTCAATCTAGCCGCTCCTGGCAGCGACCTGTCGGTCAATCGATCGCTTCGCCGTCGAGTGAAGCGATGACTCGAAGGGCCATTCTGAAGGCCGACCTCGGGATTGCGTGCCCCGTACGGCTTGACCTGCTCCTTAGATAAACAAATTGATCGTCCATGCGTTCGAAAAAACCAAGTAAAGGCGTGACAGTGTCTCGGCGGAACTCGCACAGAGCTAGGATCAATTCGAGAATTCTGAAATTCGTGCAAGGAACCGCTACGTAGATCGTCTCTTTCCAGAGCGCACGCCCGCGGGCGACTGCCGAATAGGGAAAAGCAATTGCGTTGCGGTCTGCGGGGGATCTCGCGGCGTATGGGAATCGTTCGGGGGTTTCGACTGCGTTGGGACGTTCGAAAAGCATAGGGTCGTTTGGAAACGACCGCAAAAGCGGGAGACTGACCAGCTCGGGCCCGATCGTGGCGATGGGGCGCGAGCGGGGTGTTCGTGCTGCTTTCTTGATGGAACGTGAAGCTTGGGGGTCTTCATCGACGTAGACGGCGTAACGGGGCCGTTCCGCCATCGCCTCAATTAGGTCGTCTGGTGTGCAACCAAGCGCGTAAGCCAGCTTGGCTAGGTTTCGCTCTTGGACGGTTTGTTTTTTCCCCAAGACGAGTTCGCTAATGAAGCCCGGTGTTACGCCGGCTCGCTCCGCGATTTCCTTCTGTGAAAGGCCGACCGCCTTAATCCGCTTCCTGACGAAGGTCGCAAGAGGCATTTCATTCGACTTTCAAGCTCGCCAAACCGAGCCGAGCGACTCGCGTGCATAGCCTAGAGTATCGCGATTTGATACGGCAGGCTTCCGTCCAGGCGGCATTCCGACGGCTATCGATGGTAGCTAGCGTTTTGGATATCCGCGCAATTCGGAACCACAGTGCGTGGACGATACGGGGTCATCGTTCGTCCCCCGTATGCCGGAGGTCTCCTGTGCAAGGCCCGCCCGAGGGTATTGCGCCTCTTGTCGTCGGGATAAGTACCGTGCATGCGCGTTGATTCCTGAGGTATCCTGGGCAGATCATGCAGAAGGGCCGCGCGCTCGACAAGCCTGGAAACGCCACCGCGCAACTGCGGGACGAAGCGCGGAGCCTATTTTGACTTGCCTCGGTCGGACCGAGCGGGCGAGTTTCTGTTTTTTCGTGGGGCGCTATGTATGAACCGCGCTCGGTTGGTTTCGTGGTTCATCGCCATGAAGGATTTCCTGATGTGCCGAGGCCGAGGTCGCGGAAGTCGTAACGCTCGGCGGCGACCAATGGCACGGTCTGCTGCGGACATAACGGGCCGGGCGGCGACGTCGAGGGCGGCGTGCCAGGTGCGCCCGCACTTGGGCTAGCCGACGGCGCTTTCAGCGCCGACCGAGGCCAGGACGTTCCAGGTACGAGTGACGGTGGCCCCGACGTTCGGATTGGCACGATCGGCGCGCCGATCTAGCGGTGGCAATACAGGGGCTCACCTCGTTTTTGCCGGCCTCCGGCGCCGGCCGGTCAAGAGTTGCACGCGACGAGTCATCCTGTAGGCCACCCCTCGGGTATTGGTCATGGCCAAACGCGCCATGGCTTTACCCGCGGTCATGCCTGTCGTCGTGCGGAATCCAGTTTTTCCTTTAGGACCCGATCTGCGATATGCTTCAAGTTAATTCCGCGCCGTTGCAGCAGATCGGTGACCCCACCGGGCGAATAGGTTACGCCAAATCGTTCCTGGCAAACACGGATGATCTCGCCGCGCGTGATCGGCCGCCCTGGCCTATAGGGAGAGTGACCGTGTTCAACAATGGCCAGCAGCTCCTCAACGTGCGCATCGCTGAGCAACCCGCGCGATGCGCGTGTGGGCGATGCCGTCTTCTTAAGCAAACTCCTTGCGCCACCGCAGCGGAACCGGAGGACGTCATTGTAGGCGACATTGATGCTGACGCCCTCCGCGTTTGCAATCTCGCGGCTCGCTTTTCCATCGAGGAACGCTATCGCCGAGCGCACGCGGCGCAGCTCGTGGGGGTCCGTGCTTTCGGACAGCAGGAGATCAAGCTCACTCCGCTGATCGCGGAGACTTTCCATGCTGAGGGGCTCTGCTCGGCGACCGGCACCCCAGCGGCGTGTGGATAGACGTTGCACATTGCAGCCGCGAAGCACTTCCGGGAATCGGCTGTCGAGCGTCTCCAGAATCTTGTCCCAGGCGCCGCTATAGACGAGGTGCCGAACCGCCTTTCGAAACGCGCCCGACTTGCCGAATCGCGCTGGGAGCCGATCGATGCTTGCGCTTCGCACTTTCAAGTACCACATCATGCCGTCGAGAAGGCGCTTAGGTTCGCCGATGAGCGTGGCGATTTTCTCGCTGGTTGTGAATTCTCGGATCGCGTTCCATACATCCTCCGCGAGGTCGTGAACGCCCGCATCTGCGGCTTGTTGGGTCTCTTCTTTGACCGTGACCGCGCGTGTTTCTGCTGAGGCAGCGAACAGCTTGTCAGGACGAATCTTTCGTACGACGGTTATCAGACGGGAGGGATCAGGATCGCCGTCAGGCGAGACTCGTTGGCTCAGGTCCAGGACGACCGTGATTGCGCGTGCACCATCCGAATCCGCGTCACTAATGGTAATCTTATGCACGAACCGACGCACGGCGTCGGCCAGCGCCATATCTTCGGACGACACGATTTTGAAGGGTGCTCTGGCCTTAAGGTGCGCGAAGCCTTTCTCGAGTGTGTCGAGCCGCTCGAGGCTTGCATCGACGACAAGCGGTTCGGTGAGAGCTTGGCGTTGCTGTTTAAGCGCTCGCAGGCGAGCGTTCTGCTCTTCGCGAACAGCTATGACCAGGTCGTCCGGAATGCCCTTGAGGGCGACCGCGTTCCGCATTTCTGCCTTGAACCAGCCTTCTAGATCACGGATATCGCGTTCGAGCTTGTTGATCGCCTCTTTGCGGTAGTCGGTCGTTGTTGTGCGCGTTGCAGTATATTCCGCGCGAAACGCAGCGGCCTCCGGCGACCCGATAAGATTTTCTTCGAGCACCTCGATGACTTCCCGTTCAACCCAGTCGGCTCGGAGCCGCCTTTGTGTACATCCTTTGTCGGTAGCGCCATGCGTCCCGGTGCACTGGTAGTATCGGATGTTGTTCCGATTAGACCTGATCCTCATTCGCGAACCACAATGGAAGCATTCAGTGAGCGGTGTGAGCAGGTACGTCTGGCATTGGCGTCCCGGAATGACGGCGAACCCGCGCTGATCAAGCCCTGCTCGTCCGGCGATCCAGAGGTCGAGCGGCATGATCTGCAGGTTAGGCGCATGGCCACGAGCCACATCGTCGGCATGTCGACGTAGCCGCGTGACTTTCTTTGTTTCGGGATCCTTGAATTGCTTCCTGCGCCCATAGAGGACTTCGCCGACGTACTTGGTATTCCGCAGAATCGCCCGAATTTGGCCGCCGGACCATAACGGTACATTCTCGGGCACCGGTTCGCCGGAATCGATGTACGAGCAGGCGGTTGGACTTGGGATTTTATCACGATTGAGGCCGGCCGCGATTGTGACGCTACCGACGCCGGCGGCGCTCTCTCGGGAGATGCGTCTGACGATTTCCGCTCGCTCGGGTACGACTTGGACCACGGACCGTTTTGTCGGGTGATATCGATACCCATATGGCAGGCTAATTGGGTTGCCTTTGCGAGCTGACGAAAACCGGCCTTCCAGCAGGGTGCCGACGATCGCGTCCCGGCCTTTCTGCGCCATCATCGCATAGAATGCGACGAGGTCTTCATTGAGTCTGCCACACCGCGTGCTGTGCAGCTCAGCGCCATGATGTTCAATGTATCTGAAATACGTGATCGCATCGCGGAGGTTTCTTGAGAACCGGTCGAGGTCCTCGACGACGACCACGTCGATGACCTTTTGGGTAACCGCACGGATTAGAGCGTGGAACCCCTCGCGGCCGTCGACGGTCGTGCCGCTCTTCCCGAGATCGACAAAATCGTCGAGGGCTCTCTGCAGGCCGGTCCTGAGCGCGTACTCTTCGATCGCGTGGGTTTGCCTCGGCTGAGAATCCTCAGTTTGCTCGTCAGTGCTGTTCCGCTTGTAACCAGCAAAGCGAACCTTTCTCACGGGCGGAGTTCTCGTCGACGGCAAAGTCGATTTGTTCAGGTCGAACAATTGGTCCAGGGATAGAGCGCTCGTCTGCGGGCTCTGGCATGGATCGCCCGTTAGCAAGTCTATGTCCCGACTGACCGCCTCCTTCATGCGAGTTCTCGTGGCAAGGTATGAGGATATCGAAGCATCGTTCAATGCTGCGACAGGCGCCTCGGTGACGAACAGCGCCTCAGTTCGATGATGGAATCAGGAGGACGCAGAGCACCGCCGTAGCTTCCTCGGGCTCGTCCCATTGTGTGCAGTGCAACTCGACGCCGTGTTGCTTCATGAACTTGATGTACGTTGCGACGTCGGCGGTATTTCGTGAGAGCCGTGTCAGATCGTCGACCACGACTACATCTATGAGGTTCTGCGCCACCGCTTGCATAAGGGCGTTGAACCCATCACGGTCGACGGTGGTCAAGCCGCTCTTCCCCACGTCGACAAAGTCGTCGTGAGCCCGCTGCAGACCGACCTTGCTTGCGTAAGCTTCGATTTCTTGGGTTTGCCTCGCGTGCGAGGCGGCGCTCGTGCATGCGCTTCTGCGGTATCCCGCGAATCTGACCTTGCTAATTTGATGGGTGCTGTCTGGCGTCGAGGTCATCGTTCATCCTCTGACTATGCCGCATGGGTCATGAGATACGATATAAAAAACAAATCGTATTTGTCAATCTCTGCGCTTTTTCCGCCCTCTGGAATTGTCGACATGCGCGCAATACCGCGCGAGTGCTTGCACGAAAGCTGCGGCTGGCGGCAAGGTCGGTGTGCGGACGTACGGCAGCGACATGGGCTCCGCCGGCTTGGTGGCGCCCGTGTGGGCCGACGCAGCGGCGTGGGTGAGCTCCTCCTTGTTGCCAACTGGGGTTACCGCGTCTTTGTCTTGGTCGTCGGCTGTGGCGGATCTTGGCGGCACCCTGACCTTGCTTGAGTTTGCGACCTTGCATTCAGAGCGTATTTCGGTCGGGTGGGCGCAGGATTTAGATCTGACCATGGTGGTTTCGATCCGGTTCGATGATCTGAATTCTCCGTCGAGGGCTTGCAGTCCGGCGATTTCTTGGGCCTCTGCTGTCCGGCAGAGTTGTGTCCGCCCGACCGAAGCTGCCGCGAGCGGTCACGAACTGAAGCCGTCTGTGCAGTGATCGGACGTGGCTGGGACGCCTCGCAGTCGAGCGACGTCGACTTCGATGGACGCCGCCGCCATGATCTTGAGCATGTCAAAATCGTTATCGTCCGCGTCCATTGTTGCCAGCGCGCAGCACTTTTCTTCGAACTCGCGCGGGGTTTTGGCGGGTTGGGCCGCAATCAGCATCAAGAGTTCGAACTTCGCGCGCTTGAGACCGCGTGCGAGCAATTCGGGAATGGGACCGATCGCGGTCGCAGTTGCGTCGATCTCGTTGAAGCGCGCGATAAGCGCAGGCAGGGTCCGGCTCTGAACGCCGAGACGCACGTAGATTGCGATCTCCTGCTTGGTCAGGACCCCGGTGCGAGGCGTATTCGGTGCTTTCATGGCTTGCCTCTCGCGTTTGCATGGGCGGTTGGCTATTGGACGATCAGCAGGTCCTCGACCGACGCGACGCACAGTTCATTGATGTCGGCCTGCAGGGAATGGCGAACCAGCAAGTCAATGCAGCTGTTCTCGGTCTGCCAAGGATCGGGAATTTGGAAGACGAGAAACTTGCATGCGAGTTCGAGCTTCGACCGCGCGCGGCGGGAGGCCAGCATAAGAATTGCGGTCTCACGCGCTTTTGTGATGCCAGCCCGTAGTGCTTCGTCGCGCTGTGGGCCGTAGATCAGCAGGTATTCGAGCGCCAGAAGCTGTCGTGTCAGCGCGATCGGGCTCTCGTCTAGCCCGGCGAGGTGGCGGAAGTAGTCTGCCGTGGCTCGGCTGAGTTTGTTGGTGTCACGCCGACCTTTGGCCATGTGCGGCCTCCTGCGGGATCGCGCCGCCCATTCGGCGCCTGCTTCGGTGTGCGCGAGACGGAACATGGGTTCCGCCGTCAGACTCGGTCGGAGAAGCGGTCGAGTGGTGTGATCGCGCAGATCAGTGGGGCGCGGTTCGACAGGTAGACGTTGGCGGCCAAAAAGTCGGTTTCGACCTGACTGTGATCGACGCCAATGTCTTTGTACCAAGCCTTCGGTCGGCCATTGTCGCCGGGGTTCCAGCGGTAGCCATTGGCTTTGAGCACGGTTTTCGCCTCGTACGGCGCGCCGACAGCCCAAATCCGCAGCGCCGGCGCGAGCGCGTTGCGCAGCATGATGGCGAAGGCCGTCTCGCTGTGGCGCGGGAGCGTCCGCGCGAGAAGCGCCAGCGTCGCGTGGCAGTCGGCGTCGGCGCGATGGGCTTGATGAAAGAAGCCTGCTTGGGCGAGCAAATAGGCCAAACGGACCCCCTCGAAGCCCGCGCTTTCCCAGGGCACTTGCGACATGGAACAAGCCCAGGGTTTGGTGGCGAAGGCCGGGCAGAAAGCTTCGAGGAAGCGCCGATCGAATGCGGCATTGTGGGCGACGATTAGCTGCGTGTCGGCGATACGGCTTGCGAGATTGTCTGGATTAATTGCGCAGAAGAGCACGGTATCGGCGCTGATGCCTGTAAGTTCCGTGACTTTCGGCGGGATCGGGATCGATGGTTCGTGGTATTCGCAAAACGCCGGGCCGACCCCGATTATCCCCGTGGCCGTATAGGCGAATGGAACCATGGCGATCTGGACGATCTCGTCGCGGGCGACGTCGATGCCCGTTGTTTCGATGTCGACGAACATTCCGCGCCCAACAAGACCGATCGGATCGTCCAGCGTCGGCAACTCGGGTACGGGGCGTAAGACGCGGAACTTGCCGCTTGCCTCTAGCGCGCATGCAAGGCGCTCAGGATTTTGGACTTCGGACATCGCTATTCGCCTCGTGATAGATTAACAATCACGTGATCTAAAAGCGATCAATTCGACGTCAAGAGGGGCGAGGCGCTTTCACGCGTGGCGCGCGGCGGCAAAGCGGACGCGCACGAAACGTAGGCGCAGCAAAGCTTGCGCCGAGCGGCGCGCGCTGCGGGGTGGTGGAAGCGTTTTGGGGGTGTTTCGGACCGAGGCGACGGCGGACTAGCCGGCGCGGCGTCGCACCGGGCGCGCGCTGACCTTGACGCTGCCGCTCTTGCCGGCGCCAGACTTCGCGCCAGCGGTCTTCGCCACGCCCGTCTTCATAACACTGGTCTTGGCCGCGCCGGCCTTCACGACGGCGATTTTCGGCCCGAACAGCCAGTTCAAGAGCTCGTCGGCCTTATCGCCGTAAGCGCTGTCAAACTGCTTCCGAACGGCGGCGTCCGCGCGCTTGGCCAGTCGCTTCTTGGCCCGCGCGTACCGATCGTCCACTGTGACAGTCATGAAATTTTCCCCAAATCGGGTCTTCTATCGCAGACAAATATAGGGCCGGCAAGCGCGCCGCGCGAGGCCACGAACCGGTCCTCCGGATGATGGCCCACCGACTCTGCTCCGTAAACCTTGCGGCCAGGTTAAAGCCCGATTAACTGTGAATGTTGCGCGGGCGCACCACCGGCCCCCGTCGCTGCGTCTGGGCCGGGGCGTCCAGATCAATTTTGCTACCTCGGCAGGCATATTTTGATACTGACCGTTCAAGACGCCATTTTGAAGGCGCTACCCTTCGGGACGATCCCGCCGTTCGAGGCTGGGGGAGCGGGCGCGGCGCCAGATCTTAAGCAAGCGCCGGTTTGGCCGCCCGATCTGTTCGGCGTGGCCGCTCATCTGCTTTACCGGTCGACGGCCTATCATCGGATCGTCGCGCGCGATTCGGCCGCGGTCGACATGCCCGCGAATTCGCTGGTGATCGACCGTCGCGAGGTGGAGCGCTGCCAGAAGGTCGGCGCCGCGTGGGCGACGGACGCAACTCGCCCGAAAAAGGTCGAGCACCATTGGCAGAAGCTGCTCGCCGATGCCGACGCGCCCCTCTATGACCCGAGGACCGCGTCTAGGGGACCGGCCCGCTGGTGGAAGCATGCTTACGCCTTGATGGCGATCGCTGACGAGGCGTGCGCCGATGTCGGCTACCGGCCTCGCCCGGGCGCTGACTGGTCCAAAAAGTGGATTGTCAACAAAGTCGAAGCGATGCTGGAGGGCGTGACCAAGACGTCGCGCACGCGCAACGTCCAGTTGGTGCAGCACGTCCCCACGATCACGAGCAACTTGGTCAACGAGGATGTCATCTGCGTTCAGCCGAAGGCGCGCACGCCCGATGTCGGCTGCAGCCTGCGCAACCTGTCGCACAACATCGCCCTGCTCCCGCCGCGCGGCGTCATGCGGGCGCATTGGCTGCTGCCGCCGGCGATCCTGCCTGTTGAGGAAAGCGCGCCGCTCAATCTTCTTCTGATTCCGTTTCCCTATGTGGTCGAACCGGGATGGTTCAAGGCCGAAATGGCAACGGTGGCGGGCGCGCGTTCGCCGTGGGGCTGGTTCGATCTCCAGCAGAAATGGCTCGATCCCGATCCCGACCTCGTCGTCAGGCTCGTAGAGGGGCTCATGCTGGCGGCGCAGAAGAAGCGCGAGGACATCCACGGCATTGTCTTTCCGGAATATGCCCTGACGTATCCGATCTACGAGCGTCTCGCGGAACTGCTGCGCGACAAGTATCGAACCGTCCAGTTTCTCGTTTCCGGGTCGAGCTCCAACTGCGCGCCGGACAACGGTAACTTCGCGCTGGCGAGCCATTTCTTTGAAGATCCCGAGACCGACGACGGCACTCTGCGGATGATGGCGACGGCGAGCCGGCCGAAGCATCATCGCTGGTCACTCGATGACGGTCAGGTCAAGTCGTACGATCTGGAGGCGGCCTTCCCGAAGGTCGTCGGCGACCCCGAGATGCGCTGGTGGGAGCGCATCGAGCTCAAGCCGCGTGAGATCCATGTCAACGGGATGCGCGGCGCTTCCGTCTTTTCGGTGATGATCTGTGAAGACTTGGCGCGCAGCGACCCGGCGCACGAGCCGTTGCGCGCCGTCGGGCCGAACTTGGTTTTCGTCTTGCTGATGGACGGACCGCAATTCGAATGGCGCTGGTCGGCCCGTTATTCGACGGGCCTTGCCGAAGACCCGGGCTCTTCCGTCTTGACGCTGACGTCGCGGGCCTTGATCGAGCGCTGGAACTCGGTGAAGCCGGACCATGAGCGCTCGTGGTCGGTCGGCGTGTGGAAGGCCGAGGGCGAGCGCGCAGTGCAGATCGAGTGCGACCGCAACCATGAGGCGGTGATCCTGAAGTTGGTCGGGCGCAGGCAGACGGAGCGAACGCTGGACGGACGCAGCAATATGCAGACCTACGCCTGGCACAAGCAGCATGATCCACTGCCGATTGCGCTTAGCCGCCGTACGGACAAGGAGCTTCTCAAGCAGCTCGGTTTGTGAAGCAAACAGCGCTGGCATGACGCGTTGGTTTCGTCCCAGGGCGAAGCCCGGGATTTCTGCATAGCGCTTGTGAGCCGCCCATCGATCGAGCCGCAGCGCGGCGTGCATTGAGGTGCTGCCGACTCGAGATCTGCCACGATTTCGACGCGCTTCGTTCAGTTCAGGTTCAGCTTGTGACGTCGAGAGTCCGCCGACTTCACAGATGGGCTTTGGCTGATGACTGGAACCCCGAAATCGCGGCGTAAATCCAAGGGAGGGATCGATGGCGTGTCGCTGAACGCGAATGACGGAGCGCTTGGCGAGGCGCAGGCGTCGCCGACCGGGTGGAGCGACCGCATCGCAACTCTGGTCGGCGCGGGCGCCACGTCGGCGACCAAGAAAGTGCTTGCGACGCTCAAGAAGAAGGCGCTCGAGCATCTTTGGGTCTACGCGTCGGCGCTCCTGTTGGCGTCAGCTGGCGCGAGCGCCTGGGCGATGAACCTGGTCGGTTCGGACAAGGTCTTGGTCGCCGTCGAACGCGGTCTGAACAACAGGATCGTGCAGGGCAAGGAATGCACGGTCGCGTTGGCAGCAAAAGAGATCGATCCGCTTCTTGCGGATCCCGCGAATTACGAGAATCTGACCCGCGAGTGGAAGATCGCGGTCGCGGGCGATCGCTTTCAGGGAAAGCAGTACGCGCCGTCATCGAAGGTCGACCATCTGCCTGTCAGCGTGATCGGCCACATGAAGGAGCGCTCGTTCTTTATGGCGACGATGGTCGGCCAGAAGGGCTCCGGCATGTACCGCTTGGAGGCTGATCCCGACGAAGACGGGGTTTTCCGTGGACGTCAGATCGCGCTCGATTGCGCTGTGAATGCAGTTCTGTCGTGTCCGTACTTCGTCGGTCCGGAGGACAAGGCCGATGCAATGCGGAAAATGGCGCTCACTGCGGGTCCGTGTCGGCGCTACGAATAGGCCTGATGTGCGGATCTGACGGCGACCTGCTTTCGACGTGCATTGGGCAGCCTGATGTTCGACGAGCGGTCGGCCGCCCTGCTTGGTCGTCGCTTGGATCGCGTGGGCGTGTCCGCGCTGTTGAGAGGCAGCCGCGTCATTTCCGAATGCAGTTCCCGCTCAATTGGAGAACGCGGCGACCGGCGGAACGGTCAATGGGGCGCAAGCGGTGTCGACCGTCCCGATAGCCAAACCGAGCACGTCATCGACGTTCGTCGTCGTCAATTCGACGGACCGTAGGGCGAATTCGTTGAAGACCGCTTCGATCTCCTGCGCAGCTAGGCGACGGAATCGTTCATCATGGTCGCGGGGCTTTGATTGATCGATCGGTCTTGCCTCGTCGAGAACGGTCCTGATCAGGAGCTGGTAGGTCGGCGCAAAGGTCTTGACGCAGCTCTCGAGATGCTCGCGTTGCCATGGAAGAGCTTGTTCTTTCCGGTATGCGAGCGCGGCGCGGTAATAGCCGAGCGCATCCGGCAAAGGACGATCGACGAGCACGACGTCGTGGGTCCGCGCGCCTTCGAGTTCGAGCTGCATGCCGCGCGCCATGATCCAGGCCGTGCTTTCGAACGTGTGGCGCGACAAGATCGGAAAACCGAGTCCAGCGGCTTCGGCAGCGATGCTCGCTGTTGTGGTGACCCGATAGCCTCGTGCTTCGAGCAGAGGCCGCAGGTGCGCCAGGAATTGCGATTTTCCGGTCGAATGCGCGCCGGCGATGCCGATTTTCAGAGACAAATCATCTGCTCCTAAAACAGGCGCGGCTGGGCGTGTTCGTCTTCGTCGAGCGCAGAATCGTTCAATCGCCGCTCGACCTTGTCGCCTGCGGCGTCGACCAGGAACCTGAACAGTTCGGCCGTGAGCAGGGCGTCGAACAGGGCGGAATGAGCGTCGCGCCCCTCGCTTTCCTCGGGCGGTTTCAGATCCAGGCTCTGGGCCAGCTTGTGAAGCCCATAAGAGGGTTGGCCCGGGACGACCAGCTTTGCGAGTTTCAGCGTATCGAGGACGCGTTGCGGACAAAGGTCGGGAATCGCGCGACGCAGCACGTCGATATCGACTTTGACATTGTGGCCAATGATCACTGCGCCATCGATCAATGCGCGCAAATCGTCCTCGATGTCGGCCAACCGAGGGGCGCCGGCGACGTCCCGGTCAGTTAGGCCGTGGATGCGGGTTGCAAAACCGGTGATCGGCTTTTCGGGGTCGACGAGCCAGCGGTGTCGTCGGGCGTTCCCGTCCGGAGAACATTCGACGAGCGCGATCTCAACCGCCGACGGCGGCTGATTGCCGTCGCCTTCGAGATCGAGAACGACGTAGCGCTGATCCAAAGCTGTCATCTCATTCGGTCCAGCCGATGTCGGCGCGCCCGTGCCGGCGCGGTTTGTGCGGATGGCGGACGTCGTGGATCTGATACGCCAGTGCGTGTTGCAGGAAATAGCGTTCCTCTTCTTCCAGGCCATCGACTTCGATCGCCCCGTTCCTGAACCGGTAGGCCGCGTCAGGCGATCCGGCCTCGGCGAGAAGCGTGTCGATTCGCGAGCGTTCCGGTTTGAGGTGGTGGTTGCGACACACCTCCCGTTGGGTGGCAGGGCAGATGTCGCAAATTTCGGGAATGCCGAAATGGCCATTGTAATCGGCCTCGCCGTGCGCAAACGAGGCCGCGCACGACGATTTGCGAAACAGCGGCGCGCCGTCGAAGATCTTCAAAATGCGCTCCTCGCAGTCTTCGGGCAGGATTTTCCGCCTGGCGACGTCCTCGTATGGTTCGGGGAGGCCGATGGAACGATAGTACGTCCGCATCTCATCGCGGAAGAAAAGTCCGGTGAAAGCGGTGGCATGGGCAGTTTCTGCAAGCTCGCGCGCCGCGCGAATGTGGCCTTCCGTATCGTTGAGGCCGCGGACGATCGGCCGCCAATAGAGCACGGTGCGGTACCGATCGGCTTCGCGGAAGGCGGTTTGCAGAGATCGGGCCGCTATCCGGCTGCTGACCGGTTCGATTCTCTCGTCTGTGATGCCCGAATACGTGACGAACAGGGTTACACGTAGGTTCTTCAGGCTGTTGAGGAACCGGCAGTCCTGCTCGCTCACGTGATAGCGGGTGATCAGCAGCAGGTGATTTCTGAGGCCGCGGGCGTCGAGCTCATGGACGACGCGAAACGTATGCGGCTTGACCGCCGGAAGAAACGGGTCGGTCGCCCGATTGAACAGCTGGAGCGGCGTGATGTCCGGCCGAAAGAGCGGGTGACCCGTCAATCGCCTTACGGCTTCGTGATCATCGATGATCGAGCGCGGCGTCCGCAGGTCGAATGCGTCGAACAGGTGGCGAACGCAGTAGGCGCAATCGAGCGGACAGCCGACAATGTGATTGAGGCTCAGCCCGGATTTTCGATAGTCGATCGGGTTGCGGAGGTTCTCGGTCAGGTCTGTCGGATCGACGGGGACGACCTCGTCCTTCGCGGATGCGTTGGTCATAAGGCCGCTCCAGGCCGTGGGGCGCGTAGCGCCATTTGGGAAAATGATATGGTGATGCGTCGGCTGAGATAATGTTGCGCTTCGGCTATTCAAGCAGACTTTGAGACCGTGTCGAGGAGCTGCAGGTCGGCTTCCGGCAGGTGCAGCGAGAGGCTCCTGGCGTTCAAAGTCATTTGGGCCACCGAGGTCGCCCCGGGAATCGCCGTGACGGCGTCTCCCCTCGAGAGGAGCCACGCCAGGGCGACTTCAGCGGGCGTCCGCCCCAGGTTCTCGGCGATTCTGATAAGGAGCGATCGCAGGGGCTGGGTGCGGGCGCAGTTGATCGGTTCGAAGGTCGTCATCTTCCGCCGATAGTCGTTCGCCTCCAGGCGGCTCGGATCGGAACGGCCGACAAGGAGGCCGCGGCTGAGCGGACTATACGCGACGCAGCGGATGCCGAGACGTCTCAACAGCGGCAGGATCTCTGCTTCGATCGAGCGGCAGAGCAGGGAATACTCGTTTTGCACGGCGGCGATCGGATGCGTCGCGTGCGCGCGTCGTATGATGTCGGGGCCTACCGCCGACAGGCCGATATGGCGCACTTTGCCTGCGAGAATGAGTTCGGCCATCGCGCCGACTGTTTCCTCGATTGGCGTCGTCGGGTCGACCCGATGCAAATAATAGAGGTCGATGACGTCGACCCGCAGGCGCGTGAGGCTTGCCTCGCAGCAAGCCCGAACATAATCGGGCCGGCCGCAGATCTTTTGGATCGCGCCGTTGGCGCCGACGACGTAGCCGAACTTTGTCGCGACGGTGGCCTCGCCGCGGTGCGAGGCGAGGAACTGCGACAGCAATCGCTCGTTTTCGCCGGCGCCGTACAGGTCGGCGGTGTCGAAATGGGTGACGCCGCGCTTCCAAGCTTCGGCGAGGATATTCCAGGCGACGCTTCGGTCGATCGATCCGTATATGCCAGACAGCGCCATACAGCCGAGACCGAGACGTGGCAGCTGAAA
>ERZ795053.4747-NODE-4747-length-14502-cov-4.502319_pt1 | contig 14502 bp, 13 predicted proteins | sample MGYA00375137_ERZ795053 | MGnify/ENA primary metagenome ERZ795053 (study PRJEB30182, sample SAMN05720284) | activated sludge metagenome | isolation source: Anaerobic digester | place: Hong Kong | collected 2014-12-17 ... | reverse complement strand
AGCCTGAGTCATTAATTCGGACGTTTTATGAGCTTCCCGTTTTTCAGCCTCGAACAACAACTCTTGAAACCGGAAAAACGCTGTGATGGCAACAGCCAGAATGGCAGAAATTAAAAGCAGACTGATGGCAAGCCCAATGCGGGTACTGATTTTTATATTTTTAAACATAAAGTTACTCTATGTTTTTTGTTGCATGAATTAATATATTAATGCAAATATTATGCCAATTATCACATATAAAATAACATATTGATTTTAATATATTTAAAAAAACAATATTTGAGGAGAAAGCCAGTTGCCACAATTAATGTTGTGGCAACCCAAATCCATGAGACTTTTTTATTCAGTTAATTCAATTGAATAAAAGAAGTAGATTACTAACAATAAAAGTTGTTGTTCACAATTTTTATTGTGAACAACCGTCAGTCATTCTGGGATTTGAGGCGTTTACTCAACACCTGCTGGGAGATGCCCGAGAGCTTAGAGACCGTACAAAAAATCAATCTTGGGAGTATCGTTTTCCCGGAGTAAAAAACGATTGACACTATCGTGACTGATTGCCATAACTTCCCCAACCGACCGCAGATCGAGGAACGGGGTTCACTTAACAAAAAAACAGCCATACATGGCTAACGTACACAGTGTCGTCAGTGGACGACTGCGGATTCTCATGAGAGCAGACCTTGATCGCTTAGATTTATTTCATCGATCATAATTATATGATGTTTGTCAATGCGTAAGTTCTATAAACCGGGATTGGCGCGTCTTACCCGGCGCCGCCTGTGAAACCTGGCGATCTCTTGCTGGCGTTGCTGGCGAATGTCGCCTGGTCGCTGAATTTCCTGGCGGGAAAAGCGGGCGTCGAGCATTTTCCGCCGCTGATGTTCACCACGCTGCGCTTCACAGTGCTGATTCTGCTGTTATGGCCCTGGCTGCGTTGGTGGCCGGGAAAAATGCGGCCTATACTAGAAATCAGTTTTCTGTTGGGTGTCTTCCATTTCAGCATGATTTTCATCGGGCTGGATGTCAGCGGGGACATTTCCTCAGTGGCGATCGCTGCGCAACTCTATGTCCCGTTCTCGGCGCTGCTGGCGGTGGTCTGGCTGGGCGAGCGGCTGGACCGTTGGCGAATCGGTGGAATTGTCGCTGCTTTTGCCGGCGTGATGGTCATTAGCTTCGATCCAACGGTGATAGCCCATCTGGATGCTCTGGCCTGGATCGCCGGCGCTTCGCTGGTCATGGCGATAGCAACGATTCTGATGCGCCGTTTATCCGGCGTCAGCGTATTCACGCTCCAAGCCTGGATTGGCGCAGTCGCTGCTCCCTGTTTGTTGCTGCTGTCGCTGCTGCTGGAACAGGGACAGGTCGAGGCGCTCCGCACGGCTGACTGGCTGGATTTTGCGACTCCGGTCTATTCAGCAGTTGGCGCTTCGCTGGTTGGACATGGCATTGTTTATTACCTGCTGACTCGTTATCCAGTCAGTCTGATTACGCCGCTGTTATTGCTAACGCCCATGCTGGCGGTGCTGCTCGGCGTACTGGTGTGGGGCGATCATCTGACCTGGAAACTGCTGCTAGGCGGTTTTATGACCTTAATAGGCATCGCAGTGATCACCTTGCAGGCATCGCCGCCGCCGACCGCAGAAAAATAAAGGTCATTTACTTTCCTTGTGTAAAACCAGCATGACCCACTGGATTGCCCTCCCGATCAATGGCCCATACTTCCACTGCCGTCTTGGGCGGCAGGATGGCATCCGCCTGATCGCGGGCCATTGTGCAAATGCGTTCGCCAAGCGGCAATCCCGCTGCATGGGCCAGCGCCAGCGCCCGCTGACTGGTATTAGCCGTGCGTATCACCTCCTGTAACCGATGATCTGCTCCAAGCTCCGCGGCTTCCATCGCCAGCCAAGGCAGATCCACACTGGAATGACGGCTATGCAGATCGAGATGTCCCGCCGCTAGTTTGCTCATCTTGCCAAAGCCGCCTACCAGGCTGAGGCGTGGGACAGGCGCGCGCCGCAGGTGCTTCAATACCGCCCCGGCAAAATCGCCCATCTCAATCAGCGCCATGTCCGGCAAACCATAATATTCACGAATCATCCGTTCACTGGCAGCACCGGTGCAGGCGGCAATATGCATGAGACCATTGGCGCGGGCCACCTCAATCGCCTGTTGAATTGAAGCAATATAGGCGGAACAGGAGAACGGTCGGACAATGCCGGTCGTGCCGAGAATGGAGAGTCCGCCGACGATGCCGAGCCGGGGATTCAGCGTTTTCAGCGCCAGTGCCGCGCCATTTTCTACGCCAATCGTCACCTCAAAACCGCCATGATAATTATGCGCAGCCGTCAAACGAACTAAATGCTCTGTGACCATCCGGCGCGGCGCAGGATTAATGGCCGGTTCGCCCACCGGAATGGGCAAACCCGGCAAGGTTACCGTTCCCACGCCCAGTCCCGCATGAAATCTTACGCCGGGTTGCTCATGCAAGGCAATTTGGGCAAAAATTAATGCACCGTGCGTTACATCAGGATCATCTCCGGCGTCTTTTACCACCGCCGCCTCGGCACCCTGAGGCGTCAACCGACAATATTCCAACACGAATTGCGCCGGTTGGCCGCGCGGTAAAGTAATTTCTATTTGATCGAGGCTGACACCGGTCAACAGGCGACGGGCCGCCGCCAGGCTAGTCGCCGTCGCGCAAGCGCCGGTGGTGTAACCGTAGCGGAGAGGATGAGGCGTTTCAGGAGTTTCGGGACGCATGAGGGTCCGAATCCGTTGAGTCACTTCCACCGCGAATCCGCACCCGATGCTCGTCGACGATCCACAGCAGACCGGTTAAAGGTTCATGACTCAATAATGGCAACAGACGTTGGGTTAAACGCAAAACAGCGCCGACACCCTGATTTGCTGGACGCAACACAATGATGCCTGCATAATTTTCAGGCGGATAACGACGAATGTCAGAAAAATCCAGATCAAGGGTGATCAATACACGATGTTCTCGCTGGCAGACATCAGCAACGACCTCATCAGGCTGACCGGTCATTTGCTGCTCAAGAATCGTCATTGCATCATAATGATGTCGACGCAGTAAATCAGCAATTTCCACCGGTAGATTTTCATCGACCTTGAAGCGCATCAAGCGGCCTCAGGCAACGCAACGATACGCTCACGAGCAAGTTCGGCGGCATAGCTCAGCGCCGCTTGAATATCTTCGGCGTGCAAGGTCGGATAACTATCCAAAACAGTGGTGACCGTTTCGCCAGCCGCCAGGTTATCAAGAATGACAGAAACCATAATTCGCGTACCCTTGATACAGGCTTTGCCATGACAAATGGCAGGGTCAACATTAATACGGTCACGCCAGTGATTTTTCATGATCGGCATTTGCCTCATCGGATGCGGATGCATTTATCCATTCTAGCTGATGATCGGCATTCCTGACTTCATCCGCCTTTAACCTTTAATCTTTCCACTCATGACCTCCGCAACCTGTCCTGCCCTGCTGCTCAGCGCCCCGGCCTCCGGTCAGGGTAAAACCACCGTGACCGCCGGTCTGGCGCGTTACTACCGCGACCAGGGCTACACAGTCCGGGTATTCAAAACCGGCCCGGATTTTCTTGACCCGATGATTCTAGAACGGGCTTCTGGCCAGCCCGTCTATCAGCTCGATTTGTGGATGGTCGGCGAACGCGACTGTAAGGCTCTGCTTTATCGAGCCGCGCAGGAGGCGGATTTGATTCTGATCGAGGGCGTGATGGGCCTGTTCGATGGGACGCCTTCCAGCGCCGATCTCGCTCAACTGTTCGGCGTTCCCATTCTGGCGCTAATCAACGCGCACGCGATGGCGCAAACTTTTGGCGCGGTTGCTCACGGCCTGGCGCACTACCGTCCGGGCCTGCCGTTCGCCGGAGTGCTGGCCAACCGGGTAGCGGGACCGAGTCACGCCGCATTACTGGCGGAAAGTCTCTCACTCGAGATCCACGATTACGGCTGGCTGCCGCGCGATAGCGAAATCACTCTGCCGGACCGGCATCTCGGCCTGGTGCAGGCGGCGGAAATTGCGGATCTGGAAACCCGACTGAATGCCGTTGCCGCCCTGATCGCAAAAACCGGTTTGGCTGCATTACCGCCGCCGGTCACCTTTCCCGCCATGCCTATGGAAGCGTTGACGCCACTACTTAAAGGCGTGCGCATTGGTATCGCTCATGACACGGCGTTTGCTTTTCTCTACCCCGCGAACCTGGACACGCTGCGGGCGCTGGGCGCGGAACTGATCTTCTTTTCGCCATTGACCGATGCTGAACTGCCAGATATTGACGCCGTCTATCTGCCCGGCGGCTACCCGGAGCTACATCTGGATACGCTGGCTGGCAACGCATCCATGCGAGCGGCTTTGCGCCAACATCACACCTCTGGCAAACCCTTGTACGCCGAGTGTGGCGGTTTGCTCTACACGCTGGAGTCGCTGACCGATAAAGAAGGCTATCGCGCGCCCATGCTCGCTTTGTTGCCCGGTCATGCGATGATGCAACCCAAACTGGCGGGACTGGGGATGCAGTCCGTGCAATTACCGGAAGGCGAACTACGTGGCCACACCTTCCATCACTCCAAACTGGAAACGTCGTTGACGCCGCTCACGCAAGGCCGCCGCCAGCGGGATGGTCAACCGGGGGAGGCGGTCTATCGGCTGGGGCGGCTGACGGCTTCGTATCTGCACCTCTACTTCGCCAGCCAACCGCAAGCGGCGGCGCGGCTGTTTTTGCCCTAATCAGGCCGCATCAAACCGATCAAACGTCATGGTGAACTGGCCGCGACCGTGGGTCATGCCGCGCAGATCGGTAATATAGCCCAGCAGCCGGTCCAGCGCGCAATCGCAATGGATAATCGTCATGTCCCCCAGGCTGGTCGTGTCCCGAATAACCGCCCGGCGGGCCTGTAAATCGCCCATGACCGTCCCCACATCGCTCTCGGGAACCACCACCTCGGTGGTCATGATCGGCCGCAGCACCAAACTACCCGCCCGGATCAACGCCTTGCGCACCGCCTCGGCAACGGCAACGCGCACCGCCTGCGGACTGGACAGCGCGCCAAACAGCTCGACATCCAGCACCCGCACCGCCAAATCCTGCAAGGTCGCTCCCGTCGCAGGACCATTAGCCAACGCATCTTCGGCGCCGCCAGAGATCGCATCCTGCTGCGACGGATTAAGTTGGGCGCCCTCCGGTCGCACGACCGGTTCAACGGTCACGGTCAAACCTGTCCCACGCGGCAAGGGCGCGACCGCAACCCGCGCCCAGGCTTTCATCTCTAGCTTTTTGCCGTCCGGTTGCTCGATTGTGCGATGAAACAGATTGTCGGCTTCGGCGGCCCGTTCAATGGTCTCCCGAGTCACCACATCGGGATTGCCCACCCGGATATTGACATTGAACTCGCGGCGCAAGCGTTCACCAGCGATCTGCAAATGCAACTCACCCATGCCGCGCAACACCCGCTGACCGGTTTCCTGATCCTCTTCGACCCGCAATGTGGGGTCTTCCTGTTGCAGCTTGTCCAGCGCCTCCAGCAACTTCTCCTCGTCGGCGCTGGACTGCGGTTCAATCGCCAGACCTAGCACCGGTTCGCGCGCTTCGATGCGCTCCAGCCACAGCGGATGTCCCGGCGCGCATAACGTATCGCCTGTCGTGGCCCAGCGCAGACCCGCGATGAGGACAATCTGCCCGGCAGTCGCCTGATCCAGTCGGGTTTTATGATTGGCGTCCACTTCAAACAGCCGCGCTGCGCGCTCATGACGCACTGCTCCCCCTGGACCGGGAATCGCCACTTCATCACCCGGTTTCAGCATCCCGCGATAGAGCCGGGCAAAGACATGACGGCGGCCTTCCCACATCTGGACCTTAAAGACCAGCGCCGCCAGGGGGCCATCCGTTTCCATTGCAACCCACTCCTCGCCGCCATCCGGTCGCTGCGCTAGACTGGACGGACGCTCAATCGGAGCCGGCAACAATCGCAGCACGCCATCCATAACCGGCTGCATCCCCTGATTGCGCAGGGCGCTGCCGGCGAAGCAGGGAAACGCCTTGCCGGCCAGCGTCGCTAACCGCAGCGCCGCCCAAACTGCATCCGGTTCCGGCTCCGGTTCTTCTTCAGTCAGCACCCGCTCAGCCAAGGCTTCATCCATCTCCGCCGCCGCCAGCAACAGGCTTTCGCGCCAGTGCCGCATCTCCCGCCAGGTCGCTGCATCGCAGGGCGTGATGTCCACCTGTTCGCCCCGTTCGCCAGTGAAGCGCAACCGGGTTTTATCGATGAGGTGAATGACCGTACCGTCATAATCCGGCAACGGCACGGTCACTGCGATGGGTTCCGCATCCAACTGTTCCCGCACCGTGATCAGCGCCCGGCCAAAATCAGCACCAGGCCGATCCAGCTTGTTGATGAAAAACAGCGCAGGTAATCCAAACCGGGTGCGTTGCCGCCAGACCGTCTCGGTTTGCGGCTCGACCCCACGCACCCCATCGAGAACAATCACGCAACCATCCAGAACTCGCATCGAGCGCTCCACCTCGATGGTGAAATCGACATGGCCGGGCGTATCGATCAATTGAATCAAATGCTCTCGCCAGGGCAGGCGGGTCACGGCGGCGGTGATCGTGATGCCATGCGCCTGTTCCTCGGCCATGTAATCCATGTGGGCCGCGCCCTCGTGGACTTCGCCGATCTTGTGGGAAACGCCGGCGTAATACAGCATGCGTTCGGTCAGGGTGGTTTTGCCAGCATCCACATGCGCGGCGATGCCGATGTTGCGCACTCGCGCAAGGTCCGAAACGTTGGACATGAGAGTTTCCGTCTAGATAATGCGCCGACATTCCAGATAAAACCGCTTCTCATCCGCTTCGCCCATCGAAAACGTTTTTCTGGGCAGCGCGCCGTCACGGATCACCGTGCGGAAAAAGTCTTCCTTGGCTAAGGCCGGCAGATAAAAACCGATGTTGCCGAACTGCGCGCTCAACTGTTCCAGAGTATCCTCACCGTGGATGTAATCAATCCGGGCCTCGGGCTGATTCTCCAGATACTGATCAAGAAACGCCTGTAAGCTGGCCACAGGCAAGGTAAGTCGCGGCTGTTCAATCAAGAGCACGCCATGCTGATCGCGGCTGGTAAAAGCCAGGGTATGGCAATTCGATCGTTGCTCCAGTTGCTCCATCTCCCGCCAGGCTTGCCGCGCTGCTTGCCATGAGGGATGGTCGATGACCGTCAGCGTTGAACCCTGATTAGCGCAAAAGTCGGCCATCGTTCCCAGCAGAAGGGTTGGATTGATGTTGAACGCGACGCGGTGAATCGCTTCGAACTTCAGACCCTCATCATGAAGATTGACCAGCTCCACCAGCGCATGGCGGGCCGGATGATCCATAATCGCCGCTGGATCGGACGCATGGCGTTTGAGGTTCTCCCAGATCGTCTTGGCGGTGGCGAAGGAATGGTTGCCGTCGCCCATTGCATACAGCATCACCGGTTCCTCAGTTACGCCATAGCGATCGTTGAAAAGCACTGGACTCGCTAATCCCGCCAGTCGCTCGACGACCCATTGCATTAACAGGGGATGGTCCAACCGCCAGCCGCGCACCCGTCCGCTATCCAGCATCAGGGGGAGGTTGTAGAGTTCCTCAAGCGGTTCCGCGAACAGCGGTTCAATAACGCTGTGTTCGGGATCGTCGATCAATACCATCACATGCGGCAGTTCCAGCGGAGCCTGTTCACGCACCCGCACGCGCGGCGGCAAACGCTCCAGAATGGTGCCCTCGGTAGGGCGGATCAGGGTCTTAGCCCCAGGAGTAAAGTCGTAATGCTCCAAATCCAGCGCAGCGATGAGTCCTTTTCGGACCCGACCCCGCGCGGTTTCCCGCTCAACCAACGCCATTCCCGGCGCCTGAGATTCCAGTATGCCCTCAGCCAGATAGCGACGCATGGTCTCGTGAATAGCCGCGATGCGTTGCGCCTCGTCAGACGCGCCCAGATAAACTTCTGGCAGAATCAACCGCAAGGTCGAAGGCGCTTTGCCAACCAGTGCTTCGACTTGCGCCCAGTAATCCGGTTGCGAGGTATATTGATCGCAGGCCACCACGGCCCACTTGGTGAGATCCACGTCCGCGCGAGGCAGCAGCAGCTTGGGAATCTGGAGACCGATGGGTGTGAAATTCATGGATAGCGCCCCTCCTGGCGAGCGACTGCGCGGGTGACTTTTTTAAGTCGCTAAATTCGAGCCTAAGCTTAGCAAATCAGTTCGTCTTGACCCTAGCGTCTTATTGTTTTTGCACCTGGGAACCGGATAAATTCACGCACAACCTTATGTTTCTATAAATGAAATATGGATCCTGAAGTTCATGAATAAGCCTGAGCCACGGTTTGTTCAATCCTCTTTACGGGTGAGGGACAGGACAACTTCACTCTTTATTGTCTTCATTCCTTCATCGAATCGTCATCCTGCTGTTGCCGCCGCCCCGGAAAATCCGGAGCATGACTATCGAACAGACTCTCCACTCTGACCGCGCCCGGCTGCGGCTTGGCATTGTTACCGAAACCTATCCCCCGGAAATCAATGGCGTCGCCCTCACCATCGCTCGCTGGGTCGACGGTCTGTTGACGCGCGGCCACGCTGTGCAATTAATCCGGGTGCGCCAGGGTCCGAATGATTCTCCCCAACCTGGGGATGCGCTGGAAACTCTGGCCTTGCCGGGTTTTCGTATTCCCGGCTATCCACAACTGCAAGGCGGCTGGCCAGCGCACAAATCACTGCTGACGCATTGGCGGTGGAACCGACCGGACCTGATCCACATCGTCACTGAAGGGCCATTAGGGTATTCAGCCCTGAGCGCGGCGCGGCGTTTGGGCATCCCCGTGTCAACCAGCTTCCACACCAACTTTCATAACTATAGCCGCCATTATCATCTGGGCTGGCTGGCGACGCCGATCATTGCCTATCTGCGGCATTTCCATAATCAAGGCGCGCAAACTCTGGTTCCTACTCAAGAATTGGCTGAACAGCTCCAGTCCATCGGCTTTCTGCGCACACAGATTTTAGCGCGCAGCATCGATACGCGCCTGTTCTCGCCGCAACATCGCGATATGACGCTGCGTCAGCACTGGGGCGCTGCGCCGGATGCGCTGGTGGTTCTCTACGTCGGACGGTTAGCAGCGGAGAAGAATCTGGAGCTGGCAATCGTCGCCTTTCAGGCCATCCAACGGATGCAACCCCATGCTCGACTGGTCCTGGTGGGCGACGGGCCACTTACCCCGCGCCTGCGCGCGCGCCATCCTGAATTCGTTTACTGCGGCATGCGTCAAGGTCACGATTTAGCGACTCACTATGCCTCGGCAGACTTATTTCTGTTTCCCAGTCTGACTGAGACTTTCGGCAATGTGACTCTGGAAGCGCTGGCCAGTGGGCTGGCGGTCGCGGCATTTGATTATGCCGCGGCGCGCGCCCATGTCGAGCCAGGCCGCAGCGGCTTGCTGGCGCCTTATGCAGATACCCAAGCGTTCATCAGCGCCGCGACCACTCTGGCGCAAGACTTGAGCGCACTCCGGCAAATGGGAAAAACGGCCCGCCAGGTGATGCTGCAACTGGACAGCGAGTATCTTTACGACCGGTTGGAAACGCTGTTCCTGAGCGCCATCCGGGAGAAAACGCCTCCGTCCGGCGCAACAACGGTTCGAGCTCCTTTGGAGAAGGAAAGTCAGGAGGGATTTTAGCCGCGTAAACGGGCGTTCATTGACCCTTAACCTGCCGGTCAAAGTGTTGCAATGCAGCTTTCCTAAGCTTGACGACATTCTGAAACGTTGTCTATGGAGGCTGCTTTGAGCACCGAATCGCTCGTTGTAAATGACCTCGCCCGCGATTTCCCTGCGGCTTCAATCCTTCCGGTCGCCGGATCGCGCGCACTTGACGTCAAGCTGGCTCGATCCCGTGAAGATATCCAGGCTGCACAACGCCTGCGCTACACCATTTTCGCTGAGGAAATGGGCGCCCGTTTGCACAACCGAATTCCCGGTCTGGATCATGATCAACTCGACCGTTATTGCCAACATCTGATCGTGCGTGATTCCTTTGGCCAAGTGGTGGGCTGCACCCGTATTCTCACCGCCGAAGCCGCACAGCGTGCGGGGGGATTTTATTCGCAGACCGAATTCGACTTGGGACTCGTGCTGGCGTTACCCGGGCAATTCATGGAAATCGGTCGCACCTGCGTGCATGTCGATTACCGTAATGGCGCAACAATCAGCGCCCTATGGTCCGGCCTGGCGGCATTTATCGCGGAACGCCGCATCGATTATCTGATCGGCTGCGCCAGCATTCCGCTGGGGAAAGATGGCAGCAGCGAAGCGCGGGCGCTCTATGCGGAACTGGCGCGGCGTTGCCTGGTTCCGGAGTCATTGCGCGTGAAACCGCATCTGCCATTGCCGCGTCATGATGGTCTGGCCCAAAATCGATTTGCTGTGCCGCCATTATTAAAGGCTTATTTACGACTTGGCGCACAAATCGGCGGCGAACCCTGCCTGGACCCCGACTTCAACGTGGCTGACGTGTTCATCTTGCTGTCTACTCAACAGATCGAGCGGCGCTACGCCCGGCACTTTCTGGATCGCGATCAGTGACCGCCTTTTCTGCCAATCCCCCTCCTTCAAGACACCCTCGGGAATGGCTGGCCTGCGTGGGTCGGCGAACCCTGCGTGTTCCACGCCTCACGCTGCACATTCTGGTCGGCGTCGCGATCGCCGCCGCTCTTGGACCCGGCCGCCAACGCCGCTATGTCTCCACCTGCCCCCTAGTGTGGTGGAGCCGGGGATTGTGCCAGATTCTGGGGATTCGTTTACAAACATCAGGAGCCGTATGCCAGGGGCCAACCTTCTTTGTCGCTAACCATATATCCTGGCTGGACATTTTTTGCATTGCCGCAGTTTGCCCTACCCACTTTCTGGCTAAACAGGATGTTGCGGCCTGGCCGTTGTTTGGTTGGCTCTGCCAACGCGCCGGCACCGCATTCATCCGTCGCGGCGACGACAACGGCGTCGCTATGGAGCAACTGGCCTGGCGCTTGCGGCAGGGCGAACGGATATTGATTTTCCCGGAAGGCACTTCAACCTCCGGGGAAACCGTTCGGCGGTTCTTTCCCCGACTGTTCCAGGTAGCGATCCTGGCGCGCTGTCCCGTGCAAGCTATCGCGCTGCGCTATCCGCGCCGCGATGGTCGCAGTGGACCCCATCCGACTACGCCTTTCGTGGGCGACGATGAATTGCTGCCTCATCTGTGGCGTCTGCTTGGCGAACCGGCGATTGATGCCAAGGTGCATTTTGGAGCCATTCACACCGCCCCGCACCCTTCCCGCGATGTTCTCGCTCGATCTACTCATGCTGAAATCAGCGCGCGAATTTCACCCCCTCAAATCCCACCGGTAGCAGAGGCTTTGGAGAAGTAACCGTTGACGCCCCTTGCCTGAACTTAACCAGCAACCCAACCCGGTATCGGCGACGCCCCGGACACACCGCGAGATTCCCTGGCCATAACAATGGCCTGCTGGTGATCCCAGCGCAGGATTTCCAGGACGCCATTGGGCCGTTCCACCAGTGCGGTGCAACTCTCCACCCAGTCGCCGTCATTGCAATACAGTACGCCGTTAATCTCGCGCAACGCCGCATGATGGATATGGCCGCAAATCACCCCGTCCAGACCGCGTCGGGCGGCTTCATGCGCCGCCGCCGCCTCGAAACGGGCGATATAGGCCGCCGCTTGCCCAATGCGCTGCTTGAGAAAACTGGCCAGCGACCAGTAAGGATGATTCCAGCGCCGCCGCCAGCGGTTATACCAGCGGTTGGCAAAGAGCAGCAGATCGTAGGCCCAGTCGCCTAGCCAGTGCAGCAACGGCCCGCCACAACGCACCGCGTTATCGCACTCATCGCCATGCATGACCAGAAAACGTCGACCGTCCGCCGTCACATGCAAGGCTTCCTGGACGATTTCGATGCCACCAATGCGCAAATCCAGATAGTCGCGCGCGACTTCATCATGGTTGCCGGGTATGTACACCACCTGAACTCCGGCCCGCGCTTTGGCCAGCAAGGCCTTCAGCACTTCGCTATGCGCGGCTGGCCAACGCCCCCCACGTTGCAGACTCCAGAAGTCAATCAGGTCACCGACCAGGTAAATCTGCTGACAGTCATTCTGGCGCAGAAATTCAAGGAGAAACTCAGCCTTGCATTCCCGGAAACCCAGATGGACATCGGAAATCCACAGAGAACGGAATGATGAGGAAGACATGGCGATTAACCGTCGTGTTTTTGCCCAATGAAACAGAAATAGCGCCAACCGCCCGCGTAAGCCGTATGGACCGTCGCCGTGAGCGGATGACAAAGCAGGTGAAGCGCCGGCCAAAGATGGCCGTCCATGCGCACATGATTGACCGCCATCCAGCGCCGAAACCCGACAAACCGGGTATCGTGAAAATCCACGACCGCCAGGCGTCCGCCCGGTCGCAGATCCCGCACCGCCGATTTCAGCGCCAGGTTCCAGCCCGGATTAATCATCGACAGGCAGTAGGAGAACACGATCAGATCAAATACCGGTTCCGGGTAGAGCGGCCGGTCATAACGCTGTTCCAGCAAGGTCACGGGGAGTTGACGGGCTTCCAGCTTGCGCCGCGCCCGCGCCAGCATGTCGGTCGATAAATCCAGACCGGTCACCGCCGCTTGCGGGAACTGATGCGCAAGACGGAGCAGGTTATCGCCGGTGCCGCAGCCGATTTCCAGAATATTGCGCGGTGGATGGGGATCACGGCCAAGCGCGCGGATCAGCGCCGTCCGTCCGAACAGAAAGCTCCAGCGGGTCGCATCGTAAATGCGCGCATGCCAACGGTAGTAGCGAGCCAACGCGGCATCGCTGGAAGATAGTGCACTGGAAGCGTTCGGCCAGACACTGTTATGCGGCGATGTCATAACACCTCCGCAAAATGCAGGCTGCCATAAGTGCCTACGCGATCCTGGGAATGCAAGGGTTCGGTCAGCGCCGGGAAGAAACGCAGCGCCTGCCGGGTCCAGTCCGGCAGAAAGCCGATATCGTCGCCGGCGGACCGGAGCAGAATCCGGCTGCCTGGACGGCTGTTGGCCAGAATCAGCCGCCACTCTTCCTCCAGCGCCTGGGGTTGGTGCCAGGCCAGCCAGTCCTGATGATCGAGGAGTACAAAGTGGCTGTACTCACCCGGATGATCGTTCAGAAAACCGCTGACCGTTGTATCATAGGTATGAATACGATCCAGATGGGCGCGCAGGTGGGCAAAATTCTCCTCGCGCAGATAATTGGGGCAGCAGCGCTCGGTGTAGGACCCGGTTAGATAGGCTCGCCAGAAATAGTTGTCCTGGATCAGCACTTCGGTCAGCACATGCCGCAGCTTGTCGCTGATGTAGCCAATCACGCCGCCGGGATACTGCTGCTGGATCAGCCGGATTTGTGGACGCGGCACGCCCAAGAGAGCCAGAGCGGTCGGTTGCCGCAATAACCAGGTGCTGAATCGCCCCCACAACGCCGGTTCGATCTTCCGGTACAACTCGCGTTGTTCTTCCAGCGTTCGGGCATCCAGGAGATCGAAGAGATAATCCCGCAGTTTCCGCCCCGACTTGAGCAGTTGCCGGCTGACCAGCCAGGCCACCGCGCCGCAGGTACCGTGGTAATAGAATGATTTTTTACGATTCGTTGTATCGAAGTAGGCGATCTTCCGGTCCCAGAACGCCGCCGCGTAGGCGGGCAATCGCGAACGCACCGATTCATAAAGCTCGCGGAAACGCGGATGCGATCCCCGGCGAAACATTTGTTCCAGATCGCCAAAATCCCCGTAACCGATCAACGCCAGCTTAAGCTGTAGCAAGGCGTTTTGCCGGGGATTCACATCAACGGCATGAATGGCCGCTGGTACATCCAACAGGTAGTCCAGGGCATTACAGCCGGCGCTGGTCAGCACCACAACCTGACTATCCTGATTCAGATCCAACAATTGCCGGTCAATCCGGGGATCTTCCCAGCACATGTTGTAAATCAAATAACGTTGATGAATCGTTTTGAACAATAAATCGTGGGCTTGATTGCCGATTTGAGCGCCGAGTTGCCTGACCATACCGCCTCGAACCAGGGTTAGGGAAGTCGATAGGCAGGCAAGTATGGGAACGGATGGTAACGAAATGATGTCGCCGCCATGACAGTTAAGTTTTCCGTTTTCCGGCTTCAAGTTCGAGGGTTGCAGAAACCTTGCGCCTTAATCACAGTCTCTTGGGAAATGCAAACTCTCTCACTGCGAACACTGCGAACCGTTTTCCACGCTTTCCTGCCAGCCCTTCTGGCGCTGACGCTGGTCAGCAGTCTGCATGCGCAGGGGCTCGGCGGCGTCGACGGCCAGCCGGGCAATGGCGTCCAGGTTGGGGAACCGGTGACGCCGGTGGAAATCAATGTCGATCTGC
>ERZ795053.4745-NODE-4745-length-14508-cov-7.699370_pt1 | contig 14508 bp, 8 predicted proteins | sample MGYA00375137_ERZ795053 | MGnify/ENA primary metagenome ERZ795053 (study PRJEB30182, sample SAMN05720284) | activated sludge metagenome | isolation source: Anaerobic digester | place: Hong Kong | collected 2014-12-17 ... | reverse complement strand
AGGATTGGGCGTGCATGTCGCGCAGGGCAATGAGGCGGCCGAGTGACTGCTGCGCCTTGGGACCAAGGGGAACGACTTGTGGAGCTTCGGCGGCTTGCGGTGGGGTAGATTGTCGGTCTGTTCCTTTCATAGACTCCGATCCTGCTTTCGAGAGGCGGCGCTCAACAGAAAAGCAATTGCTTCCCCACGCAGAATGGTATCACAATGCGGCAAATCAGAACATATGGTCTACGAGAGGTTGCGCGCTGAAATCCTGACTGCGGGCAGGAGCAGCATCAGTTTCGTCGGTTGGGAGGCTGAGTTGGCAAAGACGCTGCAAAGATAACAGTAGACATCCATCAAATCGCCGCGGACGCTACAATTGCATCTACTGACCCGTCGCAGTCGGTACTATTATTGGCCCCGAAAACTAGACCATGAGCTTAAGTGAGAAGGTATACTCAGTGAAGCACATGGAGGGTTTCGGACAATGGGCAAGCAACGACGACAGTACACGGCAGAGTTCAAGTTTCAGGTAGCGATGGAAGCGGCGCGCGGCACGAAGACCGTGAGCCAAATTGCCAGCGAGTATGGCGTACATCCCACTCAAGTAGGTGACTGGAAGCACCAACTGCTGGACGAAGGGCCGAAGGTGTTTGCCCAGCAGCCCAATCGGCAGGCTCGGGATGCGGCCAGGACGGAAACCGAATTGTACGAGCAGATTGGCCGGCTGAAGATGGAGCTGGAGTGGCTGAAAAAAAAAGCTGCCAGTATCGCTGGCGGAGCGCCGCGCCATGATTGAGCCTGAGCACAGTGCCATCAGTATTCGGCGCCAGTGTGACTTGCTCGACCTGAGTCGGGCGAGCTACTACTACACGCCAGCGACGGAATCGGCGCTGAATCTGGAGTTGATGCGGCAGATCGACGAACAGTATCTGCGGACGCCGTTCTATGGCTGGCCCCGCATGACCGCCCATCTGCAGCGGCTCGGATATGCCGTAAATCACAAGCGTGTGCGGCGGTTGCTGCGGCTGATGGGTTTGGAGGCGATCTATCCCAAGCCGCGCACAACCGTGGTGGACACTGGGCATCGGGTCTATCCCTATCTGCTGCGCGACCTGGCGATTGTGCGCCCGAATCAGGTGTGGTCGGCGGACATCACGTATGTGCCGATGGCGCAAGGCTTCATGTATCTGGTGGCTATCATCGACTGGTACAGCCGCTATGTGGTGGCTTGGCAGCTTTCCAACACGTTGGACGGACGTTTCTGTGTGGAAGTGCTGGATCGGGCGCTGCGGACTGCGCAACCGGCGATCTTCAACACCGATCAAGGCGTCCAGTTCACGGCCAACGCCTTCACCCAACGGCTGCTGGCCGCCAACGTCCGCATCAGCATGGACGGCCGGGGCCGCGCCTTGGACAATGTCTTTGTTGAGCGCCTGTGGCGCACCGTCAAGTATGAGCACCTGTATTTGCATGACTATGCTACTGTGCCACAACTGGAGGTCGGTTTGACCCACTACTTGGAGTTCTACAATCATGAGCGGCTTCACCAGAGCCTGGCCTATCGGACACCGGCGGAGGTGCATTGGTTGCCGCAGGGAGGCCGTTGAGACCGGGGATAAGTGGAAAACTCTCCGTACCTCCGAGTTTCCCACTTATCCCCAGTCCCAACAGCCGCTACGACGGTCGTCGATTCCCACGCTTCCTCCGTGCTCCGGGCTCGGTGACACCACTTTAGTTTGGGCAGTTTGTGGTCTTGACATTGGGGCCAAGCATACCTGATGGCTATCTGCGTGGCTCTGGGGATTCGAGGTCAAGGGTTTGAGCTTTCGTTGATACTGCATTTGCATTTCTCCCAACGATGTCGTCAAAGACAGCGCAAACGGTTGCGTCGCTGAACGACTTCATAGGCATTGACCTGATTTCAAGGCCGTATGTCAAGTGTTGTGTATATTTGAATACGGCAGTGCCAGAACCAAACTGGTAATTGGTGTGCCATCTTCCGGCGGCTGCGATGAGCTACCTGTACAATCGGAACACCGAGAGATAGAGAGATGTCGCAAGTACTGATTACGGAACGATTCAGGGCAACATCACACGACCGCAATGGATTACGCTTGTCTCCCCGCACTACCTGTATGTTTGACAAAGGCAACTCTCTTTGCTGGAAACCCATTTGCTTTGCTCACGTTGTCTCAAGTTGTCAAACCGTTGGTTTTTCGAGCCGGTGGGAGTGCGATAGCTCTGCGAACATGGAACTGGCAAGACTACTGTCTCATTTCGGTCGCGCTGCCTTGATGCGCCAAAGCGCCATGTAGGCGGGCAGGCACTATCTGCATCTCGCGCCCCCCATAATGGTGAAGATGAAGTCGGTTCTCCCTGAGCCATCTTTGGCACTCTTGAATCGTCATGCCCTCTTGGGCCGCAAGTTGTTCAACAGCAGCAGCATAGTCTGACGTTGAGTCACCAGTCAGACCCTCAACCTCGAAAGTGCCTGGATGACCAGTAGGAGTCTCCACTGTATACTCGGTGAAATCAGGAACACCCTCGCGAAATGGAATGGATTGTCCTCGATCCAGGCCAAACCTGCCAGGGTTGTGCGGCTCCCAACGCCCGTCACCGATGGCACCGTCAACCCATTCGCCTTCACTGATGGCCGGGAATCGATGTCTGCCTTCAGGTGCCCAATTCGGATCATAACCTGAGTCCAGTTCGGGAATTCGAAACGGTTCGTCAAGCTCGGCGGCTCCGAATTCCAGATCATCCGAGACGTCCCTTTGCTCCTGACCATATTGTTCCTGTGACTCGACGAAGATATCAAGAATATCACTTTGCCTGGTCAGGTCGTTCTCGCTGCCTGGTTCGATTCCCGGCTGCTCATAGTCGGGGATGCTGATTTGATCACCATCTGATCCCCCCCGATCTCTGCCAGGGTGGCCTGGTGAAGTTGACTCAATCAGTTGCCCAGTAGTAGGCGTTCCTTCACCTGCAAGATGCTGACCTATGGGGGTTTCGACAGTGGGAAACGGCAAGGTTGCAGTCGGCGTTTCGCCAACAGACGCTGCGAGTGGTGCTGACGTCTCGGCCCGCGGCGCTGGCCGAGACGCTCCGGATCCTTCTTCAACGAGGGTAGCCCGTGGGCTAGTCGGAGATTCGCCTCCGTCTGGATGGGTGCTACCTCCAGCCCGACCATAGAAATGCATCAGACCGCCAAGAAAGAGCTGGATGGCTCCACCCTGAACCATATCTTGGACCACAAGATCAACGAACTCTTGCGCACTGCGAGGAGGATTGCCACCACCAACCGCATTTATCACTGCGGTCACCGCAGTAGAAAGAGGAGATGAGCCAATTCCACCAAGGAACTCAGCAATGAATTGTTGTGCCCGGGTAAGGAAGGCATCCCGCGACAGGCCCATCTCTAGAAGTACGTCGTCGCTAATATTGGTGAGAAATGAGCCAAAACTACGTTGAAATACACGGGTCAGAGCACCACCAGCGATAGCGCCAACAAACCCGTTGATAGCATCAGTAGCGCCGCGCCTTACTATCGCGCCCCAGTCAAAATTCTCACGTAGATCGTGATAAATCTCCGCAGCCTGCCCTGTCTCCTCTTGAACAAATCCATAGGTCCCCGCACCAAGCCCTGTGGCTGCGGCTGTACCCCAAAAGCCAGCGCCGGCAGCGGTGGCAGCGCCTCCGGTAGCCATCGTCGCAGCTACTGCACCAGCAGCAGCAGTAACCCTGAGGCCCGTCACTGTGCGCTCCGCACCGGAAATCGTCCCTTCCCTATACTCGTAGAGTCGCCGATCGCATCTCCGCCACGCATCGGCTGCCCGCTGCAGATTCCGGGCTGTTGGCTCAACCAAACCCGCATTGAGCGTCCCCAAGGCTGCATCCAACATGATCCGTGGCTCACTCCACATCCAAAGGGGAGGCATCTCGATACCGCCAGCAAGTGGATCGGCAAAGAAATCAGAAATTGCACCCACGATCCATTGATCGTCTCGGACACTCTTCAAGTACGTGTGGCTGTCGTAGCCAGCTTCGACACGATTGTGAATCTGATTGAAGAACGCGCGCAGGATGTGCAAGATTTCCGTACGAGCCACGCCAGTGAATGATTCCTCTGGCCCTGGGGCGACCTGTAGAGTGATGTCGTAACGCTGCTCCGCTTCGCTGGCTGGGCCCAAAGCTGCGGGCGCCGCGTCACCACCCGCAGGAGCACTGGGCACAGCGCTCGGTTGAGCATCACCAATGTCGCGCTGGAGATTGGCTAGGGCGTCACTTAAGACTAGACCTTGTGTCAATTGCTGATGGTGCCATGACTTCCCGGCTGCCCGGCGCAAATGCCCGTTGCCTTGCGTATTGCCGATCTGTTCTGCGAGTGCCTGTCGTTGGATCACTGGTAGGCGCGAGTCACCCAAGTACCCGACCCAGCCTGGTAGACTCGGCGCTACGATCAGATCGAGATCTCCGGCTGGTACGTAGGCAATGGAGACTGCTTCCGTCGCTCGTCCGGAAGTGGTGGGTGGTTTTGCCGATTTCTTGCCGCTCTGTGCTTGTGGCGCTTGACTTTGTTTCGTCACAGTCTTGTTGCTTGTCTTCTCTATGTTGTCTCTCAGCGTACCGTAGGCCCAATGATACCGGTCGTATATTTGAGTGCACTCCGATAGGACCGAATCCGAACACGGGATATGCTTGGCCGCGACGCTGTGCTGCCAAGGGATTGAGTAGATTCCTTGCTCGCGCCATTCATGGTTGAACCGAACAGAGCGATCAAATTGTGTATCAGCGACCTGGAGTCAAACACAAAACTCTTCCTCTGGAGGAGCTATCCAATCGTCCCGTTTCCGATAATGTGATATCGACCGCAAAGATTGCCACGTGTCAGATTATTCGGGGCGTATCTTGCCTTGGAAACGATGTCAGGCACTTCGTGCTGGAGTTTGTCATAAACTATCTCGCCGTTACCGACCTTTCTCGGTGCAAGATGCTTCTGACTTGCCTGATAAGCTGATAGCTGTTGTCGAGCCTGCATATTCAAGCCTTTGATGGGCCACTCGAGTTCATAGCCCCAAGAGAGAATACCATCGCATGTACGACAGTGCGTGCTCACGGACCTACATTCCCATCTGCAAACGCCCCAATATATGGCGCATACGTCACATCCGCAGCGTTCCAGGCAGTGTTGCTGGTCACAGCATAGGAACTCTCCCCAAATGACCAGGACATCTTCACCCCTGGATTGACGACAACACTGTCAGAGACGCTTGCTGTATAGACCAGGCTGCCGGACGTGTTCGAAAGCAGTCGATCAAGATTCCATATCATGACTCTGGTTGGTACCGCTCCCTCTGGCGTGGTTCCTGTCACGACGACATCGTCTATGTCCACTTCACCATTTGTATAGAAGATCGTATAGCTGATCGTCTCGCCGGCACTCAGTGTGCCAGTCGGGACATTGGTGAGTTGTATAGCCGCAATGCCGGGAACTACCGCATGAAAGGTAATTGGCGACCGAAAATCGTTTTCCGGGTGAATTCCTGCCGCAGCATACACACCGATGCTGCCCCGGTCCGCAGCAAACCCGGCAAGCCGGTAGCGAGTCTCTCCTAGTCCATTCTCCGTTTCCCAGTCGCCTAAAAGAGGAGAATGATCCGTCAGCACGGGTGCCGAAAATACTTCGGCGTAGGTCTTTTTCTCATTCTTGCGACCACCAAGCAGCCAGAGTCGACCGCCTAATACGGCTACAGCATGATACTCCACTGGCAGCGGCAAATCATTGGCCTGCCAGCCACTGATGCCTCCGTCAGCGATCCGGGCCGTATAAGCCCGTGCCTGCACCGTCTTGCCGTCATAGCCGCCGGTGACCACAACGACATCCTTCCAGATAGCGGCCGCATGCCGGCTGAGCGCCGCCGGCAGCGGCGTCGTGGCCCGCCAGGTGGAACTTATACCGTCCGAGTAGATAGTGCTGTAGTAAACCTGGTTCGAGTTACCTGTACTGGCATCGACGCCATCCATGGCTTCGCTATCCGGTGCAGCCAGCGGCTTCCCTGACGCCAAGGCCGCCTCCACAGCCGCAGCGCTGGTCTCCAGCCGGGCGCCGCCCAGCACGATGAGTTTTGTCCCCGATCCGCAGCCTGGACCGAACACCACGGCATCATGAAAGGCCACCGGGAAGGGATAGCCGATCTCGGTGCGCCATGCCCCCAACGCGCCGTTCGGCTCGATGGCTGCGCTCCACACGTCGGCGTGCCAGCGCACCCCGTCCCAGCCACCGATGATATAGAGCCGCGCGCATGCCACCACTGCGGCATGCCCGTAGAGCGGGACGGGCAACGGGCGCACACTGCCCAATCCCACCGGACCCGGGTCGCGCAGTTCCACCAACGTAATATTGTCCGACGCCATGCCGTCGCTGCGCTTGCCGCCGGTCAGGTAGGCATAGGTCGTCTCGCGGGTCACGTACACCGCTGCATCCACGCTGGCCAGCGCCTCGGGCAGCGCGCCGACCTCGAGCCAGATGGGCGCCGGCGATGATGTGTCGTCGCCGTGCGCCGGCAGATCGACCAGCAGGGCAAGCAGCGCACCTACGGCTAAACAAGGAATGGCCATCATGAAGAACAGCGTCCGTACCATAATCGTGTCTACCGACGACATTTCAGCATTTCACGTGTGGTTCACCGAGCGACGGCTGGCAGCCACTCGTTCCAAGCCGGATTGAAAATAGGCCCGCTGCACATTGGCTGCGACCGACTTGTCTGGCTGGGCGTCGACACATCCCACTGCGCACAGGCTCCGAAATTGGTGATAACCGGTGTGACCTCGGATGGAATGGTACTGGTCACGTAGGTCGTTACCGCGAGCGTACCTTTGACGGCGATCAACATGTCCGTTTCGCTGACCGATGCCATCGCCTGCACCTCATAGTTGTCGTTGACAATCTCGTCGACAGCCGTCGTCACGCGGGCGCTAAATGTTCTTGTGAGTTGCTCTCCGCTGGCGAGCGGCGCCGGCGCCAACCATAGGATCTGCGTCGCAGTTGCCGTGATAATCGCCCCTCCGCCTGCATCAACAATCGCCAGACCGCCCGGAAGCGTGTCGGTCATTGCAATCTCGGTCAGTGTATACGGCGTGTAGTTGGATACCTGCAATGCATACGTGATGACGCCACCCGGTGTCACAAACTCGGGGCCAGACTTGGAAACGGCAAGCGACGTTGGAACGGCCGTGGGCACCGGTGTCGGCCGCACTGCCTGATAGGTCAGCAGATCCGTTGCATTGGCGGGCAGTACCTGGTTCAAGGTCCAGCCTATCTGCCTCCCCTGCACTTGTGGCTGCCAAGCGAGCGCTTCAGCGCCAATTGTGCCGGTGACAACCTGCAATTCGCTCGGCACCGTATTGGTCACGACTACATTCGACAGGGGGACGCGACCGTTGCGCAGGGAAATTGAATATGTAATCAGGTCTCCGGCCACCAATGCACCCGCCGGCTGACTAGAAAAAGCCAGCGATGAGAGCCCAGGTGTCGGCGTAGGCGTGGGCGGGATATTCACATACTGGACAACGAGTCGCGGTCGATTGCCGGCACACTCGTTGTCGCTGCAATTGCGCGACCAGAAACCGCGCAGGCTGCGCGGTCCCCCTTCGTTGCCAGTCAGGCGAAACCCAATCGTGGTTGAACCATCGTTTGCGTGGATCCAATCTTGAACGAGACTCGTAACATCCCAGGTATATGTACCCTGTGCCGCCCCAACCGTCGCACTCGCCGTCGGGGCGGGCGCTGTCGATACGTTCAGGTGCTGATTCCAGGTAGTGGATTCCGACCACGGGCTTACGGTGCGCACCGCTTCGATGCGCATGGCGGCGCCATCCCCTTCCGACCTCTGCAAATAGAGTTCGAGTGAAGCCGAAACGAGACCTACCGTTCCCTGACGCACCTTGTCGGCAAGTCCATCTGGCGCGAACTTCACGAGTATTCGCCCCTCCAGAATACTTGTGTTCGGGTCGTATCCGGTCCATAGGGCGTTGGTTTGGCCATAGCCGGCGTCAGGACGCGCAGAGAGCACGTAGGTGTCCTCAGTTGCGGGATATACGACACTATCGGTCGCCGGAGAGCGATGCAATGTATCGGCAGTCAGCGCACCGGCCAAGAGCCACAGCAAAGTGATGACCGATGCGAATAGAAGAACGAAACGCAACATTGCTCTATTCATGATTTACGACTCCCATGGGGTCTGACTCAACACCCCGCCACCCTATCCTGTCTGCGCAACAGGCATTCCTGAACATACTGCACTCGCCGGGGCGAGACAACTGACGCGTACGCATTAGTTCTGGTTACTGCCGCCACAGCCAATACAGTCGAGGCCTCCTGTAGTCCTTTCTTCTTTTTCTTTCGGCCCTACAATAGCAATTCGTTTTTGCGAAGACCTTAGCACCCGGATACTCAGGTTTCCATTTTCATCGCGCCGATAAAGCTCTACCGCCCAGCCGACATCCCCAATTCGATCTGCGGGGACTGGTATCTGCGCAGAGAATTCGCCGTTTGCCAGTTGCTGAACCTTGACCGCCGGATCCCGCACATCATAAAGTCCCCGAAATGCGCCGTCGGCGCCTATCGTTCCGACGAGGAAGGCCCAATCTGACTGGAATTCGCCTGACCACGACCATCCGAATTTCGGGGCGGTATTGCCGCCGGCAACAATGGGTCCGTCCGGCTGGACAAGTGTGAAGGCACCCTGAACAGGTGTCGCAGCCAATGAAGTTCCCGTCAACGGCTCAGACACAATCAACAGCACAGGCGTCGGCGTGCCGCGCGGTGTTGCGGTCAAAGTCGGCGTTGGCGTCGCCCGCGCCAGCTCGGTCTGGCGTGCGCTGGCCGTAGCTCTGCCGGCGGCGGTGGCCTGTGCAACGCGGATCGCCTCCGCTGTCGCCGTCAGGATCGCCGCGCGGGTGGCCGCCGCATTCACTCTGGCCACTGCACCTGCAGTTGCCGCCGCCCTAAATTCTGCCTCGACCGTCTGAGCGATTGAGGCCTGAGCCGTGCGCGTCGCAATGGCAACGGCGATCGCCGTTGCGGTCGTAGCGCCGGCCCTCTGTTCGGCGGTTGCGACCGCGGCCTCAATCGCCGTAGCGGTCTGTCTGCCGCTGACAGCCGTGACCGTTGCGGTGCTGGCCTTGGCGGTCGCCGAACCGGCCGATTGCGCCAACGCGACAGCCGTTGCCGTCTGGGAATCACCCGGAGAAGGGCGACTATCGGCGTTCAGTACCGGCCAGCCTGCCACTACTACTACTAGCACTGCAAGACAAAAAATGACCCCCCAAAAGAGCGTCGTTTTGAGAACGGAACGCGGCGGTATGGGCACAACCTGCGAGGAATCGTAATGCGTCGGCGCCAGGACCAGCGCCTCGTGCTGCGCAACGTCGACCGTCATGGTGCCGGCAAAACGAGACACGAGATAGTCCGTGTCGATGCCAAACTCACCAAGGTAACTGCGCCTATGCGTTCCCTCGGGGATTGCGCCAACTTTCGTGACACGCCACACACGACAGTCGCCAAGCGCGACGTAGCGCAGTTTGCACACGCCGTCCTTCCGCTCCTCGATATGCGCCATGGCGATCGATGCACCCTGGTTGCTGCCGATGGGCCGGGCACTGCGCACGGCCAGATTGGCGGCATTGACCACAGCGACCAGGCAATCGCCGCGCTTGTGCTTCTCTTCATCTTTGAAGAAATCGTCGGCAGCATGCCTGACCGCCGCAACGATCTCCGATTGCCGGCGTTTCACGTCTGCACCAAAGAACGTGAGCAAGATCTGTGCCGAGCCATTGTCGGCAGCAAAGCTTGCGTCGCCGGGCCCACTCCGAATGAGAATCGGCTGGCCGGTCGTGCGGCTACTCATGGGCTGCGCCTCCGCTGCCAGCCGCAGCCATCGTTGCCGGCGTTGCCTGAGTCCCATCGTCACTCGGCGCAGATTTCAATCGCAGAAAGCGATAGTGTAGATTGCCGAGTTGCACGAGGTCTCCATTCTGCAGTTCATATTCGTACTTCGGCCCGACGACGAGTTCAAAAGGGGCCACCGAGCCGGCAAGGCGAATGTGGATGGGTTCGTAGCGAATCGACTCGGCATCCGGCAACGAACTCTCGCGCGGCGACGGTCGCCAGATACGGGCGCTCTCATCCCGGCAGCTGATCTCCGCATGGTACTGCCGGCTGAACTGTTCGATCTCCGCCTGGCGGTAGCGTCGCTGGTTCAGTTCCAGCAGATCGTCCGGCAGGGTTAGCGCGCCGCCGGCGAACAGGTGCACCAGGTGGCGCGCGTTGGGACCACGCTCGTTGCGGCGGTCGCACACGAGCACGGCAAAGGCCGCAGGCGCACCTGGCAGGGGGGGGTGTTCCGCTTCCTCAAATTCGGCCGGGGCCAGCCCTTTCCAGAGGCGGCGCATCACCTCGACGCCCAATATGGCTGCAAGGCCGATCAACAGCCATTGTCCGGAAAGCAGCAGCGAGTGCGGAATGGGGTTGCCCCACAGCCATGCGCGCTGCGACAGAAAGGTACGCTGCACACTTTCGCTAAGGTCCGGCGTTGGCGTTGGGGCGGGCGTCGGCGTGGGCGGCACCACCACCTCGAACCACAGCGTGTCGGAACCGGCAAGGCCAAAATCATCTGTGACCACGGCCGACACACGATAGCGATCTTCTGCCAGCGTCGAGGTCGACACGACCTGCGTATAGGTCGCCACCTCGCTGCCATACACTCCTTCCACATGGGTGCTCAGGAAGCCGGTCGCCTGCGCCTGGATTGTGAGCGCTACTTCGACGGCGCGTCGCCAGGCGTTGTCGGGGAAACGCCATGTCGCCACCAACTCTGTCGTCGTGCGCTCGGTGGCCGTGATGGTCTCGCCCAGGGGCGGCGCAATGAGCGAAACCGCCGGAGGGCTCGGACGCAGCGCGCCCGGCAGCGCGGCAATCGCCAGTGTCCTGGTGAGCGCCCCACCGCGCTCTTGGACATCGATGCGCGTCGGCGGCAACTGCTTGGCGCGATAGGTCACGTTGCAGCGGTAACTCCAGGATAGGGCGTTGGCAATTGTCGTTGCGATGCTGATGACATTGGTGAATTCGGCCTCGTAGCTGCCACCGGTCGCCTCGGCAAGGCGCGCCAGGTTCGGGTCCGGCCTGGATACGGTGGGAACAAACACGGTGTTCACAGCCACACCGCGGCTGCGCGCCAAATCAATCACTCCGTCAAGTGTAGCGGTTGAAACGGCATCCGACCCATCCGAAAAGAGCACAACCGCCTGGGCACCCGCGCCATCCTCGGCGAATTCCGACTCAATCAGATTGGTCAGCACATCGAGCAAGGCAGTGGTACTGTTGATATTGGCCTGAATCAGCTGTCGGGGTGGGTCATCAAACTCGCCCAGTACATCGTCGGAGAGGGTTTGCGCGGTCTTCACCCAACGCTTCGGCGCGAGCATCGACGTGACGGAGACGCCATCGGCGCCCGGAGCAAACAGGCCAATCTCATGGGAATCAACGCCGAAGCGTCCTGACGCCTGGACATTGCTGAAGATCTCGCTTGCCGCCAGAAGCGTGTCGATGGCGGCCAGTGGCAGTTCGCCGTCAGGGCCTTTGCGATAGAGATCGAAAACGACCGCTACGCGCGCCGGCGCCGGCACAGGTCGCGTGATTGGGGCGACATGCGCAACATCAATGCCATTCTCCACAATCGTATACACGGCAACCGGATCCGGACACGGAAAGTCGAGGGTCACCGTTGGAAAGTCACCGGGACGCAGAATCTCGGCGTCATAGGGCGCCGTTACACCCTCCTGAGCTTGCACGGGCTGCAGCGCTCCGAGAAGCCAGATCGCCGCCATGGCCGTCAAAACGGCCACGGCATTTGCCGCCAGTGCGTACTTGATTCTGCGCCCGGTCGTGGTTCGTTTCCGACTCTCGCGTTGCCTGCTACTCACAATCATTCACGCTTTCCTGCACACTGCTGCACCACTTCTTCAAAACGCAGACCCTTCCATCGCTATTCGGGCGGGGTGGGCTGTGAAAGCGGACCATTCACCCGCAGCGTGACGCTCTTCTCCGTCGTGCCGCCGTCCAAACCCACGATGCGCCAGATGAATACGATCTCGCCCGCCTGGGTTGGGCAGATCTGGCGTTCCGACTCTCCCGCCACCCCTTCGCCGTTCAGATATACTTCCTTCACACCCTGGATCGACCATTTGAGCATGGCGCAGTCGTTTGCATTGATAATCTGCGGCGCGACCGAAACCGTCGGTTGGGGCGTTGGCTGCGGCGTGGCCGTGGGCTGAGGCGTCGGCGTCGGCGTTGGCGATGGCGTGGCCGTGGGCGTTGCCGGGATCTGGCTGGCTGCTGGCAACACACCAATAGGGATTCTGCAGGAGAGATATTCATTCGCTATCCAGCCAATGCGTGGGTCGTTGTTAAGCGTCACAGGCACCCAGGAGAGCAGATCATTCTGCTCGCGTAGCTGTAGGGGACTGTTCGTGGGAAAAACGACCTCACCCTGCATCAATTCGCCGCGCGGCGGGAAGGTGCGGCCAGGCCCCTCTCGGATATAGAGCGGTCCCGACGCATTGGCCTGGCAGGCGGGTCGGAACACCTGGACCACCTTGGTCTCCATGGATTCAGTCTCGACCCCAGTTGCCTTTTCCGTGGTGGCCATGCGGATGTAATAGACGTTGGGCGTGGTGTAGTCCTCATTGACGTCCCGAAATGTTTCGGCGATAGGAAAGCACTTATCCCCCACCGGCTCGTTGACCAGGCCGTTGCGGTCGATGAGTTCGACGGTTGGTTCGGTTACGATCCGTATCTCGAAGGCCTCACGCGCATAGGGCTCAGTGAATTCCCAATGGATGCACAGATCCCCGGTCTGGCCCGCCAGGAGAATCTGCTGGTTCTCCGGTGGCAGCGGATTCTCTGGCCCACCCGTTCCTGGCCCATAAGTCTCGACGTTTTGCGTGTGCAGCGACAAAACGGTCATTGTAGGGGGCTGAGGGGGTGGCAGTGGCGCCGCCACCACCGGGAGCACCCAGCTTTCGGTACGTACAAGCGAGCAGCCGCGCAGCTTGACATCGATTTCCTCGCCGGCCTGTGGATTGGCGATGACGACCCGGTTCTCCCGCCCATTGAATGCATTCGACTTGACCGAATCGCCATTGCGCGTCACCGAGTAGAGACAGGTGTGGTCGGCCTCCCATTTCAGGGTCAGTTCGCTTCCTTCGATGGCCGATGGCACGGCGGTGCCATCGACTTCGATTATCCGCGTTTCGAAGACAGGCGGAAACAGCAGCGCATAGAGCGCGAATAGCCCTGCTGCAAGCAAGAGCGTCATAACGGGGATCCAGGTCGGCAGCATGGCGCGGCTTGTAATCTGGCCGCGCACGCTCTGCGCTGCGCCCTGGTTTTGTGGCAGAGGTGTGATGGTAATGCTGAATTCGTGGCGTTTTTCGCCGCCGATGAACCGGCGAGCGCGCGGCAGCAGAGTCCCTTGATAGCTGATGGCGCCCGTATAGAATGGCGGCATGGTGATCGTAGTCTGGGCTGGTTCGAAGACGAGTTCGTCGGCACGATCCTTCCAGTTGATCGTAAAGACACGGCTGAAATTGCCCGCATTGTGAACATGGAGTTCGCCGAAGACACCGGCCCGCACCGATTCAGGCTGGAGCGTTACGGCATAATCAAGCTGCCGCGGCACCGCAAGACGAAACGCCTCTGCCGCCACCTGCGCGCCAATGTTATCGCTGATCAGGCGCACGACCAGTGGGTATTCACCGGCCAGCCGCGTTGCCGGCAGCGGTAGGGAGTAGGTTCGCTGCGCGGTTTCTTTTTCGAAGAGCGGAACCGTCAGCGGCTCGGCAGCAGGCCAATCGGGCGGGGCGCCGTCGACGAAGATCGTCAGACGCTCAACGCGATTGGTTGGATTGTGAATGGAAAGCGGAAGCGCTACGGCGGTCGCTTGCGGATCCGCAGTAAGGTACCGGCCCGGAGCGGCAATTTCCAGCGCAACAACCCCATGTTCTTGAGCGATAATCCAGCCCGCTGGGTGACCGCGCAGCGACGTCTCCAGTTCGAGCCGAAAACCGCCGGCAGCCTCCACGACTGAGGTGTGCGTCAGCAGCGCCGCAAACAGGGGCGAGAGCGGCTGCCCGTTCAATACCGTGCGCTCTGTCGGCATCGGGGGCTCGAAATCCGTGATGGTGTAATACTGCGTGCCCGTCGCCTCGTTGCGATGAAATTGAATGTAGACACGCCGCCGTCGCAAACGTTCTGCAAACTCCTTCAGCTTGACGGCCTGCTCTTGCCCGCTCCCAAAGTGATCCAGCGACTGCGGTGCAAACGCCAACCCTTGCTCGCCGAGCAGCACAATGTCCTCCGTCAAACTCTGCGTCAGGACGAACTCGTTTGTCCCCTCGATGAAGCGAATGACCAGTTGGTCGTCTCGGGCAACAGCTACCAGTGCGCTTGCGGCCTTGGCAGCA
>ERZ795053.4743-NODE-4743-length-14510-cov-5.740021_pt1 | contig 14510 bp, 13 predicted proteins | sample MGYA00375137_ERZ795053 | MGnify/ENA primary metagenome ERZ795053 (study PRJEB30182, sample SAMN05720284) | activated sludge metagenome | isolation source: Anaerobic digester | place: Hong Kong | collected 2014-12-17 ... | reverse complement strand
CTCGGCATGGGGAGCCGAGCTCACGCCGCCGCGCACGATCGCCCCCTCGCAGAGGGCCAGCTCACCCGACACCCCCGGCCCGGCCACCTCGAGCACGCCGGACTTGCCGGTTCCGGCGAGGAGCCGGAGCACGTCCGGCAGGGCAAAGGACTTGAGGTCACCCTGTAGGGCCACGGCATCCTCCTGAGGGATGGTCGATGCACGATCGGTCCTCCTCCATCGGCACGTCGGCCGCCGAGTTGAAGGGAACGTCACCCGCGAGGGGGTCGGGACCGGCGCGGCTCAGCGAGCCGCGTCGCGCATCGCGGCGACGTCGGGGGCCACCCCGGTCCACCGCTCCACCGCCAGGGCCGCCTGGTGGACGAGCATGCCCAGGCCGTCGATCCCGCGGGCACCGGCCCGCTCCGCCTGCCGCAGCAGCGCCGTCTCGAGGGGCGTGTAGACGAGGTCGACGACCACCTGGCCGTCGTGGAGGAGGCCCTCGGGCACGGGCGACGGTGCGTCGGGCCCGCGCTCTCCCATCCCGACCGAGGTGGCGTTGACCACCAGGTCGGCCTCGGCCACCACCGCCACCTCGGCGACCTCGGCGACCGCGCCGCCGAGCGCCGCCGCCTCCCGAGCTCGGGCCTCGGTCCGGTTCACGACCGCCACGCGCTCGGCGCCCCCGATGGCCAGCGCCCGCACCACCGACCGGGCCGCGCCGCCCGCGCCCAGCACCGCGCAGCGGCGACCGTCGACCTCGACGCCGGCGTCGAGGCGAAGCGAGCGGAGGAGCCCGTCGCCGTCGGTGTTGTGGCCCACCAGCTCGTCGCCCTCCCAGGCGATGCAGTTCACGGCGCGCAGCGCCACGGCCGCGTCGCTCACCCGGTCGAGTGCCGGGAGCACCGCCTCCTTGTGGGGCATCGTGACCGACAGGCCGCCGAGGCCGAGGGACCGCATCGCGGCCACCGCCGCCTCGGCCCGTCCCGCCCCGACGTCGAACGCGACGAAGGCCCAGTCGAGGCCGGCGGCGGCGAAGGCGGCGTTGACGATCGAGGGCGATCGGGAGTGGCTGATCGGCGATCCGATGACCGCGGCGACGCGCGTCGTGCCGCGCAGGTCGACCGCGTCAGCCACAGCCGAGGTCCTTGGCGATGCACTCCTGCTTCGCCTGCAGGAACTCGGCGTTGGTGACGGCGAAGGTGTGCACGCCCGGATCGGTGAGCACGTAGAACATCCACGGGCCCGGCTCGGGAGCGGCCGCTCCCTCGAGCGCGTATGCGCCCGGTGCGGCGATCGGCGTGGGGGGCAGGCCCGCCTGCAGGCGGGTGTTGTACGGGGACTCGCTCTCGAGGTCGATCTCCCCGCCCTCGATCGAGGCCAGGTAGCGGGAGGTGGCATCGATGCCCAGCGCCCAGCCCTCCCGAAGGCGGTTGGTGATCACCCGGGCGATCTTGGGCGCCTCCTCGGCGCTGCCCGCCTCCTCCTGCACGAGCGAGGCGATGGTGAGCAGGTCGTAGGCGTCGAGCTGCTGGCCCGTCTCGGCGCTCAGGGTGGCCGCGGCGTCGTCGAGGCCGAGCTGCGCGGCGCGGGCGTCCATCTCGGCCGCCATCTGGTCGAGCACGTCGACCGCCGAGTCCTCGTCGGTCACCTCGTAGGTGGCCGGGAAGAGCAGGCCCTCGTAGTTCGTGCTGCCCTCGGGCTTGAGCGCGCTCTGCACGTCCCCACGCTCGAGGGCGCCCTGCAGGTCCTCCACGGTGAGGCGGGGCACCTGCTCGGCGATGCGCGCCACGATCTGGGCGACGGTGTAGCCCTCGGGGATCGTCACCTTGGTCGTGGCCACCTGCGGGGTCGACTCGGGCCCGGCGTTCAGCGCGTCGACGGCCTCGCGGAACGACATGTCCTCGCGCAGCTCGTAGGTGCCCGCCTGGACCGGATCGAGCCCCTTGCCGTTGACCCAGAGGTTGAACAGCGTCGAGTTGGTGATGACGCCCTCGTCGGCCATCAGCCCGGCCACGCCGCTCGACGTCGTCCCCTCGGGGACGACGACGGCCACGACCGATCCCGGTGGGCCGGGCGGGTCGACCTGGGAGCGGTACCACCAACGACCGCCGAGCACCGCCAGCGCGACCAGGCCTCCGACGACGAGCAGGGCCACGGCCCAGCGCGGGACCCGACCCTCGGCCGGCAGCTCGACCCACTCGTCGTCCTCGGGGGCCCGCCGTTGCGGGGGGCGCGTCGCTCGCGGTGGCCGCGCCGGCGCGGCGCCCGAGGGCCGGCCGGGTCGTCGGGGACCGCGACGCGGGGCGACTGGCGCAGCGCCGACCGTGCCGGGCCGCTCGGCTCCGACCGTCGGGTCGGTCGTCCAGATGTCGTCGTCGGGCCCGTCGCCACCATCGGACGCCGGTGGGCGATCGTCGAAGGTCACGAGTCGGCCTCCCCCCGCCGTCGATCGAGCCAGTCCTGGAGGATGACCGAGGCGGCAACGGTGTCGACCAGCTGGCGCCGCGCTCGCCCGTCGAGGTCGCCGCGCTCGCGAAGGGACCGGTCGGCGATGCGGGTGGTCATCCGCTCGTCGTGCACCTCGACGGGCACGCCGACGACCGCCGCCAGCTCGTCGCGCTCGGCCAGCACCGCGGTCGCAGCGGGGCCCTGGCGTCCCTCGAGGTCGATGGGCAGCCCGAGGAGCAGCAGCTCCGCGTCCCACTCCCGCACGAGCTCGGCGATCTCGCGATGCAGGCGCGGACGGTCGCGGTGGCGCTCGAGGGTGCCGACCGGCGTAGCCACCCGGCCGTCCGCGTCGGACACGGCGAGGCCGATCCGTCGTGAGCCGAGGTCGAGGGCGAGCACGCGCATCGGCCGGCTACGCGATGCCGGCAGCCGCTCGGGCCTGGTCGAGGGCATCGTCGATGCGGGATGGGTCCTTGCCGCCGGCCACGGCGAGCTCGGGGTGCTTGCCGCCGCCGCCGCCCACGGTCCGCGCCGCATCGGCCAGCAGGGCGCCGGCATCGAGGCCGCCCGGTTCGGTGGCGGCGACCAGGGCCACGCCACCGCCCTCGGGGGCGCCGATGAGCACCACGGCGCGCACGCCGGGCTGGTCGCGGACGGCGACGCCGAGGCTGCGCAGGTCGTCGCGAGCGAGCCCGTCCACGCGGGCCACGACCACGCCGTCGACGGCCGAGGCGGCCAGGTCGGAGGCGCCGCTCGACGCGAGCTTGGCCCGCAGCGAGCGGACCTCGGCGCGCAGGTCGCGCAGCTCGGCGAGGCGCTTGTCGAGCCCGTCGAGCAGCTCAGGCTGCGGCACGCCGATGCGCTCGGCCACGGTGGCGAGCTCGGCCTCCTCGCGTCGGAGCCGCTCGATGGGCCCCGTGCCGCTGACCGCCTCGATGCGCCGCAGGTTGGAGCCGATGGACGACTCGGCCACGATCTTCAGCGGCCCGATGTCGCCCGTGCGGCGCACGTGGGTGCCGCCGCACAGCTCGGTGCTGTGGGGCCCGGCCTCGAGCACGCGCACGATGTCGCCGTACTTCTCGCCGAAGAACGCGATCGCGCCCAGCTCGACGGCCTCGGCCTTGGTGGTCTCGAAGTGGCGAACGGGCTCGTTGGCCAGCACGTCGGCGTTGGCCAGGTCCTCGATCTCGGCGACCTGGGCGGGCGTGAGGGCTTCGAAGTGGCTGAAGTCGAAGCGCAGGCGATCGGGACCGACCCACGACCCCTGCTGCTTGACGTGGTCGCCGAGCACCTCGCGCAGCGCCCAGTGCAGCAGGTGGGTGCCCGTGTGGTTGCGGCGGATGGCGTCGCGCCGGGCGACGTCGATAGCAGCCACGACCACGTCGCCGGGCGCGAGCGAGCCCGGCTCGTCGACGACGTGGCGGTGCAGGCCGGGCAGCGCCTGGAGGGTGTCGACCACCCGGATCGGATGGCCGCCGACCGGCGTCAGCGTCCCGGTGTCGCCGACCTGGCCACCGGACTCCGCGTAGAACGGCGTGCGGTCGAGGAGGACGCTGGCCCCGCCGTCGGCTGCGGGGATCACGGCCAGCACGTGCGCCTCGACCTCGACGACCTCGCGGCCCACGAACTCGGTGGTGCCGTTGGCCTCGAGCACGGCGGCGAAGGCGTCGGCCTCGTCGCCGACGGCGACGCCACCCTTCTTGCCGCCCTGGCGGGCCCGCTCGCGCTGATCGCCCATCGCCTCGTCGAAGCCGGCGCGATCGATGGCGAAGCCACGGCCCTCGGCGATCTCGGTGGTCACCTCGAGGGGGAAGCCGTAGGTGTCGTGCAGGGCGAAGGCCACCGACCCGGGCAGCTCACCGCCCTCGGGGACGTCGCTCAGCGCCGCGTCGAGGATGCCCAGGCCGCTGCGCAGCGTCCGGCGGAACTGGTCCTCCTCGCGTCCCAGGATCGCGGTGACCGTGTCGGCGCTCGAACGCAGCTGCGGGTACGCGTCGCCCATCAGCTCGACGGTGCGCTCGGCGAGCAGCGGGGTGATCGGGCGCTCGACGCCGAGGAGGTACGCGAACCGGATGGCCCGACGGATGATGCGCCGCAGCACGTAGCCGCGGTCCTCGTTCGACGGGATCACCCCGTCGGTGACCAGGAACGTCATGGTGCGGGCGTGGTCGGCCAGCAGCTTGAGCGCCACGTCGGCGTCGCCATCCGCGCCGAGGCGCGCCCCGGTGGCCTCCTCGGCCACCGCGATCAGGGCGCGCAGCTCGTCGGTGGCGAAGACGTCGGGCGTGCCGAGGGTGATGGCGAGGATGCGCTCGAGGCCGGCGCCGGTGTCGATGTTCTTCGACTCGAGCGGCTTGAGGCTGCCGTCGCCCAGGCGGAAGTACTGCTGGAAGACGAGGTTCCAGAACTCCACGAAGCGATGCTCGGCCGCCGGGTTCGCGGGGCCGCCATCCGGACCGAACTCGGGCCCGAAGTCCCAGAACAGCTCGGACGAGGGGCCGCAGGGGCCGGTGTCGCCCATCTCCCAGAAGTTGTCCTTGTCGAGGCGGACGATCCGCTCGGCCGGGAAGCCGACCTCCTCGACCCACAGCTGGGCGGCCTCGTCGTCGTCGACGTGGCAGGTGACCCAGATCCGGTCGCCGTCGAGCCCCAGCACCTCGGTGGACAGCTCCCACGCCCAGCGGATCGCGTCCGCCTTGAAGTAGTCGCCGAAGCTGAAGTTGCCGAGCATCTCGAAGAACGAGAGGTGGCGGGGCGATCGGCCGATGGCGTCGAGGTCGTTGTGCTTGCCACCGGCACGCACGCACGTCTGGATCGAGCTGGCGCGCGGGGGGCGGAAGGGCACCGGCTCCTCGCCGATGAAGTAGGGGACGAAGGGCATCATCCCCGAGTTCGTGAACATCGGGGCGGACGGGTGCAGCGGGATGAGCCCGCTCGTGGGGACGTCGGTGTGCTGGCGGGCCACCCAGAAGTCGGTCCACGCCCGTCGCAGCTCCTGTGCGTGCACCGCTCCCCTCCTTGCGCCTCGGACCGGGCGCCCAGTGCACCCGGTGGTGGTCGGACCACCCTACCGGTCGGCCGTCGGCTCCCACGACGCCGTTCGGGCCGGTCGGCGCTGGCTCCAGCACCACCGGGCGAGGGCCAGGCCGACGAGCAGCGGCACGATCGCCAGCACGTCGCCTCGGTGCACGCCGTGGGTGGCGGTGAGCCCGGCGACCTGGGGGCCGTCCCAGGGCTGGTGGCCGGCCACCATCATGACGGCGGCAAGGCCACCGAGGCCGAGGGCCGCGAGGGCCGCGACGACTGGCGCGGCGGCGCGGCGGTCAGCGGCGGGCACGACGCCGGCCCGCCGTGCCGGTGCCGATCTGCCCGCCCGAGCGGTGGGCCCGGCGTGGCGCGGGCTCGGGATCGGCGCTCGCCTCGGCGGCCCCGACGAAGGTCCGAGCGTCGACGCGCGCCCGCAGCTCGGCCTCGGTCGCCCGCATGGCGTCGCGCCCCTCGGAGGCGGCGGCGCGCACCGTGTCGGCCAGGCCCCGCGCGCCCGCCGCCGCGCGCACCGCGACCTGCTCGGGGAGGTACTGCTCCACGGTGGCCTCCACCTTGCGCTTGGCCCAGAAGGCGCCGCCGGCGCCGACGGCCATCCCCGTGCCCATCCAGATGATCCGCTTGAACACGTCGGCTACCTCCGCATCCGCCGAGCCGCCCGACTCGCTCCGGAGCGCAGGGCGACGGTCTTGATCACGGGCGCGGAGAGCGCCCGGTAGGCGAGCTTCGACGTGGCGTCGACCGTGGCCGAGATGGACTCGGCGCTGCCGACGAGGCGATCGACCCGCTCGAGCTCGACGTTCGCCTCGGCCAGCGCAGCGGCCATGTCGTCGATCAGCGGGAGCGCTTGGGCGTTGAGCTCGTCGAGCGTCCGGGTGACGCGACGCACGGCCACGAGGATCCGCTGGAGGGCGAACAGCGTGGCCACGACGGCCACGATGCTGCACCCGGTGACGATGATGAGCGCCAGGTCGCTCGCGGCCAGCTCGGCGACGATCATCGAGGCTCCTCGCTGCTGCGTCGCTCTGCCATGCGCTGGGCGATCTCCCGTTCCCGACCGTGCCCGGAGGGCTCGTAGTACACCTGGTCGGCCACCTCGGGCGGCCGGTGCTCCTGGGGCACCCAGCCCCGCGGATCGTCGTGAGGATACTCGTACCCCGAGCCGTGCCCGAGGCGCGACGCACCTTGGTAGTGGGCGTCGCGCAGGTGGGCGGGCACGCCCGACGAGGGCCGTTCACGGACGGCGGCGCGCGCTCGCCCGATGGCCACCGTGCTGCGGTTGGACTTCGGAGCCGCCGCGAGGTGGACCACGGCCTGCGCCAGGTTGAGCTGCGCTTCGGGGAGGCCCACGTACTCGACGGCCTGAGCCGCAGCGGTCGCGACCAGCAGCGACAGCGGGTCGGCCTCGCCGACGTCCTCGGACGCCAGGATGACCAGGCGCCGAGCGATGAACCGGGCGTCCTCTCCAGCCTCGAGCATGGTGGCCAGCCAGTACAGGCCGGCGTCGATGTCCGAGCCCCGGATGCTCTTGATGAACGCCGAGATCACGTCGTAGTGGTCGTCTCGCCCGTACCGCAGCGCCTTGGTGCCGAGCGCCGCCTCCGCATCGGCCAGGGTGACGAGGGCGCCGCCGCCCTCGCCTGCCGCCCGCTGCTGTGCCAGGGCGATGGCGACGTCGAGGCTGGTGAGCGTGTGGCGTCCGTCGCCGTTGGCGCGTCCGGCGAGGTGCTCGATGGCGTCGTCGTCGGCCGATGCCCCCTCGGCGGCCAGCCCCTTGGCGATGAGCTCGCGGGCGGCGTCGGGCCCCAGCGACTCGAGGCGGAACAGCGTGGAGCGGCTGAGCAGCGGCGGGTTCACCTCGAAGTACGGGTTCTCGGTGGTGGCGCCGATGAGGATCAGCAGGCCGCTCTCCACCGACGGCAGCAGGGCGTCCTGCTGGGCCTTGTTGAACCGGTGCACCTCGTCGAGGAACAGGATCGTTCCCTGCTGGCGCTCGCCCAGGCGCTGCTGGGCGCGGGCCACGACGTCGCGCACGTCCTTGACCCCGGCGGTCACCGCCGAGAGGGTCTCGAACGCCTTGGCGGTGTGGCCGGCGATCACTCGCGCCAGGGTGGTCTTGCCCGTTCCCGGCGGGCCCCAGAGGATCACCGACGAGAGCCGGTCGGCCTCGATCAGCACCCGCAGGGGCTGGCCCGGCCCCACGAGGTGCTGCTGGCCGACGATGTCGTCGAGCGTGCGGGGACGGAGGCGGTCGGCGAGCGGGGCGCGGCGGCTCAGCTGGTCCTCGACCGACGACGAGAACAGGTCGTCCACGTCAGGTGGCGCCGACGCCGCCGGCGTCCTTGGCGTCGCGGTCCTTGTCCTTGGCCAGGAGGCGGTCGAGCTTGGCCTCCAGGCGGTTGAGGTCGTCGGAGTCGATGACCCGCATCCGCAGGCTGGCGAGCTCGCGGGCGAGGTAGTCGAGGTCGGCCTTGACCTCGGCCGCCCGGCGGCGATCCTCGGCCGCCTCGCGCCGGTCGCGCTCGGCCTGGCGGGTCTCGGCGAGCAGGATCAGCGGCGCCGCGTAGGCGGCCTGGGTCGAGAACGCCAGGTTGAGCAGGATGAACGGGTACTTGTCGAAGCGCCACTCCGGCGGTGCGGTGGCGTTCCAGGTGAACCAGAGGATCACCACCAACGTCTGCACGGCCAGGAACCGGGCCGTGCCCAGCGTGTGGGCGATCCGCTCGCTGAAGCGCCCGAAGCCCTCGGGGTCGTAGTGGTACCCGAAGCGGTCCCCGTAGCGGGGGGTCGAGAGGTCGGTGGACGACCTCCGGAGCTTCCGGGCGAGCAGCACGGGTCGACGCTACCCGCCCCTGGCGCCGCCGATCCGCATGGTTCCGGGCGGCGCTAGGCCCCCGGCGTGCTTGCCCAGTACTCGTTGAGGCGGCCCTGGACCTTGAACAGCCACACCAGGCCGCCCACGAGCGGGAGCAGCACCCAGAAGCCGGTGAGCCAGCTCACCGGCGGCTCGCCGCCACGATGCTGAGCAGGATCACCACGATCGGCGAGCGCTGCGCTCCGGTCGGCCCCATCGGTCCCCCGACGTGTCGGCGCCGACCCCACGCCGGCGACGGCCGGACGCTACTCCGAGGCGCCGGCGGGTCGCTCGGGGATGGCGTCGACGCCGGCCTCCCGGCGCTGGGCGGCCGTGATGGGCGCCGGGGCGCTGGTCAGCGGGTCGAACCCGCCGCCGGTCTTCGGGAAGGCGATGACCTCGCGGATCGACGGGGCGCCGCTGAGCAGCGCGCAGATGCGATCCCAGCCGAACGCGATGCCGCCGTGGGGCGGGGCGCCGTAGCGGAACGCCTCGAGGAGGAAGCCGAACTTCTCCTCGGCCTCCTCGGCGCTGAGCCCCATCACCTCGAACACCCGCTCCTGGACGTCGCGGCGGTGGATGCGGATGCTGCCGCCACCGATCTCGTTGCCGTTGCAGACGATGTCGTAGGCGTAGGCGAGCGCCGAGCCCGGGTCGGCGTCGAACGTGTCGAGGCACTCCGGCTTGGGCGAGGTGAAGGCGTGGTGCACGGCGGTCCACGCGCCCGACCCGACGGCGACGTCGTCGGTCTCGCCCGCCGGCTCGAACAGCGGGGCGTCGACCACCCAGGTGAACGCCCAGGCGCCCTCGTCGATGAGCTCGCACCGCCGGCCGATCTCGAGGCGGGCGGCCCCGAGGAGCGCCTTGGCGGCGCGCTCGCTGCCGGCCCCGAAGAAGATGGCATCGCCCGGCGCGGCGCCGCAGTGGGCGGCGAGCCCGGCGCGCTCGTCGTCCGACAGGTTCTTGGCCACCGGGCCCTTCAGCTCGCCGTCGTCGCCGACGAGCACGTACGCCAGGCCCCGAGCGCCGCGCGCCTTGGCCCAGTCCTGCCAGGCGTCGAGCTGCTTGCGGGTCTGGGCCGCCCCGCCGGGCATCACGACGGCGCCGACGTGGGGTGCCTGGAACACGCCGAAGCCGGTGTCGGCGAAGTACGCCGTGCAGTCGACCAGCTCGAGGTCGAAGCGGAGGTCGGGCTTGTCGGAGCCGTACCGGCGCATGGCCTCGGCGTAGGTGATCCGCGGGATCGGGAGCGCGATCTGGTGGCCGATCAGCGCCCACAGCGCCGAGACGATCCGCTCGGCGAGGGCGATCACGTCGTCTTCGACCACGAAGCTCATCTCGATGTCGAGCTGGGTGAACTCGGGCTGGCGGTCGGCCCGGAAGTCCTCGTCGCGGTAGCAGCGCGCGATCTGGAAGTAGCGCTCGAGGCCACCGACCATCAGCAGCTGCTTGAAGAGCTGCGGGCTCTGGGGCAGGGCGTACCAGGAGCCGGGCTGGAGCCGAGCGGGCACCACGAAGTCGCGCGCTCCCTCAGGCGTGCTCCGCGTGAGCGTCGGGGTCTCGACCTCCACGAACCCGTCGTCGAGCAGCACCCGCCGCGCCGCCTGGTTGACGTCGCTGCGCAGGCGGATGGCCGCCGCCGACTCGGCCCGGCGCAGGTCGAGGTAGCGGTACTTGTAGCGGACCTCGTCGGAGATCGAGGTGGCCTCGTGCTCCTCGATCTGGAACGGGAGCGGCGCGGCCTCGCTCAGCACCTCGACCGCGCTCGCCTCGACCTCGATCTGGCCCGTGGCGAGGTTGGGGTTGTCGTTGCCCTCGGGTCGGCGGGTCACCGTGCCGGTGATGCGCAGGCAGAACTCCGAGCGCAACGGGTGGGCGACGGCTTCGTCGTGGATGACGACCTGCACGATGCCGCTGGCGTCGCGGAGGTCGACGAAGGCGACCCCGCCGTGGTCGCGCCGGGTGGCGACCCACCCGCAGAGCACCACCTCGGTGCCGATGTCCTCCGCGCTGAGCTCGCCAGCTCGGTGGGTTCGCAGGCCGACGGCGCTGGTCATGAGGGGTCCTTCTCGAGGAGGTCGGTGAGGTGGGCGGCGAGCGCGTCACGAGCGACGGCGTCCTGGTGGTCGCCGAAGCCCTCGCGAAGGGGTCGCACGGTCGCGGTGCCGTCGGCGAGCTCCTGGTCGCCGACGATCACCGCGTAGGCGGCACCCGATCGATCGGCGGCCTTCATCTGGGCGCGCATGCCCTTGGCATCGAAGGCGCGGTCGCTGCGGATGCCAGCGGCGCGCAGCTCGGCGGTGACGGCCCGGGCTGCTGACCCGCCGGTGACGTCGACCACGAACACGTCGACGCGCGACGCGGGCCCGGCCAGGACCCCCTCGGCGTCGCAGGCGATCAGGAGGCGCTCGATGCCCGAGCCGAACCCGATGCCGGGCGTGGGCGGACCGCCCAGCTCCTCGACGAGGCCGTCGTAGCGACCGCCGCCGAGGATCGTGGCCTGAGCGTTGTCGACGAGCGAGGGCACGAGCTCGAAGGTGGTGTGGGTGTAGTAGTCGAACCCTCGCACCAGCCGAGGGGCGAGCACGAAGGGGATGCCGACCTCGCGCAGCCCCTCCTTCACCCGCTCGAAGTGGGCGTGGCTCTCGGGCGAGAGGTGGTCGGCGATCGCCGGTGCGTCGTCCGTGGCGCGCCGCGTCTCGGTGCGCTTGGAGTCCAGCACCCGCATCGGGTGGTGCTCGACCTTGTCGCGGTCGTCGGGGGCGAGGGCGTCGAGACGCTTGCGCAGGAACTCGCGCAGCACCTCGACGTAGCGCCTCCGGTCCTCGGCCGTACCCATCGTGTTGAGCAGCAGCTCGACCCGGCGCAGCCCGAGCGCCCGCAGGAACTCCCAGCCGAGCGTGATGACCTCGACGTCGACGTCGGGGTCGGCCGACCCGAGCACCTCGAGGCCCACCTGGTGGTGCTGGCGGAGGCGCCCGGCCTGCACGTTCTCGTAGCGGAAGGCGGGGGTGGCGTACCAGACCTTCCACGGCGACGGGGGTTGGTGCTGCACGAACGCGCGCACCACCGACGCGGTGCCCTCGGGGCGCAGGGCGACGTGGCGGTCGCCCTTGTCGTGGAAGTCGTACATCTCCTTGCGAACGGCGTCCGCGCCCTCCGACTCGCGCTGGAAGACGCCGATCTCCTCGAACATCGGGCTCTGGAGCAGGCCGTAGCCGGCGAGCTCGACGGTGCGGGCGTAGGTGGCCAGGAGCTGCTCCCAGCGGGCCGAGGCCGGGGGCAGGACGTCCTGCGTGCCCTTCGGGGCCTGGTACTTCGCGCGAGCCATGGAGGGGCGAGGCTACCGCCCGCTCCCCCACGGCCCCGAACCGGTTGCGGCGCTGCTCAGCGGCGCTGCGGCGTGGAGTGGTCCCAGTCGGCGAGCAGCGTGCGGATCGCGGTGATCAGCACGAGCGGCTGGTCGAGCATGCCGTGGTGGCCGGCCTCGGGGAGCTCGACCACCGGCGCCACCCGCCCCAGGCGCTCGTACATGGACTGGCCGATGTCGGGCGTGACCAGGCCGTGCTCGGCCCGGAGCAGGGCGAAGCGGCACGTGACCTGCGGCAGATACGGCAGGGCCACCGCCCGGATCGACGAGGTGAAGGCGCTGAACAGGTCGTGGTCGAACTTCCAGCTCCAGCCACCCTCGACGGCGTGGAGCGACCGACGCGCCACGTGGTGCATCACGTAGGGCTCGTAGTGGTCCTGGGGCGGGATGGTCCGGAACCGGGCGAGGGCGTCCTCGGCCGTCGGGTACACCTTCGGCACCCCGAAGGCGGCGCCCGCCTGGGCGGCGCCGACCTCGTGGTCGGGCTCGGCCACCGGCGAGTCGAGGACGATGACGCCCGCCAGGCGCTCCGAGTGCATCGCCGCGGTGGCGATCGTGACGAACCCGCCCATGGAGTGGCCGACCACCACGGGAGGCCCGTCGATGCCGGCATCGTCGGCCACCGCCATCACCTCGTCGGCCCAGCGCTCGAGCGAGTAGGCCTCCCGCCGGTCGCTGTCGCCGTGGCCCGACAGGTCGACCGCCACGACCCGGAACTGCCGGGAGAACGGTGCGGCGATGTGGGTCCACCAGTGGGCGTGGGCGGCGCCGCCGTGGACGAACACGATGCCCCGCCGCCCCGGCTCGCCCCAGGCGAGGTAGTGGATCTGGGTGCCGTCCACGTCGACGTGCTCGTCGAAGAAGGGCGTGTGGAGCGCCCGGCGGAACCAGCCCGGGGCGTCGGGCGCGATCAGCGAGTCCACGTCGGCGACCATCGGCGAACGGTAGACCGCGCGAGCCCGGTCCGGCGCCGGTCGGGCGGGTCAGCCGCCGGTGCTGGCGCCCGGCAGCACGCGGTAGCTCTGGTACACGCCATCGATGCTGCGGATGCTGCCCAGCACGGCGTCGAGGTGCGAGGGGTCGCCCAGCTCGCAGTCGAACTTCATCAGCGCCATGCGGTCGCGGTCGGTCTTCATGGTGCAGGCGATGATGTTCACCTTGTGGGCGGCGAGCACACCCGACACGTCGCCCAGCAGGCCGGGGCGGTCGAGCGAGCGGACCTCGATCGAGGCCACGAAGATGCCCCCGGACAGGTCGGAGTCCCACTCGACCTCGATCAGGCGATCGACCTGGCCGGCCTGCAGCGACGCGGCGTTGGCGCAGTCCGCCCGGTGGACCGACACCCCCCGTCCGCGCGTGACGAAGCCGATGATCTCGTCGCCGGGCACGGGCGTGCAGCACCGCGACAGGCGGATCATCACGTCGTCGAGGCCCTCGACGTGGACCCCGACGCCGCTGCGGGCCCGCGAGCTGCCCGAGCGCCGGGTCACCGACGTCGGCAGCTGCTCCTCGCGCGCCGGGTCACCCGAGTGCAACAGCCGGCTGATGCGACCCACGACGGCCTCGGGCGACACGTGGTGCTCGCCGATGGCCGTGTACAGCGCATCGACGTCGACGTAGTTGAGGTCCTGCGCCGCCTCCTCCAGCACGGCCTGGGGCAGCTTCTGGGTGGGCAGCGACTCCTTGCGCAGCTGGCGCTGCAGCTCCTCGCGCCCGTTCTCCCGGGCGTCCTCCCGGCGCTCGCGCGAGAACCACTGGCGGATCTTGTTCGACGCCCTCGGGGTGCGGACGATCTGCAGCCAGTCGCGGCTGGGGCCCGACCCCTCCACCTTCGAGGTGAAGATCTCGCACGTGTCGCCCGAGGCGAGCTGGTGGCTGAGCGCCACCAGCCGACCGTTCACCCGCGCCCCGACGCAGGAGTGGCCGACCTCCGTGTGCACCGCGTAGGCGAAGTCGATGGGCGTGGCGCCCTTCACCATGGTGATGACGCGACCCTTCGGGGTGAACACGTAGACCTCGTCCTGCTCGAGGTCGACCTTCAGCGTCTCCATGAACTGCTCGGGGTCGGACGTCTCCTTCTCCCAGTCGACGATCCGGTTCAGCCACGCCAGCTCGTCCGACGGCGTGCCCCGCTTGTAGGCGAAGTGGGCGGCGACGCCGAACTCGGCGCGCTGGTGCATCTCGCTCGTGCGCACCTGCACCTCGAGGGGCTTGCCCTGGGGCCCCACCACGGTGGTGTGCAGCGACTGGTACAGGTTGAACTTGGGCATGGCCACGTAGTCCTTGAACCGGCCCTGCACCGGTCGCCACGTGGCGTGGATGGAGCCCAGCGCCGCGTAGCAGTCTCGGACCGAGTCGACCTGCACCCGGATGCCCACCAGGTCGTAGATGTCGTCGAACTGCCGACCCTTCACGACCATCTTCTCGTAGATGCTCCACAGGTGCTTCGGACGGCCCGACACGTCGGCGTGGACGCCGAGCTCCGCCAGGCGCAAGCGGACCTCCTCGAGCACCTGCTCGAGGTACAGCTCTCGCTCGGGGGCGCGGGTGGCGACCATGTGGTCGATCTCGGCGTACTGCTTCGGGTGCAGCGTGGCGAAGCTGAGGTCCTCGAGCTGCTGCTTGAGGTCCTGCATGCCGAGGCGGTTGGCCAGCGGGGCGTAGACGTCGAGCGTCTCGCGGGCGATGCGGGCCTGCTTGTCGGGGGCCATGGCGCCGAGCGTCCGCATGTTGTGGAGGCGGTCGGCGAGCTTGATCATCAGGACCCGCAGGTCCTTGGCCATCGCCACCAGCATCTTGCGCATCGAGGCG
>ERZ795053.4742-NODE-4742-length-14514-cov-4.971644_pt1 | contig 14514 bp, 15 predicted proteins | sample MGYA00375137_ERZ795053 | MGnify/ENA primary metagenome ERZ795053 (study PRJEB30182, sample SAMN05720284) | activated sludge metagenome | isolation source: Anaerobic digester | place: Hong Kong | collected 2014-12-17 ... | reverse complement strand
GGGTGCAGCCACCAACGCGGATCACCTCGCAGGCGCCATCGATCTCGACTTGCAAGCCGCCGGTTGGCGCCCTTCTGCGGAAGCTTATTTCGGGCGGATCACCAAGGCGCAAATCCTGGAAGCGGTTCGAGAAGCCAAAGGCGAAGAGGCTGCCGACCGCATCGCCAGCCTCAGGAGGCCCGAGATGGCGAAAGCCGCCGAGGACCTCCTTCAGGATTGCGACTGGCTTCCGGCCGTACTGCGAACTCCGATAGCCGACGCACTAGCTACCATCGTCGTCGATGACCCGGCCGCTCCCGCGATTGCGGCGGAATAGCGGCCTGCCGATCATCATCATCGAAGCGCGCCCGCAAGGGCGCGCTTCTTTCATCGGGAGAACGCGCCATGCCGGAGCGAACCGCGGAGATCGTGCGCCGCCTCGCCGAGCGCGCGGAAGACGTTTGCCGCAATTACTTGTCGAACGGCCGAAAGATCGGCGGCTACTGGATCGTCGGCGACCGGCGCAACGCGAAGGGACGCAGCCTCTATTTGCGTCTCCAGGGTCCAATCGGCGGCAAAGGCGCGCGCGGCAAATGGACGGACGGCGCGACCGGCGAGCATGGCGATCTGCTCGATATCATTGCGAGCGCTGTTGGTGCTGACCGGCACCTCGATGCGCTGATCGAAGCCGAGCGGTTTCTGAGCGTGTGTCGCCCGCTTCCTGCATCGAACAATCAACAGCGCGACGCGGCGGCTACTCGGCTCTTTGCAGCCGCTGAGCCGATCTCCGGCACGCCTGCCGAAACCTATATCCACTCGCGTGGTATCGAATGCCCCGTCACTCCTGATGCCCTGCGCTATCATCCCAAGTGCTACTATCGATGCGATGACACGTATCGACAGCTGGCGGCGCCGGCCATGCTCGCCGCAGTCACTGACAACACCGGTCGCATCAGGGGCCTGATGCGCACCTATCTTAGCGCCGACGGATCGCAGAAGGCGCCGATTGACTCACCACGCCGTGCCATGGGCGCGCTCGCGGGCAATGGCGTGCGCTTCGGTCCGCATGCAGAAGTGATGGCAGTAGGGGAAGGCATTGAAACAATGCTGTCCTTGCGCATTGCGATGCCGACCCTGTCGATGATCGCCGCTTTATCGGCTGCGCATCTCGCGGCGCTTATCCCGCCGGCGCAAGTACGACGGATCTACATTGCCGCCGACAGCGACGCCGCCGGACGAAATGCGGCCGCCCGCCTTGCCCAAAGGCTGAGCACCCTTTCCATTGAGGCCATTCTGCTGACGCCGCGGCGCAAGGACTTCAACGACGATCTCATCGCCGATGGCGCCGGTATGCTCGCGGCGCATCTGGCCGACCAGCTCACCGCCGACGATCGACAGCGATTCATCAGCGCACGCAGCCAGTAACATCGTCCGACCGTCGTCACGCCATCGTCGAAGATGGCCTCAGCGGTCCAATGCGCGCGAGCGCGGGGCTCCAGTTTCGGGCGAGAGTGCCGGATGCGCCGCGCGTCCCGCAACGCCGGCTCGAGGATTTCTTCCCCTGGCGGAGATGTATTCCAAGACGCGCTTCACGCGGGCGCCTTTGGCGGGCCGCCATTCCTCGCGAGACAAGAAATCCCCGTTCCGGCGTCCTCCGCTGCGCTCCGGCCCGAAAGGGTGCGGGTCGCGCGCCGGATCCGGCTGGTGGTCGCTTCACAAGAGCCCCGCGCGCTCCCGCGCAGGGACAATGAGGAGGCTATCATGAACGACGACTTCGCCCGCGACGACATCGAACACGCTGAATCGGCGACCGCGCAGGTGCTCCACGAATTGCAGCTCTATGGCTGGCGGCAAGGAAGCGACGAGCCTGATCCGCGCCCCTTGCCGGAAGCAGGTCCTTTGCAAGGCGCCGTCGCCGACATGGTCGACGCGCTGGTCGCGACGCTTGCCGACACGCGCCTTGAAGGCGACCTCTCGCCGCTGCTCTGGTCGCTGACCAACGTGTTTCACTTGAGCCTCCAACGCACGGAACGCGCCCTCGATCACAATGAAAGCGAGCAGCGGCGCAGTCAGCGCGACCAGGACGGCTCAGAGATTCGCTCCGTCGAACTGGAACGCCTGGTCGCCGAAGGCCTATCGCTCATCGAACGGCGCAACGCCCACGAACTCATGCGCGACGCCGCGGTCACGCTGTTCGAGCGTCATCTCGGCGAAGCCTGGCGGCCGCGCAACGGATCGCGCACGAGCCATCGCGCCTTGACCGCCGCCGTGATCGACAGCCGCGACTTCATCGCCGCCAAGCGCCGCGCCGAAATCGAACCGCTGACGCCCGCCGGAACCAAAATCGCCTTCGCCGGCGGGCCCGACTGCAACGATGTCGCCGCGATCTGGGCCGCGCTCGACCGCGTCCGCGCCAAACATCCCGACATGGTCCTCCTCCATGGCGGCACGCCGCGCGGCGCCGAGAAGATCGCCGCCTCCTGGGCCGACAATCGCAAGGTCGCGCAGGTCGCCTTCAAGCCGGACTGGACGCGTCACGCCAAGGCCGCGCCCTTCAAACGCAACGACGCGCTGCTCGAAGCGCTGCCCATCGGCCTCGTCGTCTTCCCCGGCGCCGGCGTCACCGACAATCTCGCCGACAAGGCAAAGCGTCTCGGAATTCCCCTCATGGATCATCGGCGATGAGGGCGGCAACGGCGAATTGACGATCTATCTCACAGCTCGCACCCTGCGCGATCGACTGATTGGTCTCGTCGCACGACACTTGCAAAATAGCGGGGACGGTAATTCTGGAGCGTCCGAAAACGCAAACATGTGACAAGAACACGAAGCAGGTTTGCCGCGCGCTGAAACATCCCCAGACTCGACACGACAGCAAGCGCTGCTGTCAAACGCTGCAATAATCTCAATTTGCACGAAAACGGAGTCCAGCAGAGCTGCCTTGCGGCCGTTATCGCCGTCTCGTTCCGCCAATACAATAGCCGGCGTCATCACGTAATTCTGAATATTGGTCGACCGCAGATATCCGTTTCGGCCGCGAGCAGATAATTTTTATGGCGCTTGCAGCATGCAAGATTTGCTGGCCAGCCTGCAAACAAAAATTTGCTGTACGCTCGATTGGCCCCCCCCGACAAAAATATTGCGAAGATGGACAATTGCTTTCGTTGAAAGGGCTTTCGTCGAATTGAGCGACGCAGCATGCGCGCGCCATTCGCGGGAGTTCGATTGCGCTTGATGTTACGAAACAAGAAGTTTACGCGACGACACCGAAAGTGCCGCTGGAAAGAGCGACAATCAGCGTAAATCCTTTGTACTTCCTGTTTCATCCATCGCCAGCCGTTGAGAATGACCGGTTCTATCGCCGCCGAACGCTCAATACCGTTGTCCGTCAATTTGCCGAGGCGCCGCTCGCCGCTAAAATATCGTCGGTTTTCGCCGTCAAGACGCCGATAACGGCAAGGAGCTGAAATGTGGCGGCGCGCGCGTCGCGCTCGGCACTGGCGAGCGCCACTTGCGCATCGAGAAATTCCTGTTCCGCATCGAGAACGTCCAAAGTGGTGCGCGCGCCGACCTCCGCTTCGCGCCGCACGCCGGCGAGCGCCAGTGCGTTAGCGCGCACTTGCGTTTGCGATGATGCGACGTTCGCGCGCGCTGCGGCAAGTCGTTGCCAGCCGGCCCTCACGCGCGCATCAATCTGCCGTTCGGCGGCTGCGATGCGATGGCGGTCTGCTCTGTTGAGCGCGCGCGCCTCGCGCACGCGAGAAAGATTGAGCCCGCCAAGAAAGATCGGCGCAGTCACGCGCACGCCGTAAGCGAACTGCTCATCTTCCGCAATGAAAGACGAAGGCTCTTCGGCATATTGATAACCGGCGGTCAATGACACGGTCGGTGAAAACGCGCCCTTTGCAATAGCGACGCCGCGACGAGAGGCTTGCTCGCGCATTTGCGCCTGGAGGATGACTGGCGATAGCTCGCGCGCGATCGCCATCGCGTCATCAATTGCAGCTGGCGCCTCGGGCAAAGCCGGCGTCTCTTCAAGAGATCCGGGCATTTGCCCGATGAGTTCCGCGAACGCCGCCCGGCTGATCGCCAACTGCGCCTGCGCACCGGTCATCCGCGCACGCGCCGCCGCAAGGCGCGCTTCGCTCTGCGCCACATCTGTATTGGTGACTTCGCCGATCTCAAAGCGGAGAGCGGCCTCCTCGAATTGTTTTCCAAGAACCTCAACGTTGCTTTCCGTCGCCTTCAATACGACGGTGTCGCGCACGACGTCAAAATACGCCGTGGCCGCGCGCGCCAACACGTCCTGCTCGACGAGCGTTAATTGCGCGCCGCCGGCCCGAGCGCGCGCTTTCGCCTGACGGATCGCATTCACGTTTCGCAGACCCGCAAAAATTTGCTGCTCGCCGCTGACCTGCGCCGTCGCCGTATCGAGCTTGAAGTCGCGCCCGCCCGCGCCGACGTTGAAAACCTCGCCATTGATGGATTGGGTATTATCGACTTTTTGATAGCCGGCGCCCGCCGTAATCTGCGGCAGACCGCGCGCTCGGGCTTGCACGACCCCTTCCTCGGTCGCGTCGAGTTGCGCGCGCTCGGCGGCGATCTCCGGATTTGTGACATAGGCGAGCGACAACGCCTCTTCGAGGGTCTGGGCGGCGGCGCCGCTGGCGGACCAGACTGCGAGCGCGGCAGCAAGAATCCCAACAATCAGCGTCCGTATTTCCTCAACTTGTCCAAATTCGCGCCGCATTGTCTCTCTTACTCCGCAGGCTTCCGGGACGCTGATCCGGGCGCAGTCGAGCCGCCCGCAAACACGCCTTTCAGCACGCCAATTAACCGCTTCGCGATGGTATTGATGTCGCCGGGAACCATATAGGCGGCCGGCACAACGAGCAGGGTGAGGATCGTCGACGACGAAAGCCCGCCAATAATCAAATAGCCAAGCCCGTTCCTCCATTCCGCGCCGTCGGAACCGGACAGCGCGACCGGGATCATGCCGAAAATCGCGGCGAACGCCGTCATCAGAACCGGCCGCAAGCGCTCGGGGCAGGCCTTGATGATCGCATCGCGCGCCGCCGCGCCTTCTTCGCGCAACTGGTTCGCCCGGTCGACGAGCAGAATGCCGTTTTTCATGACGATGCCCATCAACGCGATGAGGCCGATCTGGGCGAAGAGCGACATTTCCTGGCCGCCGAAATAAAGCATCGCGAAAGCGCCGGAAAATGACAGCGGCGCCGTCAGCATGATGACGATCGGTTGAACGAAGGAGTTGAACTGGCTCGCCAGCACGATGTACAGCGCGATCATGGCGAGTCCAAAAGCGAACATAATGGCCGAAATCGACTCATTCATCCGGCGGACGGTTCCTTCATAGGTGATCTGCATGCTCGCAGGCGGCGGATTGGCGGCGATGATCGCCTCAAGCGCTTCGGTCGCCGTTCCTAGCGCCACGCCTGACGCGGTGTTCGCCAGGATGGAAATTTTGCGCGCCCGGTCCTGTCGTTCGATTTGCGAAGGTCCGCTGGCGAAACGCATTGACGCTACGCTGGCGAGGTCGATCAATCGTCCCGATTCATTTCTGACCTGAATGAGTTCGAGCTGATCACGGTCCTGGCGTTGAGACTCCTCAAGCCTGACGCGAACATCGTATCGTTTGCCGCCCTCCTCAAAGGAGCCGGCGTCGACACCGCCGATCACGGTGCGCGCCGTCGTCGCCAGAGTGCGCGCAGAAACGCCCAGATCCCCCGCCCGCGTTCGATTGAAGTCAATTAGCAGCTCAGGGCGCCCCTCCTCGAAGCTGGAACGCAGGTCGGAGTAAAGGTTTGTCTCACGCATCAGCGACATGACCATTTTGACATAAGCGTCGATTTCCGGGATGGCGTCGCCGCGCACGACCAGTTCAACGTCGCCCGTTGAAACACCGCCGCCGGAAATCCACGGCACTTCAGCGACGGTAATTTCCTTCGCCTCGGGAACCGCCGCGACTAACGCCTGGCGCGCCGCGTCCATCACCTCAAATTGCCCGATCCGCCGCTCCTGCTTGGGCGTAATCGACGCATAAAGATCGATGACATTGGCTTTTCCCTGACTCCCGGCGCCGGCGGTCAAGAAAATGTTCTCGATGTGCATAACGCCGCGCAGCGCCCCATTCGCCAATGCGATCGCCTTTTTGGATTCAGCAATGCCTGATCCGAGCGGCAATTCTATGGATCCCAGAAATTCGCTTCGGTCCGCCTTCGAGGTGAAGCCGCTCGGCACTTTTGACGCGAAGAATCCGCCCACGAACAGCGAACCGATCGCGGCCGCCAGCGCGACATATCGCCAGCGAACGACAGCCCCGACAATCCGGCTGTAAATCTGATCGAGCTGGTGATGAAACTTTTCGATCGGGCGCAGGAATGGAGGATGACTTTCCGGTCTCAGGAATCGCGACGCCAGCATCGGCGTCAGGGTCAGCGCCACTAGTAATGAAACGGAGACCGCGAAGACGATTGCAAGGCCATATTGAAGAAAAAAGCGCCCGACAACGCCTTCCATGAAAGCGATCGGCACGAAGACGGCGAGCGTTGCGAAAGTGCCGGCAAGCACGGCGAGTGCGACGCGTTCAGTGCCGTGTCGCGCTGCTTTCGCAGGCGCGACGCCGGCGTCGATGTCGCGCTGAACGCTTTCAACGACGACGATGGCGTCGTCGACCAGCAATCCGATGGTCACGGTGAGCGCCAGCAATGTCAGCATGTTGATGGTGAATTCGAAGACCTCGAAGGCGAAGAACGCCGAGATCAGCGATGTTGGAATGGCGATGGCGACCATCAGCGTGGCGCGCCAGCTCAGGAGAAAGAAGAACGTGACAATAACGACGAGAACGATCGCAATCTCGAGCTCATGGGTCACGTCCTCAACGGACGATTCAATAAAACGGCTCACATCGCGGGCGACAACGAGTTCATATCCCTCGGGCGCGACCGCTTTAAGCCGCTCGATCTCCGCATAAACGGCTTCGGCGACTTCAAGCGTGTTGCGACCGGACTGCCGGCGAACATCGAGCGAGACGCCCGGACGGGCGTTGAACTCAGCATAACTCCGCTCATCCTCAAGACCGTCCTCGACCCGCGCCACGTCGCCGATCCGGGTCGGCGCGCCGCTGTCGCGGAACGCCACGACAAGATCTTCAAATTCGCGCGGCGTCTCCGCTTCCGACACCGTCTTGGCGCCGAATTCGCGCGCGCCGCCCCCGGTTTCGAGACGGCCCCCGGGCACTTCGGCGTGTTCGGACCTGACGGCGCGCACAACGTCTTCGGCGGTCACGCCAAACGCGCGCATCTTGTCGGCGTCGAGCCATATGCGGATTTCGCGAAGACGCCCCCCGACGATTGTCACCGACCCGACCCCGGGCAGCCGCTGGACGGCCTCCTTGACGACTTCGTCCGCATAGGTGGTGATGTCGCCGATCGGCGCGTCAGCAGCGATCATGACAGACATAATCGGCGCAGCGTCCGGATCGACCTTTTCAATCACCGGCGGATCGATGTCTTCGGGAAGGTCGCGGCGCGCGATGTTGACCTTGTCGCGTACATCCTGCGCCTTCACATCGACATTTTCCTCGAGCTCGAATTCGATGAAGACTTGAGAGAGTCCGTCCGCGCTCGTCGAACGAAGCTGTTTGATGCCGGAGATCGTGTTGACGCTTTCCTCGATCACATCGGAAACTTCGGTTTCCATCGTGTCGGGGCTCGCGCCTTCGAGCGTCGTCGTTACTGCGACATAGGGAAACTCAACATCGGGAAAGAGATCGACGCCAAGCCGGCCCATCGAAATCCAGCCGAGTACGACGAGGGCGCCGATCATCATCACGGCGAGGACCGGGCGCTTGATTGAAAGGTCGACGAGCCACATCAGGCGGCCTCAGGCGCAACGGAGTCGCCGACGGCGATCGGCTCGCCATTCGGAACAATGACGTCATCGCCAACGTCGAGCCCTTCACGCACGACTGTCGTTCCATCAGGCCGCTCCTCGGCGACGACAAGTCTTTTTTCGACGCGTCCGTCTTTTATTGTGAGGACATAAGCCCCCGTCTGATCTCGTCGGACGGCGTCGGCCGGGACTGACAACGCCTGCAACTCATCCGTGAATATTTCGGCGCGGGCGAATTGGCCTGATTTCAGGGAATAATCCGAGTTGTCGATCGGCAAGCGCAGTTCAACCGTCCGCGCGCCGACATCGAGCATGTCGTTCAATACCAGAATGTAGGTCTCTCGCGGTTCGGGCTGCGACTCGACATAAACAAGCGCTTTCTGATTGAGTTTCAGCGAACCCAGATGTTGCTCCGGCGCATAAACGACCGCGACGACGATGTGATTTTCCTGGATTTGCAGAACGGAGCTTTCCGTCCCGCCGCGAAATACATTGGAGAGATAGATGCCCTCATCGTTGAACCTTTTGGTGATGACGCCGCTATAAGGCGCGCGAACCATCGTATCCTCTCGCTGGCGCTCTGCTGTTTTCGCCGCCGCCGCCGCGCGTGCGACTTCGGCCGCTGCTACATCAAGGGCGGTTCTGGCGTCGTCGAGACGCGCTTGCGGCGCGTAGCCTTCGGCGCGCAGCTTTTCGGTTCTCTCGAGAACCCGTTCTGCGTTCTTGCGCCGGGCGACAGCAAGTTCCAGCGTCGCTTTCGCTTCCTCGAGGCGGCGCTCATATGTCAGGGGGCGCGTCTGAAATAGCGGATCGCCTTTCGTCACGCGATCGCCGACATTGACGAAGATCGACTCTACGACACCCTCGACGAGAGGACCGATATTGCTGGTTTGTTTTGAGCCGATCGAGCCTGTCGCAATGACCGTATTCCGGACCGTCGCCGGCTTCGGTTTGACAATCTTGACCGACTTCACAGCCGCAGCCTCTTCGACAGAGGACCTATGTTTCGAGGCAGCCGCGGAGTCCGCATCCCCGCCGGAACCACAGCCGGCAATCGCGGCGAATGCGGCGAAAAGCGCCGCAGCCTTTATCTTCCAACCGGACCCGGATCTGACATGCGCACGCATTCGCCGACGCTCTCACCACTGACAAAAACGCTATACTAAGACTTAATAACTTAGTATATATTAACGTTGGCAAGCGCAACAGGCGGGTGCGGGCGATGAAGAAGATGGACGACCGGATCGAGCACAATCCCGGCTACCTGATTAACGACGTGGCGAGGCTGCTCCGGCGGGAATTTGATCGCCGGGTCAAACACATAGGTCTGACCCGCGCGCAATGGTTCGTGCTCGCTCACCTTTACCGCAATGACGGACGGACCCAACGGGCGCTCGCGGACGAGCTCGATATCGAGGCGGCGCCGCTCGGCCGGCTTGTCGACCGCCTCGAAGAAAGCGGCTGGGTTCGCCGCGCCCCTGCGCCCGGCGACCGCCGCGCCAATCTGATTTATCTCACGGATAAGATCCTTCCCGTGATTGAGGACATGCGGGCGGCGGCGAACAATCTTTACAAGGACGCTTTCAAGGGTCTTTCCGTCGCGCGCGTCGAGGACTTTATTGAGGCTCTGACGATTGCAAAGTCCAACCTTGTCGAACTCGGCGCGGCGCCTGTCGCAGGTTCTTCCGACGACATCGATTCCCTGCACCGCGTCCAACGCAAAGCCGCCAGGAGCAAGGGATGAAGGCGAACTGCGAGCAAGCTCGAATGTCGCCGCAAGATTCCAGCGACGCGCCGCCCTGGGCGGACATAATGAAATCATTCTTCCCCAAAAGCCACCAATTGTTCGCGGCTCTGAATATGGAGCCGAGCAAGATCGCAGCCGACGAGGTTTGCGTAATCGCGACGATACCGGCCTTTTTCTCGTGCGAGGGGGAGGGCGGCTATGCGCACCCCGGCGCTTACACGATCATCCTCGACACAGTGTTCGGCTTTGCGGTCTTCGCCAAAATTCAAGAACCGCGAGCGATAGCCACCATCAATCTGAAAACGGATTATCTTCGACCGATTGAAATCGGCGCCAAAGTCATTTGCAGCGCCGAGTGTTTCGCGATCAACGGCAATATTGCAAGAACACGCGGCGAAATCGTCGATTATGACGGAAGACCGCTTGCAAGCGCCGTCGGCGCTTTCATGATCGGCAGCGGCGGGCCGGATTTCGCCCGGCTTGCGGAAGGGCCTCAGGCATGACGGGGTTGATCGACTCGCCGCTCGGTCATTGGCTCTCTTTTGAAGCCATCGAAACCGGAGACGGGCGCCTATATTCGATGACGCCGGGAGACGCCCATGTCGGCAATCCGCTGATCAAGGCGCTCCATGGCGGGATTGTCTCGACATTTCTGGAGCTCGCCGCGCTGCATGAATTGAAGCGCGCCCTTGGCTCCGAGGCAAACAGCAGCGCAATCAACATCAATGTCGACTACCTGAAGTCGGTCAAACTCTCACCGCTGTTCGCCAAGGCGCGCATCGCCAAAGTCGGCCGCCGGCTTGTCTTTATCGACTGCGCCGCGTGGCAGGACGATGAGAACTCGCCGGCAGCAAAAGCCGCCTGCAGCTTCGCAATCTCAAAATAGCGCGAAAAACCTCCCGTTTTTAGCGCTTGACTTGCCTCCCGGCCTCGGCCGGGAGGCTCTTTACGTGAAGCGTGTGATTGTCGGCCCGAAGCGAGAGCCAGAAAGGCGCGCCGGCCGGCAGCAATGCGGGAATGAGCAGGAACATTGGTAAACTAGGGGAGCGCGTACCTAACCGTCGCCTGTTCATGATCGGCGAGCTGGACCCAAAATCGCTCGTGTCATGCCAGAGGCAGACCATGCCGAGCACCGGGACAAAAGGGCGCGTTGCGATGAGCACGCCGAAGGCGGGACTGCGCGTAGCAATCTCCGAATCTGTGACGATGAGGATCGCGGAAATCCCCGCTTTCAGAACAAGATAGCGCATTGTCGCGTCCCCAATTGAGGCCGGCGGCGCGTCGGTCGTGGCGGCAAGCATCCTGCGGCGTACCGGATTCGGCCAGATCCACGATCCGCCGCCGTCTTTTTCGGCGCTGATAATCGAACAGGCGCGCGTCACCACCGCTGTCGCGCCGAATGAAGCCACTATTGCTTCATGATCATGGTCTTCGTCCTACGCACGCCGCGCATCGACCGCCCAGGGTGTTCCGCAAAGTCAGCACTGCCGCTCGGCGGCTGGAAGCGTTGGCGTCGTTAGAATGGGTGCTGGAGCCGGCGCATCCGAACGGCGATCGCGTTTTTCGTGCGGGTCCGCGGCCGCCAAATGTCTCCCCCGTCCGCGCGTCACGCCCATCGCGGCCTCGATTGGCCTGATCTAGGCGGAGGGCGGCTTCGCCTCGACGCCTCGGACGCAACGGCGGCGCCCGAATTTTCTTCCCCTGGCGGCCCAGGAAAAGAAGGGCCGCCATTCCTCGCGAGACAAGAAACTTCGCCGCCTGCCGTCCTCCGCGTGCGCTCCGGGTCGTTCCGACTGCGTCGGCGTTCGCCTCCGCCTTGCCGATCGCCATCGAGGCCGCGATGGGCGGCCCGGACAAAGAATGGAGACGAAAATGGCTACGATCGGGACCTTCACCAAGAACGGCGACGGCTTCACGGGATCCGTTTCAACCCTGACGCTCGACGCGAATGTGCAAGTCAAGCCGGCCGAGAAGACGAGCGAGAAAGCGCCCGACTTCCGCATCTTCGCCGGCCGCGCCGAGATCGGCGCCGCCTGGCGCAAAACTTCGAACGAGAACCGCAGCTACCTCTCAGTCCGCCTCGACGATCCCTCGCTCGCGGCGCCGATCCTCGCCAATCTCTGCGAGATGGAGAACGGCGAATACGACCTCATCTGGTCGCGCCCGAACCGCCGCCGCAACGGCGAGTAATCGCCTCGGCCGAAGCGCCCCGCGGGATACCGCGGGGCGTTTTCGCATGCTTTCCAACGCCGCCCCACGGGGGCGCCGACCGTACGCCATGATCGCGCCGCGCGTGCGGCGCGACGACCCGCGGAATCATGAAGCTGGATGGTTACCGGCACGGTTGCTGCATGGCGCCGGGGAGGGAAGCCATTTGTAGCCGGGGGAGCTCAATGGGGTGCATTCTCAATCGCTGTACGGATCAGGTCGCGGGCGATCTTCTCGTCATCGCGTATTATGCGACCTTTGTTCTTGTCGCCGTCGGGCTTTCCTATCTGGCGCAATCACGATCGATCCGCACGGCGGCGAGCCTCATCGGCATCGCCTGGGCGTTCGGTCTTTTCGCCTTCTTCTATCTGAATGGACCAAGTTATTTTCTCGTGGCGGTCATGCTCGACACGATCCTCGCCTATCATTTCTGGCGCATGGCGAAGGCCCAACTGTTCGCGGCGCCGCTCTGCCTTATTTTCCTCTTCGAGATCGCGTTCGTCACCTTCACGCAGGCGGTCGGTTTCTCGACCTTCTGGACCATGTTCGTCCTGAACCGCCTCTTTGAGCTGACGCTGCTATACCTGATCGGCTGCTCATTCTTCCGCATTCGCATCATGCGCCTGCAGAAGAAATTAAAGGAGCCTATCACCGACTGGCGCGTCAGGTTCGTCGTCGGGTAGCCGGGAAAGGCCGCGCGCGTCATTGCGGCTAAAAGCTGCTGGCCGTGCAAAAAGCGCGGCAAAGCTTTCTTGCTTCCGATCGCCGCCGCCGCAGGAAACGCCGTCTTGAGCGGCGTTCAGACCCGGCCAATTTCGAAGGTACTTTGCGACCATCGACTATGGCCGGGGCAGTCTTGGTCCGGCTTTTTCTCAGGCGATGCGCCCGTCAATGGAATTTCGTTTCTTCCCGGGCGAGTTCATCGGCGAGCAGGCGCAAAATCGCCAGCAGTCGCGAATTCACGGTCACTTTTCTGCCAGTCGACAAGGTCACGGTGACGGTTCCGTCCGCCGCCGATCCGGACAATTGCTGGCGCCACACGGCGCCATCGAAAAGATCAAGTTTCATAAGCTCGCCATCGCCGTCGTGCAGCGCGGCTAAGTTAATAAACTCTGAATAATCTCGTGTCACGTCCACTCCCGTGTGCGCGATACCCCTGAGCAACTCATTGGCCTGCGGCCTCATAAAGAAGGCCAAGTGCGGCGGCGTGTTTGAACCCTTGCGGAAAACGCTGGCGATATTTGGCGGCCAATTCCAAAAGCGCCAACGAGGCCTCGTCGCGTACCCCGCCTTCGATCACCGCGAGGTTTTCGTCGAGGAAGAGATAGGCAAGAAAGAGCGCCTGTACCGAAATATGCCGCCGGTCGGCGAGACGCTCGAGCGCCTTGACCGGAATCGGCCGCACGCCTGCTTCCATGCGCGAATAGACTGGCTGGCTGATGAACAAAAGCTCGGCCATTTCGGTCTGGGTGAGATGAAGATCAGACCGCAACACGCGCAACAGCGAGCCGAATTCGAGCACGGAAAAACACTCCGGACTGCGCCCAGATACTGCGCCTCATGTCGGAAAGTGGCAAGACATCATATGAAATAATCCGCACCCCAATAACGCGAATTTCGCAGTTTATTCTGCCGGCGAATAACTTATTCGCCGGCAGAATAAGACCCCTCGAAAAAAGAATAGCGCCCCCGAATTTAGAATAGGGAGGAGTTCCTCAATTGCGTCCATGCGCGTCAAAATCCTTTGCGATGGCGCAATGGAGGTCGCGATCAATGGCGAGGAACAATAACTCAAAACGCGAGCGGTCAAAGCCCAATGGGGCGCAGAAATCCGTCAAGGCGCGGACGAAGACGCGGACCGGTAAAAGCCCCTTTTTGAGCATCGATGAGGCCGCGCTCTATCTCCGCGTCAGCGCCCGCGCGCTGGAGCATTTCAGGGGCGAGGGCGGCGGGCCCGCCTACCGGAAACATGGCGGGTCGATCGTCTATCATATCCATGATCTCGACAGCTGGTCGTCGCTTCGCCGCTTTTCCTCGACCTCGAAAAAGGCCGACCAATGAGAAGCGGTCCTACGAAAATCATCGCGGTTTCCGGCGCGGCTATTGCGGCGAGTTCGATCGCGAGTCTCGTCAATTTCGCGCCATTGTTCGTCTGGAACGCCTCGGCGAGCGCTCCCATCGGTCTCTATCGGATTGAGCGGCATGATCGTCTCGAGGCCGGGGACTTCGTACTCGTCAGGCCCGATGATAAGCTCGGGAAATTGATCGCCGAGCGCGGCTATTTGCCGGAAAATATCCCGCTCGTGAAGCGCGTCGCGGCGGTTCCTGGCGACGAAATTTGCCGCGATAATACAGCCATATTCATCGATGAAATTCGCGTCGCAGATGCACAAATCCGAGATTCCTTCGGCCGGAAACTGCCCGCCTGGAGCGGCTGTTTCACGCTCCAACCAGGTGAGATTTTCCTCCTCAACGATCCCGAAAAATCGCTCGACGGACGATATTTCGGAGCGACGAAGTTTGACGACGTGATTGGCGCCGCGCAACCTGTCTGGGTGCGGAGCTGATGGCGATGATTGACGCGATGAAGGAGCGGATAGGGAGTAGGCGGAGCATAGCAAGATTAAAGGGGCGGCGCCGCTATGCAGCTAAGCCCTTGTCTGCACATC
>ERZ795053.4741-NODE-4741-length-14517-cov-11.186143_pt1 | contig 14517 bp, 8 predicted proteins | sample MGYA00375137_ERZ795053 | MGnify/ENA primary metagenome ERZ795053 (study PRJEB30182, sample SAMN05720284) | activated sludge metagenome | isolation source: Anaerobic digester | place: Hong Kong | collected 2014-12-17 ... | reverse complement strand
ACCCTGGTCGTGCTGGATGAAGGGCTGACCATCGCCCAATCGCGCGAAGAACTGAAGGTTAACAGCGGCCACGCCCTGGCGGCGATGGCCCAGAAAAACGTCACCACCTACGCCGTCTTGCAGCGCGTCGGCGTCACGCCGGAAGCGGTTATTGAACTGCTGGCCGAAAGTACGGCCGAGGGCATGCCCATCATTTTTGATTACGTCGACGAAGCCAAACGGGGCCAGACGCAGGCCGTCTACCAGCGCGAAACGCTGCTCAACGAACTCATCAGCCTGCTGGCGTTGTCGCGGCAGCGACACGTTATCCTGGTGGGGCCGGAGGGCGCGGGCAAACGCACCCTGGTCTACAGCCTGGCGCAGCTATTGGCCGAAGGCAAAGGCCCGGCCGATTTGCGCTCCGTGGTGGAAATTAACGAACCGGCCCTGCTGGAAAATCCGCTGGCGACGATGCGCGTGGCTTTGCGGCGCAGCAGCGGCGGCGTGCTGCTTGTGCCGGGCATTGAACGCTTTTTTGCCGACCGGCTGCGCGCCCGGCTGCCGGAAAACGTGACCCGCGAGCTGCACAAGGCGATGCTGGGCAGCGAACACGTGATCATCGGCACGGCCGTTCCCGGCGTGTATGACCGCCTCAACACCGACCCCATCATCCGCCAAAACACGCAGCGGCTGGACGTGCCCGCCGCTACGAAGGCAGAGGCGACGGCCATGCTGCTGTTCCATCAAAAACGATTGGAACAGGAGTATGAAATTGAGGTGACCCGGGAAGGATTGGAAACGGCCGTTACTCTCGCCGGGCAGTACATCAAAACCATCGCCCTGCCCGCCGCCGCCGTGCAGTTGGCCGACCGCGCCTGCGCCCTGGTGCGCCTGGTGACCCAGGAGCACGTCGCCAATTTGCCGCAGGTGGCCGCCGACGGCACCCTCAGCCCGGATGACGTGATGGTCGCCGCCAGCCAGATGACCAAAATCCCCATCGCCAAGCTCAACGCCGACGAGCGCGGCAAGTACGCCAACATGGTCGAACACCTCCACCAGCGCATCATCGGCCAGGATGAGGCGATTCTGGCCGTCAGCCGCGCCGTCAAAACGGCCCGCGTGGGCCTGCGCGACCCCAAACGGCCGATTGGCTCCTTCCTGTTCCTCGGTCCCAGCGGCGTGGGCAAAACGGAGCTGGCGAAGGCGCTGGCCGAATTCATGTTTGGCACGGAGCAGGCCATGCTGGTGCTGGACATGAGCGAATACCAGGAGGAGGCCAGCGTCAACCGGCTGATTGGCGCGCCGCCCGGCTACGTGGGCCACGAGGAAGGCGGGCAGTTGACGAATTTTGTGCGCGAACGGCCGTACACCGTCGTTTTATTCGATGAGGTAGAGAAAGCCCACCAGCGCGTCTTTGACGTGCTGCTGCAAGTGCTGGAAGAAGGCCGGCTGACCGACAGCCAGGGCCGGCTGGCGACGTTCAGCGAGACAGTGGTCATCATGACCAGCAATCTGGGTTCGCAGCACATGCTGGTGCCGGTGATTGGCGAGCATGAGCGGGAACTGGTGCTGGATGAGGTCCATCATTTTTTCCGCCCGGAATTCCTGAACCGCCTGGACGAAATCATCCTGTTCCACCAACTTTCCGGCGACCAGTTGGCGCAGATTTTGGACCTGATGTTGAAGAAGGAACTGCGCCTGGCCGAAGGGCAAAATATCGACCTGACCCTGACCCCGGCGGCCAAGGAATGGCTGTTGGCCCAAAACGACGAGCCGCAGTTTGGCGCACGGCCGTTGCGCCGCATCATCGCCCGCCACCTGCGCGAACCCCTCGCCGATTTTCTACTGCGCGAGGGCGGGGAACGCCAGGCAGGCAGCCAGACGACCATCACTATTAACGCCAACGACAAAGGTCTGGATTTTCAGATTCAGTAGGGGTAAGAATTTAACGCAAAGGGGCATAGGAGCAAAGAGCGCAAAGAAATCAAGGTTCACAGAAATCCTTTGCGGCTTATGTTTCTTTGTGCTCTTGGCGTTGAAATTTTCTGATACATGAAGCGAACTTTAAAGCCTGCAATAATTACTTTTCTGGCTGCCCGCATCCTGTTGACCGTGTGGGGGATTATTGTGCCGCGACTGATTCCTGTGCCGCTAGGACCGGATGCGGTGTTACGGCCGTATCTCGACCAGCCCCACCTCGATTCCGGCGTTTCCGGGCTGCTGCTTGGTCCGTGGCAGCGCTTTGATACCCAGCGCTACCTGCGCATCGCCCAGGAAGGTTACGCCCACGAAGAAGACTCCGTTTTCCCGCCGCTTTACCCGCTGGCGGCGCGCGGGCTAGGCACTCTCTTTGGCGGCGGGCCGACGGCCAACCTGCTGGCGGCCACGCTGATCAGCAATGCGGCGTTCTTGGCGCTGCTGGTTTTGTTTTACCGGGTCGTGGCGGCCGAATTGGGGCCGGGTTTTGCGCCGCGCGCCTTGCTGTACCTGACGTTTTTCCCGACTGGCTTCTACTTGTTGGCGCCGTACTCGGAGTCGTTGTTTATTTTGCTGGCGCTGGGGTCGATTTGGGCGGCGCGGGGGAACGGCCGTTTCCTCCTGGCCGGTCTGCTGGGTTTTTTCGCCTCGCTCACGCGGTTGACGGGCTGGGTGCTGGTGGCGCCGCTGGCTTATGAACTTTACCGCCAGCGCGCCGCCTTCTTTTCCTCTGCGCTCTCCGCGCCTCTGCGTTTAAAAAACTTGCTGGGGGTGGGGCTGCCGGGGGTGGGAACGGCCGTTTTTCTGCTCTGGCGTTGGTGGGCCGGGCTGCCGCCCATCAATCAAGTTTATCAGCAGTATTGGTATCAGGTCACCGGCATTCCGGGCACGGATTTGCTGCGCGCCCTGCAAACCATGTTCCTCGGCGGTCAAGCCCGCGCCGGCGAGTTCACCCTCTGGTTTGATTTTTTCTGCGCGGTGCTGCTCATCATTGGCACGGTGTTTGCCTTCCGGCGGCTCAACGCCACCTATGGCCTGTATTCGGCCATGCTGCTGCTGTTTATGCTGCTGCCGGTCTCCGAACTGAAGCCGCTCTATTCATTTTCGCGCTACGTGCTGGCTTTTTTCCCCTTGTTCATGCTGCTGGCCCTGGCGGGCAAAAACGGCTGGGTCCACCGCCTCATCCTCTACCCCTCCTTCATCCTCTACCTCTATTTCAGCGGCCAGTTCTTTCTGTGGGGCTGGGTCGCCTGAGAGATTGGACCAATCTTTAAAGATTGGTCCAATCTAAAGTGCCTAAATACTCAAAGCGACGGCCGTGTCCGGTCAATCCACAGGCGAATCAAATCCACCTTAAAGCGGTAAAGCGGGCTTTTAGCCGATTGGCGCGTCAGGATGTCACGCCCCTCCAGATCCGCCAGGGCATGCTGCCAGTTGTCGGCCGAATCGTAGCCGTGGGTCGCCAGAAAATCGCGTAAATCCTTGACGTTAACCGCCTCCTGGCTCACCAGCAGCTCGGCCATCGCCTGCAGCACCGTGCGCGCATCCGGCGACGACTCCGCCCAGATAAACTTAAAGTGCGCCTCCCCACGACCGACGATGCGCTCCAGGCAGCGGTCCACGTCCATCACCGTCAGATAATTGCGCTGTGTTTCGTTGTGGTACACCACCATCTCGTGCAGCACCAACTGGGCAAAATAGGGATGCCCGGCCGTCACTTTGATGATGCGCTCGGCGGCCAGCGGGTCGTATTCCAGGTTGAAGGCGACCACCGGCTCGGTCATCAGGCGGCGCATGTCGGCGGCGCTGAGGAAGGTAATGGGTTTGTAGCTGGCTATGTTGAACAAAATAGACCAGTATTCCGCACCCAATTCTTCCAGTTTGTGCGTGCCGGAAAAGACAAAATCTGCCCGGTCTTCGTGCTGCATGAGGTTGCGCAGGAACTGGAAGATTTCGGGCTGGAGACGGCCGTCTTCCACCCGCCGCTGTAACTCTTCAAACTCGTCAAACAGCAGAAGCAGGTTTTTATCGCCCAGCAGCGGCTGCAGCCCACGTAAAAAACGCGAGCTGAAGAAAAACTCCGGGGACTCGGCAAAATCTTCCCGGCGCGGCGGCTCTACCTCCAGGCCGCGATCTTCCAGGGCGAACACAATGTCGTCGGCAATGGAGAAGAGGAAGTCGGCCTCACCGCGCGCCGGCTTGCCCTGCATGTCCACCAGCACAGCGATGTGCGTCTCGGCCATCACCTCGCGCAGGCGATACAGCACCGACGTTTTGCCGGTGCGCCGCTGCCCGTGCAGCACGATCACGTTGTTCTGATGCGCGCCTAACAAGTTTTCGCGGATGAAGGCAAACACGTCCTCGCGTCCCACAAACACGTCATCGGTTTTCAGCGGCGTGCCGGTGACGTAGGGGATGGGGAAAATGCGCTGGAAAGGTTTATCCGGCAAGGCAAATTCCACCACGTCGGCATAAGTCAGAGACCGTTCGGCGTCTACGGCGTCGTCATAGGTCACCTGCCAGGCTACACGCAGGCGGCTACGGCCGTCCTGCGGCAGAACGGACAGGTTCACCTGCCGTTTTTCGCCGGGCGGTAGAATCTCAATCCAGCTTTCAGCCTCGTCGCCCAATAGATAATCTTCGCCGGGAAGAATTTTGAGGCGCACTTGCTGGGCCACGTTGAGGCCATCGTTGGCCAGGCAGTAAATCAAGGGGATTTGGGCGGCGACCGGGCTTTGGTGCGTTTGCAGCTCCGCGCTGACGTCGGCGCGCCCTTTCAGGCGTTTAATCGCGGCCAGAACAATGCCCTGCCAGTGGTCGAGTGCAGTGCTGATGGCCGTAAATTCGGGGGAAACGGCCGTTTCCGGGTTTTGCAGCTGCTGCCCCACAAATCGCTGTCCTTCATGAATGGCCGCCAGGGCATTCTCCAAAAATATCAGCCGGGTAGCCAGGTCATCGACCATCGCCACCTTGTGCAGCTCTTCAACCACCCGGCCGATCTTGTATACGCTTTGCACGATGAGCGGCGGCAGCGAGGTCGTGTGCTGCTCCACCGGTGACTCAATTTGCACAATATCGTCCAGTGTGCGCGCCGCCAAAATCTGATTCAGCGCCGCAAACACGGCCTGAAAGTCAGCCGACCAACGCCAGTCGGGCTCAGCCACCAGGATTTCCTGAATAGCGCCGATAACGGCCGTTTGCTCGGCCTCAGTCACGGCAACCCCTAGAGAATGATACGCAGCGACTAGCCGTGACGCGCCGGGCATGCTCCGGTAAGCCGCCACTGACAGATGCGGCAAAATCTGGTAAGCGGTTTTCTCCTCATTGAACAACAAATAAATGAACCGCAGCACATCCTGAGGTTCGCGCCGCCAGCGCGCCCACCAGCGCGCCGCTTTATCCACCGGACGAGGGTGAAGTAGAGGCAGGAGCAGACCATAAAAAAGCCCTTGCAGCAGGCCAACCGCTACGGCCGTCAGCACGGCCAGCACCAAAAACAGCCAGGGCGTCGCCAACACCAGCGCAATCAACACCCAAGGCTGCTGCACCAACTGCATCATCCCCCGATACGATTCGGCGGCGTCGGCCAGGAGTGTGGGGTCTTGCTGCACGGAACGAGCCAACCAGAAAGGCAGCAAGCCAAAATTGAAATAAAAAACGCGCAGACCAATGGCGAACGCCGAGCCAAAAATCAGCCAACTGGCCAGCAGCACGCCGCGCACCCGCGCCCGAATCAGGTTGGGCGGATCTTTGATCATCCAGATGACGGCAGCGCCATACAGCAGGCTGCCCAGCCCGATAAACGGCGACAGCACTGAGCCGGCCTGGCGCAGCGGTCCGCTGACGATAATGCCCATGTGACTGTGCTGCATGGCCGCCGCTAACTCCGGCCACTCTTCAATAAAGCCCACGTAAAACCAGCTAAACGCGGCAAACATCGCCACCAGGCTGCCCAAAAAGCCCACAATTAGGCCGGCTTTGGAGTAACCCTCCTCGCCAGCGGCCACCCAACGGCGGGGATGCCGGCCGCTGGCAACGTGGGCGTAGAGCGACGGCCGTTCCGGGACAGGCTCGTGGCGGCGGCGCCAACCCATCCACGCGCCCTGCGTGCCGGCGGCAAACAAACCCAGGGCAAACGTAATCTCGATCAGGTAGTTGCCCCTTTCAAAGATAGTCACGTAGCGGCCCAACACCTGAGGCGGCAAAACATGCGCCTCGGTCATTTTCATCAAGAAATCGACGATCTGGCCGTAGGCAAACAAGGCATTAATAGGGGAAACCAGCGTGGTATACACGACCAGGCTGGCCACCAACCCGGCAATCAAGCCGGCCTTCATGCCCGGCAGCCAGCCTCGCACCTCGCCGCGACCGGCGGCAAACAGGCCCAACGTGAACAGAACCGGAAAGCCAATCGCTGCCGAACCCATCAGCAGGATGCCATGCACCAGCTCATTGGGCACCGGGCGAAGCCACATCGGCGAAACGAGCGGCGCGAGCAAGCTAACGACCGGATACAACCCGGCCACGCTGAACAAAATCCCCCCAATGAAGCCGACGATGAGCGCCCGCCGAATCACAGCCGGCCTCCGGCAACGATGCGTAGTTCGCTGGCGAGCTGCCCGGCGGTAGCAAACCGGGCCGCCGGGTCTTTGGCCAGGCCCTTCAGCAAGACCAGCTCCATATTGGTCGGCAGGTCAGGCACTTTCATGAGAACGGAGGGAGGAACTGCCTGCATGTGCTGCAAAAGCATGGCGATGGGGGTGTCTGCGGTGAAGGGCAGTTCGCCGGTTAGCATCTCATAGAGGACGATGGCCAGGGCGTAGACGTCGGAGGCAGGCGTGGCAGATTGGCCGCGCGCCTGCTCTGGCGACATGTAATCGGGTGTGCCGATGGTAGCCCCGGTTCCCGTAAGCTGCACGCCCTCCAGCATGCGGGCAACGCCAAAATCGGTGAGTACGGCCGTAAACGGCCGTCCGCCCGGCAACAGCGCCAGGCGCTCTTCGCGGCGCAGCAAAATGTTGGCCGGTTTCACATCGCGGTGGACGATGCCGTGAGCGTGGGCATAATCCAGGGCGGCGGCAATGTCCACGACGGTATGGACCACCTCGCCCAACGGCATGCGCTCGTTGGTCTGGTTCAGGGCGACCAGGCGCTCTTTGAGCGTTTCGCCATCAATATATTCCATCACCATGTAGGAAATGTCTTGTTTGACGCCAAAATCGACCATCTGCACGATGTTCTGGTGGCGCAGTTGGGCCACGCCGGCGGCTTCCCGCTGGAACCGCTCGACGAAAGTCTGATCGTCGGCCAGTTGATGGGACATGACCTTGATGGCCACGTAGCGGTCGAGTGAGGATTGGTAACCCTGGTAAACCACGGCCATGCCGCCGCGGCCAATAGGCGACAGCACGCGGTAGTTGCCTAAGGTGGTCCCGGTGAGGTCGGCGGCGGGGCGGCCATCTGTCGTGGCGGACGGCCGTTCCGTGGGTTCGGCCCGCGCCAGGAATTCGGCAAACGCCTGGGAGAAAGGCTGCAAACGGCCGTCGGGCAGGGCGCGCAGCAGGGATTTGCGACGCAGGCGGTTGACGATTTCCGGTCCGGCGGTGCCAGTCAGGCGCAGCCCGGCCTGCTCCGGCTCGTCTAGCTGGTTCCACAAATAGCGGAAATGGTCTTCGGCTTCGGCTTTGAAGCGGCGCACCACGGCGGCCATCAGGGCTTCGTCGGTGATGGGCTCGCGGCGCAAGTCGTAGAGATAAGAACCGGCGAGGTTGAGAAAGAAGGGATGCGGGCCGGCTAATTGAATGAGGGCGTCGATTTGGGCGGGGAGAAACGGCCGTTGCCCGGCCAGGCCCGACAATTGCGCCAGCAGCGCCTCCGCCTCCGCCTGCGGCAGCAAACCCAACGGCGCTTCGGAAAAAATGTTGAAGAAGGGCGACGAGAGCGTGTCGGCGTGTTGGTAGGTCAGGTCATACAGGCTGCGCTTGGAGGCAGTGATGTAGACGACGCCCAATTCCCCGGCCAGGCTGCGCAGTTCACCGTAAAAACTGGCCGAAAACGCGGGATTACCGGCCAGACTCTCAAATTCATCCAGCATCATCACGACGGTAAGCCCGGCGCGCTCCACGCGGCGCAGCAAACGGCGCACCTGGGTAAACCGTACTTCGGCCTGGTCAGCCAGGTCAGCCACCATTTCTTGCAAGGATTCTTGACCGTCCGGCAGCGCCAGATCCAGTCGGTCTAATATTTCTGGCCAAAACTCGTCGTAGCTGATATTGGCCATGCCTTCCAGATCGGCGTAAATGAAGACAAATCGGGCCGGATCAAAGCCATGAGACCGCAAGCTGCCGGGGCAAGAGAGATGGGTGAGCAGCGAGCTTTTGCCCATCTTCCGCTCACCGACAATAGACCGGCTCTGGCGAGTGACGATGGCGCTGTATAGGCCCTCTACTTCACGTTCGCGTCCACAAAAATATTGGGGATCAATAATACGCTGCCGATTGAAAAAGGGGTTGTCGTGGTGATGGTGTGTATGATGGTCCATTGAGCGCGCGTTTGTTTGGGTCGAATAGTCCAGTAGTTGGAATGTCTGGTAGTCAGAGAGTCGAGTGGTTGAAACCTGACAACCAGACTATTTAACCAACGGACTACCCGACTAAATATTAAACTTCACATTAATGATATCGCCGTCCTGCATTACGTAGGTCTTGCCTTCTTGTCGCAGTTTTCCGGCAGATCGGGCCTGGGCCATACCGCCCAGGGCGATGAGATCGTCGTAATGGATGGTCTCCGCGCGGATGAAGCCTTTGGCCAAGTCGGTGTGGATGGTTCCGGCGGCGGTAACGGCCGTTGCCCCCCGCTCCACCGTCCAGGCCCGCACTTCGTCTTCACCCACGGTGAAGAAAGATTGCAAGCCCATCAGGTCATAGCTGAGGCGGATGATTTTGTCCAGGCTGAGCTCGGAGACGTTGTACTCATCCATGAACATTTCCAGCGACTCCTGGTCGCCTTCGGCGCTAAGTTGGGCCAGCTCCATCTCCAGCTTGCCGCGCAAGTTGGTGACGATGGTGTGCCGGTGGTCGTAGGCCAAGTCGATTTCCGCCTGGTCGTCGCCGATATTGAAGACGACCAGAGTGGGCTTGAGGGTAAGCAACCCATAACCACGCAGGGATTTGAGTTGTTCGTCGTCGAGGTCGAGGTCGCGTAACGGCCGTTCCTCCGTCAGCGCCTCATTCAACTGCTCAAACAAAGCCAGTTCCGCCTGCGCCGCTGCTTTGTTGTCCTTATACGCGCCCTTCGTCAAGCCTTCTTGCAGCTTGAACATGCGCTTTTCCACCGTGCTCAAGTCGCTGATTAAAAATTCGGTGTCCAGCGCTTCCAGGTCACGGGCCGCATCGACGCTGCCGTCGGGGTGAGGCACCAGATCGCTCTCAAAGGCGCGCACGACGTGGACAAAGCCATCCAGGCCAGACAGGTGATTGAGTAGTTGGCCGCTAAGGGCGCTGCCTTCGTCGCTGCTTTTTTGCAGACCGGCCACGTCGGAATAGGTGATGCGGGCATAGGTGGTTTTTTTGGGGTTGAACATGTCGCTGAGCACGTCCACACGCGGGTCCAACACATCGACAACGGCCGTTAGCACCTCAAAACGGCCGCCCATACTCTGGCCCGTGGGCGCGTCGCCTTTGGTCAGAGCGTTAAAAATGGTCGTTTTGCCGGAACTGGGCAGGCCGATAATGCCAAGTTTCATGGGAGACTCCTAAATTAGTAATTGATTTTTGAATGGCTCAATGGTTGAATCATGAATCGAGAGGAGTATAGCAGGAAATAGGAGGGGTGGTTAGGGAATGGAAACGGCCGTTTCCATTCATGACCCATTGGGCGCAAAGACAGACGGCTTGAGCAAACCCACAAACGGCAAATTACGATACAACTCCCGGTAATCCAACCCATACCCCACCACAAACTTGTCCGGCAGGTCGAACCCTTTGTACTGCAGCGGTACAGAAATCAACCGCCGCCGATCCTTGCTGAATAACGCACATACCTTCAGGCTGGCCGGGCCGCGAGCGCGCAAATTACCCAGCAGATAATGAAGCGTGAGGCCGGTATCCACCACGTCCTCCACAAACAGCACGTGCCGCCCGGCAATCGACGCATCCAGATCTTTTTGCAAGCGGACATACCCCTTATCCCGCGATTCGGCCGAATAGCTGGCGATCGCCATGTAATCTACCTCCACCGGAATGGTGATGGCGCGCAGCAAATCAGACATGAATGGAAAGACGCCCTTCAAGACGCCCACTAGCAGCGGCCGGCAGCACTCGTAATCGCGGGAAATCGCCTGGCCCAATTCCAGCACGCGGGCCTGAATGTCTTCCTCGCTGTACAACACCTGGCTGATCCCTTCTGTCAGCTCGCCATAAGCCTCTGGCGCGAAAAAATGGCTCATGAGATGGCTCCTACTGCGCCTCGGTCCCCATGATGTCGGCGGCGTGTTCGTCCAGGCCATACTTGATCATCATGTCGCGCAGGTCGCTGCGTTTGAGCAGGGTAATGTTCACCTCGGGATACAGTTCCTGCATGCGGCGGATTTTGCGGTTTTTGATGGTGACCAGTTTGGGGCGCATAGTGGTTAATTCCACGTAGCGATCTTCATCAATCAGGTAAAAATCTGGCGCAAAAGCGACCGTGACACGGCCGTCTTCGTCCCACTCCAACGGAAAAGTGGTTGGCTCATACTGCCAGCGAATACCGTAATAATCCAATATCCGGGCAAATTCTTCTTCCATTGGGTGGGCAAATTCGATTTGGGGGGATTCTGTATTGCTCAAGTGTTTACCAACTCCATCCGTAATACTTTACCATAAGTGATTATAAGGCAAGGATGGAGGCGTTTCAATTGGCAAATTGGTACCTGGGGGACGAGGAGAGAATTGGAGATTGGACGGCCGTCCAATCTCCAATCTCAATGCTTATTTCACGTCTAGCAGTTCCACATCAAAGGTGAGGGTGGCGTTGGCCGGAATGGTCGGCGGTGCGCCGGCCTCGCCATAGGCCAGATTAGCCGGAATGACTAGCTGGCGCTTGCCGCCAACTTTCATGCTGGCGACGCCTTCGTCCCAGCCGGCAATAACGCTGCCCTGCCCGATGGGGAATTCAAAGGGTGTGCCGCGGTCGATGGAGCTGTCGAACTGGGTGCCATCTTCCAACCAGCCGGTGTAGTGGACCACGACCGTTTGCCCCGGCTCCGGCATGGGGCCATCACCCACCACGATGTCATAATATTTCAGCCCGCTGTCCGTGGTGGTGAAGTCGCCTTCGTCTACTTCGGTCTTCACGGCCGGTTTGCGCACATCGTTCAAGACCACTTCCATCAGCAGGTCAGAATTCGGGGGAATGGCGTCGCCATACCCTTCTTCGCCCAGCGCCAGGTCAGAGGGGATGAGCAGTTGGCGCTTGCCGCCAACCTGCATACCCAGCATGCCTTCCTCCCAACCGGGGAAGACCTGGCCGGAGCCAATGGCAAAGCTGAAGGGCTGGCCTTGCTGGTAAGAACCGGTGAAATAACGCGGCCCATCGGCTAACCAGATGATGAAGTCGGTGGTGACCGAGTCGCCATCTTCCACCGTCAGGTCACCGCTGCCGGTTTCCAGGTCGATGTATTGCAGACCAGAATCGGTGGTGGTGTATTCGTCGGCGGTAACGGCCGTCGGCTGCGGCGGTTCCTCGACGCTAACCAGCGACACCTGCAAAATGATGCTGGAATTGGGCGGGAATATGCCGCCTCCATCCGCGCCAAAGGCCAGGTCCGGCGGAATAAGCAGTTGGCGCTTACCGCCGACCTGCATGGCGGTCACACCCTCTTCCCAACCGGGGAAGACCTGACCGCTGCCCAAAACAAACGTAATGGGCTGGCCGCTGGCCTCAGAATCGTCAATCAGCTGCGGCGGCGTGGTTGCGTCGGCGCCAACCAACCACATCACGTAGTCAGTGGTGACAATATCGCCGGTCTGCGGCGTAGCCCCATCACCCTCGGCCATGACGTAATAATTCAGGCCGCTGTCTGTGACCTCATAGGCCACGTCTTCCGGCTGCTTTTGCTCCAGGTCCAGCATGGCTGCACCCGAGCTATCGGCCGGGGCGGCTGAATCCTCGGCAGCAACTTCAGGGACGGCGGCGGTCACGTCCGCCGCGACAGCGTCGGTCTCCGTCGTGTCGGTCGTGCCGGCGTCTTCGGCCGGTACAGCCGGACCGCAAGCGGCCATTACAAATACCAACGCCAGGATGGCGAGGATGCCAATCAGGGTAAATCTTTTCTTGTTCACAAAAACTCCTTTTAATGTTAGTAATCTCCAATCGGGCATTGTACCATAGGCAGGCCATTAGCCTGTAGCAACCCGCGGTTTCTTACAAGTAACTCATGGAATTGTGGAGAAATTGTTTACGCAGAATACGCCGGGGAGAACACGGCCGTTTCCCGAGCGATAATCTTTTGCCGCAGCGCCGCTGGCCGCCGGCAAATCCCATTAGAATCCGCCAATTTGCCCGATACGGCCGTTACCTGTTTGTCGCCTTTAAACGAAGTTTTCCGGATTGGTTGACATGATCGGATTATTTGTTACTATTTCGGCACGATGTTGATCGATGTGACATTTTTTCCCCGCCGCCGCCGTAGCAGCCGGACCCCTGGTCTGGATTTTTCGGTTGGGTAAGTCACACAGCACACGCTAACAACCCGAACCGCCAGGCCAAAACAAGGTCTGGCGGTTTTTTTTTGCATAGCTAACAACGATTAACTGGAGACATGATGATTCGAGCAGGTATTTTTGGGGCAACCGGGTACACCGGCTATGAATTGGTACAGATATTGAGCAAACATCCGGCAGCAGAGATTGTGTTTGCCACATCTCAGTCTAACGCCGGACAAACGTTGGACGCGATGTACCCGCAAGCGCCACGTCTGCCCTTGATTTTAGGCGAAGATGCGCCATTGAATCAGGTGGACGTGGTTTTTTTGTGTTTGCCCCATGCAGCGGCGGCGGAAACGGCCGTGTCCGCCCTCCGCTCCGGCGGCAAAGTCATCGACCTCAGCGCCGATTTCCGCATCAAAGACGTGGCCACCTACGAAATGTGGTACAAAGTCACCCACCCCGCGCCCGAACTGCTGGCCGAAGCCGTCTATGGCCTGACCGAATTTGCCCGTGACGCCCTGGCGCACACCCGGCTGGTAGCCAATCCCGGCTGCTACACCACCACCAGCCTGCTGGCCCTCCAGCCCATCATGGCCGCAGGCGTGCAAGTAAACGGCGACATCATCATCGACGCCAAATCTGGCGTGTCCGGCGCAGGACGCAATCCGGCCGCCAACACCCACTTCATGGCCGTCACCGATAATTTGTCGCCGTATAAAATCGGCCGGGCGCACCGCCACCTGCCGGAAATGGAAGCCATCATCAAACAGTGGAATCCGGCCGCGCCCAATCTCATCTTCTCACCCCACCTGCTGCCCGTGCCGCGCGGCATTTTGGCGAATCTTTACGTGCCTTTGGCCGAACCCTGGAGCGAGGCCGATTTGCGCCAGCTTTACCTGGACACCTATGCCAACGAGCCGTTTGTGCGGGTGCTGCGCCAGGGTGACCTGGCAACCCTGGCGCACGTCACCTATACCAACCGCTGCGCCATCTCCCTGACGCTGGCCGGGAACATGCTCATCCTCACCTCGGCCACCGATAATTTGATCAAAGGCGCGTCCGGGCAGGCGGTGCAGAATATGAACGTCATGTTTGGCCTGGACGAAACGAGCGGACTTATTTGATTTGGGATTGCGGATTGGAGACTCCGAAATCCGCAACCCCAAATCCGAAATTCCTGGAGAGATGATGCGCATCCTAAAAATCGGCGGCAACGAATTAGATGATCCCGGGTTTTTGCCTTTGCTGGCGCGATGGGTGGCCGGGGTTACGGCCGTTAACGAGCAGTTGGTCATCGTCCACGGCGGCGGCCACGACATCGCCATGATGCAAACGCGGCTGGGTCTGGAACCCAAGAAGGTTGATGGCCTGCGGATCACCGACGCCGACTCGTTGACGGTGGCGCAAATGGTGCTATCTGGCCATACCAACAAGCAAATTGTCAGGACGCTGTTGGCGGCGGGCGTGGATGCGGTCGGGCTAAGCGGCGTGGACGGCGGCCTGCTGCGCGCCGCGAAGAAACCACACCCCACCGTCGATTTAGGGCTGGTAGGCGAGATCGTCGCGGTGCGGACAGATTTGCTGCGGCAGTTGGCGGGCATAGGCCTGACGGCCGTTATCTCGCCTATCTCCCTGGGGCAAGACGGCCGTACCTACAACGTCAACGCCGACGACGCCGCCAGCGCCATCGCCCAGGCCTTGCCCGCCGAGCAGCTCGATTTCATTTCCAACGTGCCCGGCGTGCTGCAAGACGGCCGGGTGCTGCCCCGGCTGACAGCCGGGCAAACCGAGCAGCTCATAGACCAGGGCATCATCAACGGCGGCATGGTCCCCAAAGTGCGCGGCGCGCTAACGGCCGTGGCCCAGGGCGTGC
>ERZ795053.4739-NODE-4739-length-14520-cov-5.173453_pt1 | contig 14520 bp, 10 predicted proteins | sample MGYA00375137_ERZ795053 | MGnify/ENA primary metagenome ERZ795053 (study PRJEB30182, sample SAMN05720284) | activated sludge metagenome | isolation source: Anaerobic digester | place: Hong Kong | collected 2014-12-17 ... | reverse complement strand
TAAAGAGCCTGCGTGCTTTCCGACGGAGCGGCATCCAGTTCACGAGCCAGGATTGCGCGGCAGCGGCGATAGGTCTCCATCACAGCGGCGCTATCCCCCTGCTGTGCATAGAAGGTCATCAGCCGACAGTAGGTCGATTCACGGAGCGGATCATAGGCAAGCGACCGTTCCGCATGCCTTTGCGCTGCCGACCAATCCTGGCGTCCTTCAGCCAGCGCCATGAGTTGCTCATAGGCACCGAGCAGTTCGTTGTAGAATTTCGTGCGCAGCGGTGCGATCCAGTCTTCGTAGCAATCGGGGAAGAGGTTGCCCTGATAGAGGTCAACAGCCTGTGTCAGGGCCTGTTCCCGTTGCTGGGGATCGGCGTGGCGTTCAGCCAAGGCCAACGCACCAATAAAGTGAGCTACATCGATCGCGCAGGGTGCGTCTTCTCGCCAGCCAATGGTGGTTGGCTGTGTATCGAGAAAGGCATCAACATGGGGCAACAATTGGCGCAGTTGATGCAACAGGTTGCGTAGCCGGTTGCGTCCGGTGGACTCCTTGACATCCGGCCAGAGCGCAGCACTGATCTGCCGCCGTGGTACAGCATGGGGATGCAGAACCAGGTAGGCAAGAAACGCTTGTAAACGTGGGCGTTGGGCCAGATCTACGGCTGCGGTGGAATGGGTGAGATGAAATCGGCCAAGCAGCTGAATCGTCAGTCGATTGGTCATGCGATCATTATACTGGTTTTTGGCGCTTTGTATAGAGGGAAAAGCACCCATCTCCTTACAATTTGCAGCCCAAGTTGCGACCTTGCGCCTTTTGGATTTGAGTCACAACGACGGAATGATATAGATGTTCAGATAATGTTTCGGGCTACAGAAACCGGGTTTTTGACAAAAACCCGGTTTCTAACCACGGATCTTTTTCTGATTCACTATAGATAAGAGGAATATCAGGTGGGGCTATTGTAATGGGAACTGCGAGCAAGAGACAACAAGAGGAAGGGAGGGCACGGTAGTTTTGGCATAGCGCCGTGAGTTTCGTCATCGTGTCATCCCTTCCTCTTGCCAGGCCCGGCATATAACGCACGGTCATGCCGGCGCGGAACTACGCCGCTTTGGCCGCCACGGCCGCTTCCAGCAATGTCTGCACCCGCTCAACCATGTCGGCCGGATTGGGGTTGATGCCTTCAAGGAGAAGGGCGTTGGTAAAGAGCTGATAGGCCGCGGCATCGACGACCTTGTCGCTTTCAGATTTGGACACCAGTTGTGCCAGGTTGACGACAATTGGATGGCTGCGATTGAGCTCGAGGATCTTCTTGGGAATCGAATAGTCCTGCTCGGTTAAGCGCCGGATGCGCTGCAAGTCCCGGTCAAAGCTATCCTGTGGTGAGACGAGGCGGCAAGGACTGCTGACCAGCGATTTGGACTCGCGCACATCGGTCACCTGGTCACCCAACACGCTCTTGAAGCGCTCGACCAGTTTATCGAAGTCATCCTGCGCCACCTTCTTCTGCTCATCGTCGGCCTTCTCTTCATCCTTCTTGGCGTCGGGCAGTTCAAGACCGGCGTCGTCCACATTCTGCAAGGAGGTGCCATCGTACTCGCGCAACATTGAGGTCATGAAGCCGTCGATGGGATCGACGAGATAGAGCACTTCGATGTCGTTGGCGCGGAAGTAGTCGAGGTGCGGGCTGCGGGCTACCGACTTGAGATCCTCGCCCAAGACATAGTAGATGGCCTTCTGTTCCTCCCCCATGCGCCCCTTGACCTGCTTGAGCGAAACCCACTCGTCGTCACCGGTCTTGCTGCTCTGGAAGCGCAGCAGTTCGACCAACTGCTCATGGCTGGCAAAGTCACTGGCCACACCCTCCTTGAGGAAGGGACCAAACTCGTGCCAGAAGGTCTTGTACTTCTCGGCGTCATTTTCCGCCAGATTTTTGAGATCACGGAAGACCCGGTTGGTCAGGGCCTTCTGCAACTGGCGCAGCACCGGATTGCTCTGCACCATTTCCCGGGAAACATTGAGCGGCAGATCCTCAGAATCGACCACACCCTCGACAAAGCGCAGATATTCGGGCAGCAGATCCTTGTTGCGCTGCTGGATCAGGATCTTGCGCGAATAGAGGCGTAGCCCATACTCATGTTGGTTGAACATGCCCCGTTCGCGCTTGCTGGGAATAAAGAGAATGCTGCGCACGCTCACCGGTGCATCGGCGACCAAATGAACGGTGAGCAGCGGTGCTTCGCTATCGTAGGTGAGCTGCTGGTAGAAATCCTTGTACTCCTCCTCGGTCACCTTGGAGGCGGATTGGCGCCAGAGCGCGGTCTGGCGGTTGGCCACCTTCGGCGCTTCAATCGTCTGTTCCTCGCCCCCATTGTCGTCATCGGTGGCATCCTCGCTGGGCAGTGGGGTCACCTTACCCACATAGATCGGGAACGAAACGTAGTCCGAGTGCTTTTTGACGATCTGTTCAATGCGCCAGGTGTTGGCAAATTCGGCGGCATCTTCCTTGAGCTTGATCAGAATTGCGGTGCCGCGGTCATGTTTCTCGGCAGGGGTGAGGGTGAATTGACTGTCACCCTTGGACTGCCAGGTCCACGCCTGATCTTCCTCCCGATAGGAACGGGTGGTGACGGCCACTTCGTCCGCCACCATGAAGACGGAGTAGAAACCGACGCCAAATTGGCCAATGATCTCCTCAAGCGATGCCTTGCCGTTCTCCTTGGCTTTGGCCAGAAAACTCTTGGCGCCCGAGTGGGCGATGGTGCCCAGGTTTTCGATCAGCTCGTCGTGGTTCATGCCGATCCCGCTGTCGGCAATCAGGATGGTCTTGGCATCGGGGTCGACGGTGATGTGGATGGCCAACTCTTTATCGGCATCGAGCACATCGTGGTTGGTCAACAGTTCAAATTGCACGCGGTTGATGGCATCCGAGGCATTGGAGATCAACTCACGCAGAAAGATCTCGCGATCGGTGTAGAGCGAGTGGGCCAGGATATCAAGCAGCTGTTTGACTTCGGTACGGTACTCCATCTGCTCTGGCGCTGGGGCTGCCGTTTCGGTCATTGCATTTCTCCTTGTGGTGAAATCACACGCAAATACCCGCAATCGGGAAGTGCGGGTTATGAATCAGTTCGTGATGATGGGTGAACCATACCACGCGAAGCAAAACAGGAATGCTAGCGAAGTGTTAGAGATGTATTGGCGATGGGATGGAAGTAAATGAGACAGCGAGAGATGAGAGCGGGGGATCACCGTACTTAGGCCATTGCAATAAAATAAATCCTCCGTAGGTGCCTAGAAGGCAAGTTTGGGCAGCACGATCATCAAATACCCGGCAACCGCCAGCCAAAAAATCAATGTGGGACTGGGACGCAAGTTGGGGGGGTTCGTGCGTCGTCGCATGGAACAGATTCCTTGAATTTTCTCGCAAAATTTCGCGCAAAGGCACCAAGCTCGCCAAGGGCTGTGTCAGCAGCGTGAGCGTGGTACAAGCCTACCACAAATCCCCACCCCTCAACCCTAACAAATCCCTGTCTCCCCTCGCCTTGACCTCTTGTCTCCTTGTTTTCTTGCCTTCCCTCTAAACCCGTGGCATGCGCATGCGAAAGGGCCAGCGCGCCTGACTCACTTCCAGATGTGGCAGCGGCGCCGGTGCCTTGACAAAGCCAAAGATCACCCATGCTGCCACCATACAACAGACACTCAGGACGAAAATGCCCGTCGGCGGTAGGCCGAAGCGGAGCAACAGGGCGCTGATCAGCGGCGCAATGATCCCGCGCATGCCGATGGTCGTTGATTGGATCACCGCATACTCGGTGATGCGCTCGGGGTCGGCCAGTTGAATACCGGCGTTGATGCGGCCCAACTCAAAGCCGCCGGACGCGATGCCGCGCGCGACAAAAGCCGGCACCAGCAGCCACGCCGAGCCGGCCCAAATGTAAAAGAATGGTTGTAACATCGAGACGGCACAGGTCGCCCGCATGACGGCCAGCCCACCGCGTCGGTCAAGAAACCGCCCCCAGATCAGATAGCTGAGCAGCCACATGATCGATTCGACCAGCCCCAGCAGCCCAATGGTGCTGTAGGAGAGCTGCAAGCGGTCGACCTGCACCAGCGGATAGACCGGCCAGGCCAACATCGTGCCGAGGCCAAAGAGCGCAAAGGCAAAGAGATAGAGGCGAAAGCGCGGATCGCCGCGCACAATCTCGCCCAGTTCGGCAAAGGTTTTGGTCTGGCGCGGCGGCAGTGGTCCTTCGTCGACACGCAGCCGCATGAAGAGCAAGACAGAGCCCAAGCCCAGGATACAGGCGAGCGGAAAGAGCACGGGATAGCCGATGTGGTCGAGTGCCCAGCCGGCGAGCGGGGTGACAAGCAGGATCGCGGTCACCTGGCCCATGCGCACCGTCGACATCACTTTGCCGCGCACGTTGTCGGGGTAGATCTTCTGCAGGATGCGCGTGTAGCCGGGGATGACAAAGCCTTCGAGCAGCCAAAAGATGGCGCCGAGCGCGATCAACGCGACGGCCCCCTGGAAAAAGGCCACGAGCACAAAGAGTGCACGCGCCGTAAACCAACAGGCGAGGATCACATTCATCGTCCGCCGCCGCCGCATGACAATGATGCTCAATGACGAGGTGACCGAGCCGAGAAATTGCAGCGCGGCATAGAGCGCCAACATGTCGGTTGTTGCACCTAACCGCCGCAAGACAACCGGGATAAAGGGGATGGTACAGGCGTAAAACGCGCCATAAGCCAGCGCGACGAGCACTTCGGTGTGCATGTTCCGGCGCACATCAGCGGGCAAGGCACCGGTCATCAACTTCTCGAGGCGGAGACCGGCGCTGCGGAACGATAGGGACATGGGGTAACCTCAATCTTCGTAGCGGATTAGGTGACAAAATTCTGCGCATTATATACCAGCGCCGGTGGGTAAGCAATTAGCAAAATTTCGAACATGCGAACAAATGTGTGGTATACTTTTTCTATCGTTTCGCAGAGAAAGTTTCGTGGCATGATCACGAGTGATACAGGTGAGTAGCACCGCGATCTTTTTCTGCATGTCTGTAGGATCCGGCAAGCTCATGGGATGGCTAGAATTCAGGTAATCGATACGCTATGCAAACCTCTACCCCCTCGACCACACCACAGCTAACCGCGCAACAACGCGCAATTGTTGCCCATAACCAGGGGCCGGCGCTGGTCTTTGCGGTGGCCGGAGCGGGCAAAACAACGGCGATGGCCCATCGCATTGCGCGGCTGGTGGCGGAGCGGGTCTTTCCGGCGCCCCAGATCTTGGCGACGACCTTCAATCGCGGCGCGGCCGAGGAGTTGCGCGAGCGGCTGCAACGGTGGCCGGGCTGTGAACGGGTCGATGTGCGTACGCTGCATTCGCTCGGCGGCGCAATTATCAACACCGCCTTTCGCCGCGGCTATCTCCCGTACATCCAGAAGAGTGCCTTTGCCCGCATTGAGCAGGCCAGTGACCACATCCTCAACAGAGCACTTGGCGTGGCCCGCAGCAGCAAGGTCAGCTATGTCGATGAACTCAACAATTTGGATCGCCAGGAATTTCAGACCTTTCTCGGCATCTGGAAGGGTCAACTCGCCTACGCCAATCTGGCCGCCACACAACTGCCGCAACGGGCGCAGCGCACGGCCACTCAAGCCACGCCACCGCGCGGCAAAGAGTGGTATCTCGCCCTCTATCAGCTCTATGAAGAAGTGCGGCGCGATGAGGGGATGCTCACCTTTGACGATCAACTGATGACCGGTTGGGAGTTACTCGTGCGCCACCCCGACATCCTCAAGGAGTGGCAGGCGCGTTATCGCGCGGTGCTCGTTGATGAGTTTCAGGATGTCAACCGGGCACAGGCCGAGATCCTCGATCTGCTTACCGCACCCCATCGCAACTACATGGCCATCGGCGACGATGACCAGACGATCTACGAGTGGCGCGGCGCCGACCCCGGTTTCATCCTCGATTTTGAACGGCGTTATCGGGCGCAAGTCTACTTCATGACGGAAAATTTCCGCTGCAAAGCCGGTCAGATCGTGCTGGCCAACGGCGTGATTCGGCACAACCGCAGGCGGCGCGACAAGGCACTTCAGTTGACGCAGGGGTTCGATGGTGTCACCGCGGTCTATGCCCATGGCGACGCCGAACAGATGGGCAGCACCATTGCCAAGCAGGTGCTGACGGCACAGAGCGAGGGCATCGCCCGCAAAGAAATTGCGATCCTTGTGCGTGTCTACGCGCAGACGCCGCCGGTTGAGCAGGCGCTCATCACCCTCGACATTCCCTATGTGGTCGAAGGCGATCTGCCTTTTTACCTGCGCGCCGAAGTGCAGGCGCTCGTTGACTACTGTCGCCTGGCTTTTTTGGAGAAACAACTGGCCGCGGGCAACGATTTTACGCCGGAGCAGGTCCGCCAGTTTGAGAAGAGTTGGCGGCAGGTCTATTGGCAACCCAAGCGCTATATCAGCCGCGAGTTGGCGGGGCAGATCGAATCCCATGTGATCCGCACGGGGCAACCGCTCTACTCGACGTTGCGTACCTATGGCACCCAAAGCTCCGCCAGCGTCGCCGACAAATTGGTGCAACTGGGCGAGACGATCCATTGGCTGGCCGGTGCGCTGCCGACGGGTCGCAATGCCGAGATGCCGGCGGCGAAGATCCTGCGCGAGTTGGAGACGCGGCTCAACTATCGCCATTATCTGGAAGAGGAGAGCGGCTTTGCCGAAAGTGGCGCGGCCCGTGCCGACACGGTGACGGCTTTTCTCGACTACGCCGAGGGCAAGGGGACACTGCTTGAATTTTTGCAGATGTTGCGGCAACTGGCGGCGCGTCAACCAGGCAACCTGAGCAATCGTGTGGAACAGAATACCGAAGACAAGGTGACGATCACGACCATCTTCCGCGCCAAAGGACGCGAGTGGCCGGTGGTGATTGTGCCCCATGTCAACGAAGGCTTTCTGCCCTACAAAACCGCGGCAAATATCGAAGAAGAGCGACGGCTGCTCTACGTGGCAATTACGCGCGCTCGCCGCGACCTCCACCTGCACTATGTCGAAAAATATGAGATCTCGCCGTTTTTGGCCCAGGCCCGCCACACCGCGTTGTTGGGCGCGGTCCAACGGATGGTCACCGCGATCCGCAAAGGGCCGGAACAGTGGGATGAAGAGGACCAACGGGCAATCGCCACCTACACGGAACCGCTCAATCTCAGCAGTTACTTTACCGATTGGGCCGGCTGGCAGGAGCAGGATCGCCAACAAGCCGCCGGCGCCATGACTGGGTTCTTTCGACGGGTGAGCGAGCAGAAGCTCTTTGGGCGTTTGAAGCTGCGGCCAAACTTTGCCGACCTGTGGCGGCGTCTGGCCAACGGAGAGTCCGCACCCGCGCCGCCTGCGCCGCGAGCAACCAACCAAAGCAGCGCAGCCATAGGAAACAACCGGCCGACTACGGCCACCACAGGCAGATCACAGAAACGGCGCTCAGCCGGTCGGGCTGTTGCGTGGGAGAGTGGGATGCGCGTGCGCCATGCCACTTGGGGTGTCGGCACGGTGATCAACGTGTTGCATAGCTTTACGCCTGCCGCGGTTTGGGTGCGCTTCGATGAGCGCCGCGGTCCCAAGCGGTTTTCGGCGGATACCGATGAGTTGCGGTTGGTTTAGAAGCTATGAGGATAGGTTAGCGATTTACACACTTGGCAAGCCGTTCAAATGGTGCAGATAGGCCAAATCGACCCCCTGCCCGGGCGCAACGATGTGGACATCGACATCGGGTGCCAAGGTACGGGCATGTTCCCGAAAGCGCTCGGGCGGCGAGGTGAGAAAATTGGGTTGCCACCACCCCATCCCCAGCGGATGCAGCGTACCCCAGTGAATAGGAATGGCCATCCGTGGCTGCAACAAAGTCAGGGCCTCGGCAGCTCGCGCCGGATCCATGTGCCCCGTTCCCAAGGTTGGTCCCCATCCCCACACCGGCAACAAAGCAAGGTCCAACTCGCTGCCGACCTGTTCCATATCCGGAAAGAGATCGGTATCGCCGGCAAAATAGACCCGATACGCGCCATCAATGAGAAACCCAATACAATCGGCAGTCGGACCAAAGGGTGGACGACGCCCGGCATGAACGGCGTAGGTTGCCTCAATGCTGACGGCGCCGACCCACGTGCGCTGGCCCACCACCAGTTCAGTGACATGGCGGAAGCCCTTGCGGCGGAGAAATGCAGCAGTGCCGGCAGGGGCAATAATCCGCGTCTGGCGGCCCACCAATTCGAGAGATGGGATATGTAAGTGGTCGTGGTGCATGTGGGAGAGCAACACGGCATCGATCTCACCGACTTCGCCGGCGCGCGGGATCAGGTGATGTCGACGTAAAAAGCCACTGATGCGGTGCGATAAGATGGGATCGGTCAAAAGCCGCACGCCGTTGGTCTCAATTAACAGTGTGGCGTGGCCAATGTAGGTGATATTTGAAAATTGATGCATAATCGGTTTGATAAATCTATCCTGAAATTCGGTTGTAACCCAGTCATCCCGTCAAGGGCGGTATGCCGTGTCAAGAGGGCAAGTGGGCACAGAGACCTTCAGGATAGCGACGAAACAAAGCGCACACGAAACTGTTGCTAATCATAGCGCAGGTTGGCCAGAATGCAAGTAGGCGGTCTCCTAATTGTCGGCCAAGTAGACCTTCTGGCTTTCACGTAAACGAGAGACTTAATTCCGAATTAATTTTGCCAGTGGGTAAACGCTCTGGGCGGATTGTCAAATCCGGTGATGGTCGCCGGATTTGACAATCCGCCCAGAGCAAATCGGAATAATGTCTGAAGAGCAAAGTTAAGGAGAAACAGATGAGCACGCAGCCTGATCACAGCCGTTTTGCCGTCTCCACGTGGAGTTTGCATCGCACGTTGGGGCGTCCTCCGTTTACCGGCCCGGATTCCCCGGAAGAGAAACCGACGAATGGCGCCAACAGCGATGCCCTCCCGCTGCTGGACTTACCAGCTCGTCTGCGGGAATTTGGTATTCCCAAGCTGGAGATCTGCCACTTTCACATCCCGACCCGCGACAGCGCCTACCTACAACAGTTGCGCGCGGCGCTGGAAACCAATGAGATCACCCTCTGGCAGCTCCTGATTGATGGCGGCGACATCACCCATCCCGACCACGCCGCGCGCGATATCGCCTGGATCCAGAGCTGGATCGATACGGCAGCAACATTGGGCGCAACACGAGTGCGGGTGAGCGGTGGGAAAGCGGAACCGAGCCCAGAAGCGTTCAAACGGAGCAACGCTGCCCTGGCCGCGTTGGCGGATTACGCGGCAGCGCGCAACGTGCGCCTGCTCACCGAAAATTGGCAGACCCTCCTGGCGACGCCGGAGGCGGTCTTTGCCGTGCTCGATGGGCTGGACCACGTTGGTCTGCTCGCCGACTTGGGCAACTGGAGTGGCCCCACCAAGTATGACGATCTGGCGCAGATCTTGCCCCGTGCCGAATCGTGTCATGCCAAGGCCCATTTCGACGCCACGGCCAGCGGCAACAACGCCATCGCCACGGCCAGTGGCAACAATGCCATCGCCACGGCCATGGATCGGGTGGATTACACCCGCTGCCTGGAGATCTGCCGATCCGCTGATTTTCAAGGTCCCTATTCACTGATTTATGATGGGCCCAATGCCGATGAATGGGCGGGGTTGCGTGCCGAAATGGCTGTGGTCGCAGCCTATCTATAGAACAGGTACCATGTCTCGGCGACACCAGTACCGATGAAAATTTCTCGCAAAGGCGCGAAGCTTGCCAAAGAGTTTCACACATTCTTTGCGCTCTTTGCGCTCTTTGCGCCTTTACGACAGCTTATTGTTACATCAGATCCACCGCGCACGACATCTGTGATTGAAGGAACAACCATGTTATCGTTTGCCGAAAAGATTGTCTTTGTTGTGTTGGCCGTAGGTGCATTGGCCTATGCCTGGTATGATTTCAAGCATGTTTACCTCGTGATTCGTCGCGGGGATGGCACGTTGCCAAGTCGCGCGGCGGTGCAAGAGCGGGTAAAAAGGGCACTGGTGCAATGGCTCACCCTGGCCCCGACGTGGAAGTTGCGCCCGCTGACCAGCCTGTTGCATGCCTTGATTGCGTGGGGCTTTATCTTTTACCTGCTTGTCAACGTGGCCGATGTGCTGCAAGGCTTCTTCCCCATCGTCTTCTTGGGAACAGGCCCGCTGGGACAGTTCTATCGCCTCTTGGCCGATCTGGCCACGGCAGGCGTCTTGATTGGGATGATCTATTTCTTGTTGCGTCGCTTTGTGTGGAATGCGCCGGTCCTGGGCTATCGCAGCAATGTGAAGCTACATCACAAAGTGCAAGCCGGTGCCATTCGCCGTGACTCCCTGATTGTCGGGTTGTTTATCCTCTTCCACGTGGGGTTTCGCCTGCTTAGCGATAGCTTCAATGTGGCGCAACATGGCCCTGATTGGGGGCGCCCCTTTGCCCAGGCGCTGAGCTACGCCTGGGTCGGTTGGAGTGACGGGGCATTGGTCGCGGGCGAACATATTGGCTGGTGGGGTGCGTTGGGTCTGATCCTGCTCTTTATCCCCTACTTTCCCTACACCAAGCATTTCCACCTGATCATGTCCGGTGTGAATTTTGCGACCAAGCCGGAGCGTACCTCACTCGGCACGCTGGCGCCCATCAACTTCGACGACGAGTCGATTGAAGAGTTTGGCGTGGCCAAGATTGAAGAGCTGCCGTGGACGCATCTGGTCGATGCCTACGCCTGCATTATGTGCAACCGCTGTCAGGATGTCTGCCCCGCGTACGTAACCGGCAAGGAGTTGTCTCCCTCGGCGCTGGAGGTCAACAAGCGCTACTATCTCAACGAACATTTGGAGGAACTGGCCGCCGGCGCCACCAGTGAATTGAACTTGCTGGACTACGCGATTAGCGAATCCGCGGTCTGGGCCTGTACCGCCTGTGGCGCTTGCATCGACATCTGCCCCGTCGGCAACGAGCCCATGTTTGACATCATGTATCTGCGCCGTCATCAAGTGCTCATGGAGGACAGCTTCCCCAAAGAGTTGCAAGGAGCCTTCCGCGGCATGGAGCGCAACGGCAACCCGTGGAACCAGAGCGCCCGTGACCGCATGAAGTGGGCCGAGGGGTTGGATGTGCCGACGATTGACGAGAACCCGGAGCCGGATCTGCTCTGGTGGGTTGGCTGTGCGCCGTCGTATGACCCACGGGCGCAGCAGGTGTCACAGGCCTTTGCCAAGATTCTCAACGCGGCCGGAGTGAACTATGCCGTGCTGGGCGAATCCGAAACGTGCACCGGTGATTCCGCCCGCCGCGCCGGCAACGAATATCTCTTCTACGAGATGGCGAAGGCCAACATTGAAGTGCTCAACGAGATCGCGCCCAAGCGCATCGTTACCACCTGCCCGCACTGCCTACAGACGCTGGGCAAAGAGTATGGGCAATACGGCGGCCACTACGAGGTGATCCACCACACGCAGTTGCTCTCCGAATTGACTGCACAGAAGAAGATCAGCGTTACCCGTGCCATCAACGAGGAGACCGGCGAGATCGACCGCATCACCTTTCACGATCCCTGTTATCTCGGCCGTCACAACGGGATTATCGACGCGCCCCGCCGCGCACTGGGCGTTACCGACGCCTTTATCGTCGAGATGCCGCGCCACGGCAAGCAATCGTTCTGTTGTGGGGCCGGTGGTGCGCAGATGTGGAAAGAGGAAGAGCACGGCGAAGGGCCCAACGCCATGCCGGTCAATGTCAACCGCTTCCGCGAGGCCGAAGCCACCGGCGCACAGACTGTGGCGGTCGGCTGCCCCTTCTGCTTGACGATGATGAGCGACGCGGCCAAACATGGCAAAAAGGGCGTGCAGGTGAAAGATGTCGCCGAGGTGATTGTCGAGCGGATGGGGTAGGGAGAGAAGAGATCTTATTGTTTGCTATAGATAAGGCGCCGATAAACGCAGATGAGGTCAGTTCCGCTCAAGTGCCTGTGCAAATTTGTGGCTAAATTTAGATTTCCTGAACATGCGAATTTGGATAGAAATCAACCAAAGTTTCTGCTATATTGTTGGCAAACGAAGAGGCCTTTGAAGCGGATCAGGCAGAATATCAGGGAAACAAAAGATGACCGTGCTAGAGCAAGTTCAACAGTTGATTCCAACAATGTCGCCGGGCGAGAAGGCACAGGCGTTGAAATGACTTGTGCGCGATATTGACAATGCATTTCCTGGAATTGAGAATACACCGGAAGTGTGTGGTGGCGAGCCAAGGATCGTACGTACGCGCATTCCAGTCTGGTTACTGGTAGAAGCGCGCCGGGCCGACAGCAGTGAATCGGATATTCTCCGCGCCTATCCAACTTTTCGTGCCGAGGACCTGGCCAATGAGTGGTCAGACTATTTGGCACATAAGGTTGAAATCGAGCAACAGATTGCAAAAAATGAAATGGCGTGAGCCATGGCACGATTCTATGCGGACATCTCACTTTGTGCGCTTCGTTTTTAGCTTCGCAATATGCTCTATAAGACTCTCGTTTATCTTAATCAAAGAAGACAGTGACTTAGCAACAATATCATCTTTTCCCAAAGTAATTGCCGTTAATGCAATGATAGTGATGCAGAATGCTAGGAAGTTTAATTCTATCATGGTAGCTCCTCAATGGAATAGAAAACTTGTTCTTTCCAGAGATTAGCACATGCGTTCTCTTTTTGTCTACCGCTCCGTTGTGTAATAAGTGTAAAGTTGTGTAAATGGTGTAATTTATTCTAAATTGGGTAAGATCATTTCTGTATATCCCGTAAATTTTCGATAATCTCGGTAAACCCCAATGACTTTTCCGATTGGTTTCAAATCATCGGCCTCAATGTGACGTTCATTTTGTTCATTTGATCGGCGCCATCCTAGGCGGCAGCCTTTTTCGCCAAATCGTTGCAAATACACTTTGACTACAGGTCCAACATATTTATCATTGTCGAGACTGGAAGAATCCTCCGTAGCGTGATTGGGATCATGTGGCAAGTACATTGCTACAATTATGTCTTGTGGCGCAGGCCACCATAAACTGTCTTGTTTTTCAACGATAAGATAATCTCCCCCAAGAATACCTAATGCTTCCATACTTCGCCCTGAAACACGAAGTGCAAAGATATCTTTCTGGAGTGATGTATCAGGAATGATTATAGTATCTTCTGATGGATGTTCCCATTCTTCTAAATTGACTATGGTATCGTTGGTTGGACCCGCAGTTGCACTACCCTGAACACGAACTTCAATGCTACGAACAGAAAACGGGCTAAAATGTATCTTTGCGTAGCGTTTCCCTTTTTCACTGAAATTCAAATCATCATTGAGATATTTGAGATCTCTCAGTTTAGCTTTGAGGTTGCTGATATAATTATCGTTATAGACTGTTCTCTCTAGAAACCAAACATTATTACGGTAGGGTGGTCGACCATGTTCCTCAATATATTCATGTATCAGCTTGAGCAAATCATGTAATGGATCGTTTAGTTTTTCCATGGATCTGTTAATGATTTTTGAACTGTCTTATTTCTGTCTTGCCATGTTATTTATCATATTGCAGAGTAACTATGCCAGTACTTCTCGAAGAACATCTGGCCGCTGCATGGCAATCTTGATGAGTGATTGTGCTGCGCCAGAAGGTTCACGACGGCCCTGTTCCCACTCTTGAATTGTCCGTTTTGACACGCCAAGGAGTTTGGCAAACTCTGCTTGAGATAGACCAACATTATGGCGTGCTTCTACCGCTGCTGGCACTGCTACTTCAAAACGACGACCTCTGCCTGCTTGAATTTCAAGGACAGCGTCGAGAATTTCTTGACCAATGTCGCGTGCTGTTTCCTTTTCGTCCAATTTAGTTTTCGTCATTATCAAACCTGCCCTTTAACTGTCGCAATAGATGTCCAGGAATATTCTCTGTTGCATTTTTCCCATACAAGGTCAGCAACCAAATTTCATCTCGCTTCCATTGAACATAATAAATCACACGTAGTCCACCCCGTTTGCCGCTTTCTGCCACACGCCAACGTAGTTTCCGTACACCCCTGATTTTGGTACAATGGAACCACTTTCTGGGTTTTCAGCAAGATAAAGCGGAAGCAGTGTATACTCTTCGTCTGTCAGATAATCTGATAAGAAACGTGCAAAGACTGTTGTTTCGACAAAGGTAAACATGTTTGCATTATACGGCATTGACGGACATTGGTCAATAGGTTTATAATCTTATTTTAAGCGGTAATTTTGATGATGATCTGCTTCAGCGCCTTGAGGATGCGTAGGATATCTTAAATTTCATCAGAAAGCTCTCTTGCATTCCATTTTCTTGCTCTGAAAGTAACACATCCATCGCTAGCTAGTTTCTGTTGCGAAACGCCTATTTTTCACGCAAAGCCGCTAAGCTCGCCAAGAAATACCAGAGGAAACTTTGCGTTCTTTGCGCCTTTGCGAGAGACTTTCCGCCTTTCGCAACAAGAA
>ERZ795053.4738-NODE-4738-length-14521-cov-4.149316_pt1 | contig 14521 bp, 9 predicted proteins | sample MGYA00375137_ERZ795053 | MGnify/ENA primary metagenome ERZ795053 (study PRJEB30182, sample SAMN05720284) | activated sludge metagenome | isolation source: Anaerobic digester | place: Hong Kong | collected 2014-12-17 ... | reverse complement strand
GGGGAGCTTCAACCATTCCATCAGCGGGGCGTAGGCAGCACTGCTCTCAAGGATGCGCCACCGTTTGTCCACTTCCAGGCTGAAACGTTCGGCAATCGACTTCGCTGCAAGGTGGTTGCTTTCGCCCGTTCTCTGCAGGAGGTGTGCCGAAGCCGTATCGATGGTTTTTTGAAACAGGAACCACGCGGCCACCGCCATCAGCAGAACCACAAGAGCCGGGCCCACCAGCCCGACGAGCATCATGGGGCGTTGGGATTTGCGGGACTCCCGCAGCTCAAGAGCATGAAGGAGGGACTGGACATTGGGAAAGCGCTTTCGGGGATCGGCTTCGAGGCACGTGTCGATGATGTCGGCGAGAGGCTTGTCCACTCCCGGATGCAAACGATGGGCGGTGGGTTTGCTGTGGTGTGAGGCCAGCGTGCTGTAGCTTCTGAGCCGCTTTTCCAGGGTGTCCTGGGACGAAAGCTCCTGGGTGATTTCGTCATTCATGTAGGGGAGTTCCCCGGTGATCATGCGGAAGAGCATCGCTCCCAGTGCATAAACATCCCACCGCGCGTCCGGAGAGGCGGCGAGGTCGGCCTGTTCGGGGGCCATGTAAAAGAGCGTGCCCAGCGCCGGAGCATGCTCGTGCTTGAGGCGGGCCTGGCCGAAGTCTGCCAGCCTGGGCCGGCCATCCTGGTCCAGCATGATGTTGCCGGGCTTCAAGTCGCAATGCAGGATCCCTTTGTCATGGGCATGGGCCAGCCCGATCGTGACCTCACGGATCATTTTCACGGCCTCGGAGATTTCCATGGGCCCTTGGCGGAGGCGGTCCTCCAGGGACCCAAAGCCCATATATTCCATGACATAGTAGGGAGGATCGGCGTCCCATCCCACCTCGAACAGCTGAACCACATGGCGGTCTGAGAACAGGTATTGCAGCTTCTCGACCTCACGGGTCATATGGGACCAGTCAATCCCTCCGCGGTGGTTGTAGAACTTGATCGCAACTTCCCGACCGCTGTTGCTGTCGACCGCTTTCCAGACTTCACCAAAAGCCCCCCGGCCGAGGAATTCTTCCTGCTCGTAGCCGGGCACTTTGATCGGAGGCTGGGCGCTTTGAAGACTCAGGGCAACCGCGTGGTCGATATCCGACTGTCCCATGATCTGGGTGTCGAGAAGCAACTCTGCGGCATTCTTCGAAGCCACTGATTGGTTGTCTCCGTTTTCAGGCTGACTTGGTTCGGAATCCACAGGGTCAAATGAGGGGCATCGAACCATCAGGCGGGGCTCTGAGACCAATCCAGAAAAGCCTCAGTGGCTGACAGAAGAGCGTCTCGCGGAGGCTTTCCCACCAGGCAGGTATCAAGCAGTCTCCAAGATGGAAATTGAAAGGAAACATCCATGGTTCGTGGAATCATCCTTCGTCAAAAGTGCCCCTTGGTCAATCCTTTTGGTAGGCAGCATTGCGCTTTCGACCTTTTCCTGTTGGTCAAAAAAATAAACCGGAAATAGGTGCGTCCGGAACGGATCCGCGATTCGTTGATCCCACTTGTACCCCGTTGCCAAGGGCGAAGGATGCTCCTCTTGGGCCCGGCCGGGTCCGCTTTTTATTCGGGTGAGGAGGCTTTGCCTGCCAGAATCCGCTCGGTCCGGATCGATCCCCAAAATAGGAGCACCGCGGCGACGCAAATGCAACTGTCGGCCACGTTGAAGGATGGCCAATGAGCTTGGCCAATGTAGAAATCCAGAAAATCCACCACATAACCGCGACCCGGCAGGAGGCGGTCGGTCACATTGCCTGCGATGCCCGAGACCAGCAGTGCGGCGGCCACTTTTTGCATGACCAACGGAAAGCCGCCACGTCGCCAGATGAACGTGATGACCACCATCGCCACTGTGGCGATAGTGGTGAAAATGAGGTTGGAATGTTCCCCCCCATTGCCCGTGCCAAAGGCCATTCCGGTATTGTGGACGCGCACCAGATTGAAAAAACCCGGAATGACGGGGCGGAAATCACCCAATTGGAAATTCTGGACGATGAGCCATTTGGTCCACTGGTCCAGAGCATAGAGCGGGAGTGTGATCCAGAGCAGGTATTTCATGACGGTTCCCAAGGGGACTGATCAGGCGGTCACCGCATCATCGCAGCGTTGGCAGAGATCGGGGTGTGCGGGGTTCCGACCCACGGATTCCTCATGGCGCCAGCAACGCGCGCACCGTGGGCGCTCGCTTGCGGTGGCGGTGGCGGCCCAGGCTCCCGGGGTGATCCTGACTTCCAGATCACTCACGATGAGAAATTCCTCCAGCACGGCGGGATCCGCCAGGGCGGGTGTCGCGACGCTCCCCTCTGGAGCCAGGAGGACCACGCGGGCTTCCAGGTTGCTACCGATGAGCTTCGCTTGGCGAAGCTTTTCGATTTCAACCTGAACCGCGGTGCGCGCATTGAGGAGCTCTTCGACAATGAGAGTGGCCTCATTGCCGGCGAAGGCTGGATCCGGAACCGGAAAGGTTTCCAGATGGACAGAATCCTTGTGTCCGGCGCTTTCCCAGGCTTCCTCGGCGGTGAAGGCGAGGATCGGGGCGAGCAGTCGCGTCAGACTGTTCAGGATGCGCGCCATCGCCGTTTGCGTGGCCCGGCGGCGCGGGCTGTCGGCGGCGTCGCAGTAAAGCCGGTCTTTGGTGATGTCGACGTAAAGGGCGCTCAGATCCACGGCGCAGAACTGGTTCACTGCGGCGAAGACGCGCCGGAAGTCGTAGCGGTCGTAGGCTTCAACACACTCACGGATCAGTCCATGGAGTCGTTCCAGGATCCACCGGTCCACGAGGGTGAACGCAGTGTCCGGCACCGTGTCGCGCGCCGCGTCGTAGTCGTGGAGATTGGCCAGGAGGATCCGCAGGGTGTTCCTCAGGCGGCGGTAGGCTTCCGCATTCTGTTGGAACAGTTTGTCGGAAAACGGGACATCATCTTTCCAGTCCACGCTGCTGACCCAGAGCCGGACAATGTCCGCCCCGAACTTGCCGACGTAGTGCTCCGCATTGACCGGTTTGTCACCGCTTTTGGAGAGCTTCTCGCCGTTGGTGTCCGTGACGAAACCATGGGTCATGACCGCCTTGTAGGGAGCTCGGTCCCGATGGATGATGCTGCACATGAGCGACGATTGGAACCAGCCACGGTGCTGGTCGGTGGCCTCGATGTAGAGGTCCGCAATGCCACCGGCGCCGAGGTCGGGATGGCGCTCGGTGACGGCCATGCTGCTGCAGCCCGAGTCAATCCAGACGTCCAGAGTGTCTCCGCATTTGACGAGGTCCCCCGGCAAGCCGAGCATCGCGCACCATTCAGCATCGCTCTTCTCGAACCACAGATTCGTGCCGTGCTGCTCGATGAGGTCGGCGACCTTGCGCGCCACGCGGGCATCGACGAGCGCCTCCCCGTCGGGCTTGAGGAAAACCGGCAAGGGCACTCCCCAAGTGCGCTGACGGCTGATGCACCAGTCGGGACGGTTCTCCGCCGTGCCATAGATGCGGGCCTGTCCCCAGGGAGGGAGCCATTGCACGTTCTGGATTTCAGCCAACGCGGCGGCCCGGATGTCGTCGATGCTGAGAAAGAACTGCGGCACCGCGCGGAAGATGATGGGCGTCTTGCTGCGCCAGCAATGCGGATAGTCGTGCTTGTAGGTTTCTTTTCCAACGAGCATGCCGCGGGACGCCAACAGCTTGATGATGGGGACATTGGCATCGAAGACCAGCATGCCCACCAGATCGGGCAGTCCGCATTCTTCGGTGAATTTTCCGTCATCATCGACCGGAGAAAGCAGACCGAGGCCGGCTTCCCGTCCCGCGATATAGTCTTCCTTGCCGTGGCCGGGGGCGGTGTGGACCTGCCCGGTGCCGGTGTCGGCGGTGACAAAGGGGGCCATGATGACCCGACTTTCTCGGTCGAGGAACGGGTGCTGAGCCAGCGAACCGGCCAATTCCTTGCCGCTGAATTCGCGGGCTGACGCCGCATCAAGGATAAAGCCGGTCTTTTGGGAAAAACTTTCCAGGAGAGGTCGGGCGATCACGAACCGATCTTGTCGGCCGTCGGCATGGGCAAAATCTCCCACCACATAGGTGAAATCGGCATGCACCATGATCCCTAGGTTGGCTGGCAGCGTCCACGGCGTGGTCGTCCAGATGACGAAGCTGCCGCCCAGTTCCTTGACCGGACCGGTCAGGGCCGGGAATTTGACAAAGATGGCCGGTGACGACTTTTCTTTGTATTCCACCTCCGCTTCCGCGAGCGCGGTTTTGGCCCCGTAACTCCACTGCACCGGGCGCTGGCTGCGGTAGACGAGACCTTTGTCCACTGCCGTTGCGAAAAAGCGCACAATGGCGGCCTCATAGTCGGCCGAAAGAGTGAGATAGGGGTGATCCCAGTCCCCGAAAACGCCCAGACGGCGGAAGGATTTGCGCTGGATGTCGATGAATTTGCGGGCGAATTCCTCGCATCGGCGGCGAATTTCCGGAGCATCGAGCCCGGCGGCTTCGCGGACGACTTTGAACTCGATCGGCAGGCCGTGGCAGTCCCATCCCGGCACATAGGGAGTCTCGAATCCGGCCATGGAGCGAGACTTCAGGACCAGGTCTTTGATGATTTTGTTCAGGGCCGTGCCCATGTGGACATCCCCGTTGGCGAACGGCGGACCGTCGTGGAGGATGAATTTGGGGGCACCAGCCTCCCGGCGGCGCTCCTGAACACGGTGGTAAATATCCTGCTCTTCCCATTGGGCCAGCCGCAATGGCTCACGCTCGACGAGGTTTCCGCGCATCGGGAACTCCGTCTGGGGCAGATGGATGGTGTCTTTGTAGGGGTTTTGACCCGCGTCGTCGCTCATGAAAGGGGGGCTTGTCTGGGGAAACGGCGAGTGTAGCACCCCCCGGGGGCAGGGTCAAACGGCGTAGGAGCCTTCGGAGGCAGTCCGGACCGATCAGGGCATCAAGCATTCTTTGCCAAAAGTGCTCTCAGCTTCCCACGAACCTCCTGGTGGGATGGATCCTCGGCCAGGTTGTTCATCTCCTCGGGATCGAGTCTTTCGTTGTAGAGTTCCCGGCCTGCGGAGCCCTCCGGCCCCCATTCCGTGTATCGCCAACCGGAGGTGCGCACGGTCCGGCCGGGAATGTCGCCAAAGTGAACTTCACTGTAGGCCGGCCGATCGTGGCTGGCGCCGGGATTCTCCAGTAACGACAGCAAACTGAGTCCATCCAGTGCTTGCGGCAGGGGCAATCCCGCCGCCTCGGTCACGGTCGGAAAAATGTCGATGAATTCCACCGGATTTGGACACGATCGGCCCTGGCTGTCCGCGATCCAGGGAGCGGCAAGGATCAAAGGAGCGCGAGTCGATTCCTCGAACAGGCTGTTTTTCCTCCACAAGCCATGCTCGCCGAGATGAAAGCCGTGATCCCCCCAGAGGACGATCAGAGTGGACTTGGCGAGGTCCAGGGCATCCAGCGCGTCCAGCACCCGTCCGATCTGGGCATCGACAAAGCTGACCGTCGCATGGTAGGCGAGCACGCATTCCCGCGCTTGGAGCTCGGTGGTGCCGAAATTGGGCCAGACCGGGGTCGAAGCCAAGGCCGGTTCCGGGACTCGCTCGCGATATTGTTGGGGAAGGGCAGGCAAGGTGGTTTGGTCCAAAGCATAGAGGTTGAACCACTTTTTCGGAGCAATGCTGGGGAGATGCGGGCGGTAAAATCCCGCCGCCAGGAAGAACCTTTTTCCGGCATTCTGTCTCAGCAATCGGATCGTTTCACCCGCCACCTTGCCGTCCGTCTGCTCGGTATCGTTTCCTGGCGCGGCGAGAAAGGCCATTTGATCCGGAAGTGGGAGGGAAGGCGTGTGAACGGTCAGCAAAGCTTCGTCATCCTTGTCGCGGCCGCGTGGATTCACCACCTCATCCCAAGAATCCGGATCATCCAATCCGCCGGTGCCGAGATCGGTCGGCACATCCTGATGGAACACTTTGCCGACTCGTGAAGTCCGGTAGCCGTGACGCCGGAACCATTGCGGCAGAGTGATCGCGTTGGGCAGCGCTTCGCGCAATCGGGTTCGGTTGTCGATTACCCGGGTGTGGTGGGGGCGCAATCCGGTCAAAACGGAAGCCCTGCTCGGGCCGCAGGAAGGATACTGGCAATAGGCCCGTTCAAAGAGGAGTCCGCGGGCCGCCAACCGGTCGATGTTGGGCGACTGAACCCGGTCATCGCCATAACACCCCAGCCGGGTGTTCAAGTCATCGACGACAAGGAACAACACATTTTTTCTCGGCTCGGACTCTGCGATGGCCGAAAGCTCTCCAAGGAAAAGAAAACCCAGCAGGATAAGAAAGAAAATGAGAGGCTTCATGTCGGGCCGATGGGATAGCTGAGCCAAATCTGCAGATCCAAGAGGGTGTGCCGGAGAAAAGGGAATGTTTCCTTCATCCCCGAAATCTGGGAGGAGACGACTCCTCCGGTGGTCGCGTCGATTGGGTGGCACTTCTGATTCAGGACTTGGCACAGGGGGAGCCTCCGTGTCCCAACTTTACCAGGATGGTTTCGCCCGGGATTTTATTTCTGGCTTTCCTGCGCCTTGGCTTTTTCAAATTCCTCAATCTTCGCCAGGGCCTCTTTGGCAAATTCGCTGCCCAGGATGGACGACTGCTTCCAGACTTTCTTAGCTTCCGGGAGATTCCCCATTTGAAAGTATACTTGTCCCAGATTGTTGCGGGCTTTTTCCTTGGTGCCGGGTTTGTCCTTGGTGCCGGGGTCCAAGGGTTCCTCGGTGGCGATGGCGAGCTCAAAATTCTTGACTGCCTTGTCAAGGTCTCCCGACTTGTAGGCGGCCCATCCCAAACGGTTATAGATCTCCCCGTCCTGGATGCCGCTCTTTTGTTTGGCGTCCCAGATCGCCTCATAATACCGGAGTGCCATCCCGGCGGAATGGATTTGCAATTGCAACGATCCGGCGAGCAGCGCCGCGTCATAGTAAGTCCGATCAGATTGAAACAGAACGGCCAATTTGGCAATGTGCTCCGCCTTGTCGAGATCCGTCTGAATATCCGGAGGGATCACGGTGATCACGGTGGCCAGCAGGTCGAGGGCTTTTTGCGGAGCGTCGTCCTTCAACGCAGCGGCTTGCTCCACCGTGGCCCTGACCGAAGCCGGTGCCGGAGGGGGTGTCTGAGCGGGAAGCGCCAGGAGAAGACCCCAGCACGCGAGCAGAACGCAGAGCAAACAAGCTTTGTTCTTCATTCTCCCAATCCTCCTGTCAGTTCTCCTTTAGTTTTGGTTTCAGACGCCTTGGTGGCCAGGTTGATCAGGGAATTGATATCGATGGCAAGATACCCTTTGCTCCCGACTCTTACCGTGCCCGTTCCGTCTTCTAAGGCCACTTTTCTGCCGTCGATTTTAAGCGTTGGTCCGATGGTTGACATGTCACCCGGAAAAATGGAAACGGTCAATTGGTTTTCGACGCTGCCGGATTCGATTTGATTCTGATTTTCAATGCGTTTGGCGATGATTTGGGCGGAAACACCGAGCACAAAAAACAGCACGGAAAACACCATGAACCACTTCAGCATGCCGAGTAATTTGTCGGTTCTTTCCATGCGCCTCTCAATCTGGGCCGGTTCAAGGTTGTCGGGAATTTCCTGGGCGGAAATCTGGCCGAACCGCTGGAAACTTAAAAAGAACAAGGCAAAGGCAAATCCATGAAATCCCAGTTGGATCAGTTGAATGAATAGGTTTGGGATTTCGCTCATTGGATGTCCACTGATACTTGCTTCCTGTCTTCCTCGATGGGGCAATTTCCAGATATGACTCACAAGCCAAAGCAGAGGCAAGACAATTCTGTCGCCGACTTGTTGTTCCGACCAGATGCGACTTCCATCCTCCTGGCCCCTATTCCCATCTATATCCTCTACCTCCAAGGCCTGGGCGGGTGGAGGTCCTATGCTGTTGACGGAGCTTTCCTTGCCGAAATCGCCGGCCCGGGAGGCATTGTGGGAATAAATGTATGGAAAAACGGGAAACACGCCTTTACCATGGAAACACCCGACGGAACCTGAACGGAGCAGCTTCACCAGGTCGGACGCACCCAGCCTCGTGAAGGACCATCATCCTCATGGATTGCCATGTATTACAATATTCTTTTGGGATGCGTTCAAACGGTGCTTGTTTCTGCTTCAGAAAGGTGGCGCATCCCGGCCAAAGGGGCGCCCGATTCCTCACCTTTCTCGCTCCGCCGGGTGCTTTCTGCCCCATAGGGTGCTCGCCCAGCGGGCGGGCGCGACGGTATTCCCAATGAAAAAGGCCATGTCACTCTCGGGCCGGAACGGCGCGGCATTTGCCGCCTTCGGAATGCTCTTGATGGTGCTCATCCGGTGGAACCAGTTGGTGGGACTGGAGGATACTTTTGCCTGGGCCGAAATAAGTGGATGGGGGCTTTTGGCAGTTGGATTGTATCTTGCTGGGGACATGGAGTCCCGCTTCCGGGGCATGATGGAACGACTCTTTCGCCGGGAGATGGTCTGCGGACTTGTGGAATCTCCAGCCCTGTTTCTCTCCTCCATGGAGGACTTTGCCCGGAAGCTTGGACGGATTGGATCCATCGCTTTTCCCATTGTCCTTTGGTTGACCTACCTCACTGTGGCAAGACCGGTAGCAAGCTCGACGGGAGAAGCGGGCACTTTGGGAGAATTTTTCGCAATCAAACTGGCCCTCGAAACCATGGGAGCATTTCTGGTGGGGCGCCACGCTGGCCAAATGGTTGGTTACGGGTTAGTGGGTCACCGGTTCGACCGCCAGCGGGTCCGCCTGAGAGTCATTCCCGCTTATCCCGACGGTGCGGGAGGGCTTCGAATGGTGGGTGATTTTTTCTTCTTTCAGGCGGGTCTGGTCATGTTGCCACTGGGTTTTTTCGCTTTCTGGTTGGCGATGCCGGCGGCTCTTACCGGCAGTCCGCATCACGAAATACTCGGGGTCAGTTCCTCCGTCCGGACTGTGTCAACCAGCGGATCAATCACCTTCACCGCCCCGGTCAATTCTGCGGATGATGCGGGGATCAGCGACAAAGGCACCAGCGCACTTCTCAATTGGTTCCACCGATGGAGGCGCTACTTCGCTCTTTTTCTGCTGGTGATGCTTGCCATCGAAGTGGTTGCCTTTGTGGTTCCGATGGGATTTTTCCACAGGGAAATGTCGCGGAACGCTGACGAGGCAGCTGCCGAGGCTGACATCGTGGGACGCGAAATCAGTGCTTTGGAGCTTGCGATTGCAAAGGTTTCGACCAACTCGGAACGACAGGAAATGGAGGGAAAGCGAGCACACTTGATCACGGTCTATGAAACCTTGGAGGCGCTTCCGAGATGGCCCGTTGATGCAGGAATCCGACGAAGGTTCACCTTTGGCAATGGCATCATTTTGGTGGTTCCGCTGCTTGCAAAAATTCCGCTCATTGAATCGGCGATCGGGGGGATTTTCAAATGACAGACAACCACACCGCTGAATTAACGGCGTTGGCCGGAAAATATGTCTCCAACGGGGGCGTGTCGGAGTCCGACTTCCAGACTCTGGTGGAGGCTATGGGGACCGAGCTGGACCTGAAGCGATTGAACCGTTTCCTTCGCCGCCGCTCTCTTGGGGAACCCCTTGAATACATCACCGGCTTCCAGATTTTCCGCAATCGCCGCTTTGAAATTGACAAACGTGTCTACATTACCGATCCGGAATTGACCCATCTTGTGGACGTTGTTGTGGCATCCGGTCGTCATTTTGCGGAAACAATGGGGCGAGCCCCGGTGATGGTAGAGTTTGGCGTTGGATGCGGAAGTCTGGCCATATCAGTCAAAAGGGAACTCCCTGGGGCCAGGGTCATCGGGCTGGATCTGGACAGTGATGCCATAGCGGTTGCTTGGCGGAATGCCAGGTCCCATCATGTGGATCTTGAGTTGTTTGAAAGTGATTTCTTTTCCGACCTGCCTGAAGAAATCATACCCGACATGATTTTTGGAGATCCTCCTTGGGGGAATTCCGACTCGTTGTATGATGGCGAACGGTCCGCGTCCCATTATCATGCGATGCCCATTCTGTCTGCCTTTCCCGACGGAGACATTGCCTCGGTGCACCAGACCCTTCTCAAAGAAGTTTCCTCCCGGGCTTGGCAGACCGAAATATTGCTCAATCTTGGCGTTCTCGATCAGACGATTGTGGAAACACTTACCAAAAGAACGTGCCGCCACGACATTTTAGCGTTCGACAACACACGCATCCTGCGGTGTAAGGTTGCGGCTGAAGACTTTCCCGGAGCCGGATCGTCGGACGACGGAAATATGTAACAGTTGATTTAAAATACCGGGGGAACATGGCCGATAAAATCCGACACATTCGATTCAGCCTGAAGACAAAGATCTTTTTTGTCTTTTCACTGATTAGTCTGCTTCTGTTTATCCTGGCCACCTTTTTCACCTACCAACAGGAAAGAAACGCCTTCATGCACGGTCTGGAGCGCCAGATGGTCAGTGCCGCCTACGCCGTGGACGGCATGCTTCCGGCCGATTACCACGAACGCATCGAGAACGCCGGGTCGATTTCTGATGAGGAGTATCAGAAATATGTTGGGATTTTCAATGAGTATTCGTGGCGGCTCGGACTGAAATATATTTACTCCTACATGATGTTCGATGGGAAGATTTACACGACTTCCTCGAGCTTCACCCAGGAGGAGATGAAGGCGGGGGATGACACCAAATTCTTTTACCTCTACGAGGAGCCATCCGAGGAACTGGTCAACCTGTTCAAGGGAGCCCCCATCGGCCAGCCCCTCTTCAGCCTGTATGACGATCCCGAGTATGGTCATTTGCTTTCGGCGTTCATTCCCCTGAAGACGCCGGGCGGCAAGACCTATGTGGTGGGGGCCGACATCGAGTATTCATACATTGCCCAACAACAAAGGGAGACCCTCAGGACCTGCCTCATTGCCGCGGTGCTGTTCACCTTTCTCTTTATGGGAGGGATTTATTTCACCATTGCCAGCATCTCAAGACCCATCGAAAACCTGCTCTCCACCACCCGAAGCATTGCCAAGGTCCAGGATTTTAGCCTGCGTGCCAAGAAAGTCACCGATGATGAACTCGGTGAGCTGGCGGACAGCTTCAACCACATGCTTGGTGAAATTGAGATCCGGGACCGCAAACTCTCCAGCCACCGCGAGCGGCTGGAGTCCGAGGTGGAGAAACGCACCCACGAACTGGTCAGTTTGAATCACGAGCTTGAAGTGGCGACCAGGGAGGCCCAGAGGGCCAATGCGGCCAAAAGTTCCTTCCTCGCCAACATGAGTCATGAGTTGCGGACACCGTTGAATGCCGTGATCGGATACAGCGAAATGCTTCAGGAAGATGCCGAGGAAGAAGGGCTGGAAACGTTTGTTCCCGATTTGAAAAAGATCAATTCCGCCGGGAAGCACCTTCTTAGTCTGATCAACAACGTCCTGGATCTTTCCAAAATTGAAGCCGGAAAAATGACCCTCTTCAACGAGTGGATCGATGTCGACCAGATGGTGGAGGGGGTGGTGGCTACCATTCAGCCCTTGATTGACAAGTCGGGCAACCGGATTGAACTCGACTGCCCTTCCGACAATGGGAGAATTTTCGGTGACCTCACGAAAATCAGGCAGATCCTGTTCAATCTGCTCAGCAATGCCGCAAAGTTCACCAAGCAAGGACTGATCAGTCTGAAAATCCGCAAGGAGTCGGTGGGAGCGGATGAGGAAGACATCATTCTGGAAGTATCTGACACCGGGATCGGCATGACTGAGGAACAATTGGAATCGCTTTTTTCGGCGTTCACCCAGGCAGACAGTTCCACGACCCGCAATTTTGGCGGCACCGGATTGGGGTTGGCCATCACCAAACAGTTTGCCAAGCTCATGGGAGGCGATGTGAGCGCGGCCAGCACCTTCGGGAAAGGGTCGACCTTTTCGCTTCGATTGCCGGTCATTTACCGTGACTCCCCAGTGGTCAATCAGGAAAGCCGCTCGGCGCACACATTGGACGAACTCATCAAGGAGACTTCGGCGGTGTCTGGTGGGAATGACCGGGGACTCGTTCTGGTCATCGATGACGAGGAAAGCGTTCTCGACATGGTGTCACGGTCGTTGACCAAGGCGGGGTTTCTCGTGGAAACGGCATCCAATGGCAAAATCGGACTGGAAAAGGCGGCCTCCCTCCTGCCATCGGTGATCACTTTGGACGTGATGATGCCCGGCATGGATGGTTGGTCCGTTCTGGCCAGGCTGAAAGCCGATGCCCGACTCAAATCCATTCCCGTGGTCATGATGACGATGCTGGACGAAAAGCATCTCGGCTTCTCCCTTGGGGCTGCCGAGTATCTCACCAAACCGGTGGATTCCAAAGAACTGGCCAGCTTGATCCAGAAATACCGGAGGGATGGGGCTCCCTACGCATTGGTCGTGGAAGATGAAGACTCTTCCCGGCAATTGTTGGTCCGATTGCTGGTGAAGGAGGGGTGGGAATGTCGGGAAGCTAGCAACGGCCAGATCGCTCTGGAAACCATTCGGGAGCACGGTCTGCCATCCATGATTTTGCTCGATCTGATGATGCCCGTTATGAACGGCATCCAGTTTGTCGCCGAACTCCGCAAGGAGTCGGGACGGCACGGGGTTCCAATCATTGTGATTACCGGAAAGGAAGTCAGTGCCGAAGAACGGGCCATCCTCAACGGAGAGGTTCTCGAAGTCATCCGCAAAGGGGATCACACTCCGGCGGACTTGGTATCCGAGGTGCGAGACGCGATTGGTCTCGCCGGAAACAAATCCCATTCCTGAAAATAAAACTCCCAACGAAGATGCCGACAATCCTTTTGGTGGAAGACAATGAGATGAACCGCGACATGCTCTCACGCCGGCTGGAACGCAGGGGGTTCCGGGTGATCCTTGCCATGGACGGGGAGACCGGGGTCGAACTGACCCGGAGCCAACGTCCCGATCTCGTGCTCATGGATCTCAGCCTTCCTGGTATCGACGGGTGGGAAGCAACGCGCCGATTGAAGGCGGATCCCGAGACCGCCGCGATTCCCGTCATTGCCCTGACTGCCCACGCCCTGTCGGAAGACGAGGGGAAATCCAGAGAAGCCGGTTGCGACGACTTTGACATCAAGCCTGTCGAATTGAAGCGCCTGCTCTCCAAGATCGGCGCTTTCCTGGACACCTGACCCAGACCTTTCCCGCACTTCGGCAGCATCGCCACCCACCATCACGCAATCGGCACCATTGAAAACCAACCCTTCAGATCCCAGAGACCGGAGCGGTCTCAAACATGAATTGCGGACTCTGGTGAGCCAGTTGATCGGTTACACCGAGATTCTGCTCGACAGCCGGGGGATTTCTCCGGGCATCCGCAAAGACCTCATCAAGATTGAAGAAAGTGCCCGGACGCTGCAAAAGATGATGGAGGATTTCTTTGTCGAACTGCCCAACCGGGGAACAAATGATGTCTATCCGCTCCTGCACGATCTGAGAACTCCCGTGAACCACATCATCGGGTATGCGGAAATCATTCTGGAGGATCTCGAGGAGAAGTCGCCCGAAGACAAGATCATTCCGGATCTCACCAAGATCTGTGAAACTGTCAAACGCTGGCTGATCCTAGTGGAGCGCTACACCAGTGCCCCTCCCTCTTCCACCCATTTTGAAATCACCGAGCCTGAGGAATCGAACCGGGGAAATTTCGAGCCCGACTCGCCGGCCTGGCTGCTCGCGGGACTGGAGAGTGATCATATCAAAGCCACCAATGCCGGGCACATTCTGGTGGTCGATGACGATCCTCAAAACCGGGAGATCCTTGGTCGCCGACTTCGACAGCAGGGGCATTTGGTGGACAGCGTGGTCAGTGGTGAAGCCGCTCTTGATTGGATGTCGAAGTTCACTCCGGACCTTGTTCTTCTCGACATGCTCATGCCCGGTATCACCGGTCGGGAGGTTCTCATCAAGATCAAGAGCACCAAGCAACTGGCGGAAGTGCCGGTGATCGTGGTCTCGGCTCTGGATGATCAGGCGGAGATTGCGAGGTGCATCGGTCTGGGCGCGGAGGATTACCTTTCCACGCCATTCAACCCCGCCGTGCTGAGGGCCAGGATCAATACCTGTCTTGAAAAGAGACGCTTCCGGGAGGCTGAAATACAGCATCTCACGCGCTTGGAGGAAGAAAAACAAAAGTCGGAGAGACTTCTTCTTAATATTCTTCCAGAAGCCGTTGCCAATCGCCTCAAGGCCGGGGAAAAGGTCATTGCGGACCTGTTTCCACAGGTGACCGTCATCTTCGCGGACCTGGTCGATTTCACGGAACTGGCTTCAAGCAAGGATCCCGAAACCGTGGTCGGGTTGCTCAATCTGGTCTTCTCCCGTCTGGACATGCTGGCCCAGAAGCACGGCTTGGAGAAAATCAAAACCATCGGTGATGCCTATATGGCCGCGGCTGGCCTGCCGGTGCCCCGTCCGGATCACGCGGAG
>ERZ795053.4736-NODE-4736-length-14524-cov-20.496648_pt1 | contig 14524 bp, 4 predicted proteins | sample MGYA00375137_ERZ795053 | MGnify/ENA primary metagenome ERZ795053 (study PRJEB30182, sample SAMN05720284) | activated sludge metagenome | isolation source: Anaerobic digester | place: Hong Kong | collected 2014-12-17 ... | reverse complement strand
AGCGCACCGGAGGGCGCGACGGCGATGGTGGTCTTGGCGAAGATTGGGCCGACGGCGGCCACCGTCTGTGTGATCCAGCCGCTGCCGGTGCGCTGGGCAACGTTGAGATTCTGGGCCGCCTTGTCGTAGTAGCTGATGGAGACGGTGCCGGTCATGTCGACGGTGATGGCGCTGTCGTATCCGGTGTCGAACGCGGCGTCGACGGTTTCGCTGATCCACGTGCTGCCCTGGCGTGTGGCATAGCGCAAGTTCCGTGCGACCGGATCCTGGTAGGCGATGTGCGGAACATCGGCGCCATCCAGCACGAGGTCGACATGCGCCGGCGGCAGCGTGGAGGTGACGATGCCGGTCTTGACCCATGACGCGCCGTTCCACGTGGCCAGGCGCACCGTGTTCCCCCAGCAGTAGGCGACGTAAGGTTGATCCGCGCTGGAGAGGGCGAGCGATGTATAGCCGCACCCGTTGAATGTCTCGATGTTTTGTGTCTGCCACGACGCGGCGACGCGCTTCGCATAGCTGATGTAGCCGGGCTGGGTGACGCCGGCATAGGCAGCGTGCGGCGCGCCGTCGCTGTCCAGCGCCAGCGATGTGTGGGCGCCGGTCAGGCCGCTCTGTTGATCGCCGGCAACCGTGGTGCTGATCCAGGCGCCGCCCGTCAGTTCGATGAAGCGCAGGCCGCCGTAATTGCCGCCATAGTAGGTGGCGCGCGGTTCGCCGGTAGCGGTGGTGCGCAGCGACGGGTAGTCGCCGGCAAAGCCGGTCATGCGCAGGTCGATCGTCGGGGTGAGCCAACCGCCGGCGGATTGCACGGCATAGCGCAGCGAACGCCCGGTGTAATCGACCTTGTAGGCGATGTGGGCGATGCCGCTGGCGTCGATGGCCAGCGATGAGCGGCTGCCGGGATCTTCGCGGTGATCGATGGTCAGCGGCTGCCATGCGCTTTGAACCTTGCGCGCGTAGCGCAGGTCGCCGTAGTAGAAGCTGTTGTAGCCGTAGGTGATGTGGGCCGCGCCCTGGCTATCGATGGCCAGCGAGGAGAACGCGCCGGAGTTGACGGTCGTGTCGACCTGCTCGAACTGCCAGCCCAGCGACGGATCGGTGTAGGCATGGCGCGCCTGGCTGGTGCCCTGGTACGCGACGTGAAGCTGGCCGCTGCCGTCGATGGCTAGCGAAGGCCACGCGCCATTGTTAACGTCGCCGGGTGGTGTGACCGCGACGTCGTTCCACGTGCCGCCGCTGTCGCGACGGACCACATGGAGTACGCCGTTCTGGGCATTCTGAAAGGCAATCACGGGTAGATTTGCACTATCGAGCGCCAACGATGTGTAGAGCAGCGAGACGGCTTCGCTCTTGGCGCTGAGCAGTTGCCAGGAGGTGCCGTCGAATGCGGCATAGCGCACGATGTAGGGCGTACCCGAGCCGTTGACATATTGGATGTAGCTGATGTGCGGGCGGTTGGTGGAGTCGATGGCGATCGACGAGAACATGCCGGCGGCCGACGCGCTGTCGACGGTTTGGGTCGACCAGGTGGCGCCGTTCCAGAGGGCGTAGCGCAGGTCGTCGTTGGTGTCGTCGAAGTAGCTCACGTGCAGCCGGCCCAGGGCGTCGAACGCAGCGGATGCGTGCGTACCGACATTGCCGGTCGCGTCGACGGTGGCGATCTGCCAGGCGCCGCTCTGGCGGATGGCGACCTTGAGATCGGCGTTCCTGGCGTCGTAGTATGCGATGGCGATCGTGTCGCCGTCGATGGCCATGGAGGCGTAGGAGCCGACGCCGGGCGCCGAGTCTACGGTCTCGCGCTGCCAGCCGGCGCCCAGGTCGAACATATGATAGAGCGCGTCACCGCCGTAGGCCAGGTGCGGATGATCGGCGCTGTCCAGGCGGAAGCTGCGGTCGGTCATGTTCTCGAAGAAGCGGGGGCAGTCGACGCACTCGACGCTCCAGCCCGGCGGGAGATCCGGCGCGGTGGGCGTCGCCACGCCGGCCGCGGAGAGCACCGGCGCAAAGAGCACGGCCCAGAGCACAACAAGGCCGGCGATCCAGAGAAGTTGATGCGGACCTGGCTTGCGTTGCATGGTGAATCTCCTTTTGCGGGCGGCCATAGGGGGCAGGGTCCCGAGGGAGCGGGTCGAGGTGTGGGATCTCCTCGACCCGCTCGGCACAACTATGTTCGGTGCGCTGGCAAGGTCGCACGCCGGTGCCGTCTCTGCTTCAGCGGTCCCGGCGTGCGGTCGTGGTCAACGGCTGAGGGCGCGAATCGTCGGCAAGTAGAGCGGTATCGTCGGCTCGCTGTTGCGGACGTATGGCATGTAGACAAAGGTCGTGTAGATTGGAATCTCCTCGAAGGTGGCTACGATCGTCTTGTTGTTGTCCATGGCCACATTGAGTGGATTGGTCGTACCGCTGGCGCCGCCACTCCAGCCGACGAAGCGCTGCCCCGTGTCCGGCGTGGCTGTGAGCTGCACGATCGTACCCAGGATGTACTGCGTGGCGTCCGGCGCCTTTGCTACGGTGCCGTCGCCGACAGTCTGTACGGTCAGTGTGACCAGCCCCTGCACGGTGACGACGGTTGGCACGGCTGTGCTGCCGGAGGTATTGGTAGCCGTGACGATGGCCGTGTAGGTGCCGGCGCTGGCGTACGTGTGCTGGACGGTGGCGCCGCTCCCGCTGGAGCCGTCGCCGAAGGCCCATGTGTAGCTGACGCCCGTGCCGCCGCCGATGGTGGCGGTGAAGCTCACCGCGCTACCGACGGGCTTGGGGCTGCTGTTCGCCGCCTGCAAGCCGGTGATCGGTACGTCCCGGACGGTTACGACGACGCTCTTGCTGGCGCTGCCCAGGTTGTTCGTGGCGGTGACGATTGCCGTGTAGGTGCCGACTGCCGCATAGGTGTGCGACGTGTTGGCGCCGCTGCCCAGGGCACTGTTGTCGCCGAAGTTCCACTGGTAGGTCACGTTGGTGCCCGTGGTGATCGTCGCCGTGAACGCCGTGCTGCTGTTGAGGATCGTGGGACTGCTGCTCGTTGCGGCAAGCCCGCTGATGGGCGAGTCGGTGTTGGTGAGCGTGAAGCTGGCCGACACCGTTGCCCCGCGCATCGAAGCCGTCACCACATAGCTGCCCTTGGTCGTGTTTGTTGTCGGGGTGATGGCGGCGGTACTGCCGGCGATGGTGGCCGTCGTGGTGACGGGATTTGTGCTCGCTCCTGTGAGCGGGCCGGCGAAGGTGACCGAGCCGCCGGTGATGGGGTCGGGCGCGGCGCCGGCAACGGTTACGCGCAGCGGCGATGACAGGGCATTGCCTGCCGGCGTCGACTGGTTGTTGCCGCTGAGCACCGTGACGCTGAAGCCGCGCGCTTCGAATGCCCCGCTGTCGCAGGTGGCCGGTGTACGAGCGACGCCGCGCTGGTCGGTCGCCAGGCAGTTGCCCGACGTGCCGGCATCGATGGCGTTGCTGCCGGGCAGCAGAGGCAGGACGGGCGATGCGCCGAGGTAGATGCCGAGCGCACCCAGCAGCGGGTCGGCATAGGGAATTGCCGGCGTCACGTTGCAGGTGCCCGTGGGCCAGCAGAGATTGCCTCCGGCGTTGGTGACTCCGCCCGTGCCGCCGACACTGGCGCCGGCCCCGGTGCCGTTGGCGGCGAAGAGGCTGTTGGCCAGGCTGGTCGTGCCGCCGATCGCATAGATGCCGCCGCCGGCGGTCGTGGCGGTGTTGTTGGCTACGGTCACGTGGCGGAAGGTTGCCGTGCCCTGCGTCTGGTAGAGCGCGGCGCCCTGGCCGGCGCGATTCCCGGTGACGGTGGCATTTTCAAGGGTCAAGCGGCCGGCGTTGTTCACGGCGCCGCCCGTGCCGCCCAGCACGCCGCCGCTGGCGACATTGCTGATGATCGTGGAGTTTGTAATCGTCAGTGTCACGCCGACGGCGTTGGCGACGGCGCCGCCTGCCCCGGCGCTGTTGCCGTGGAGCACGCTGTTGTTGATGGTCGCAACGCCGAGATTGGCGATCGCGCCGCCGGAACTGGCCGTGCTGCTCACGATCTCAGCGCTCGACAGGGTGAGATTGGCGCCGCTGTTGACGAGGATGGCGCCACCGTTGCCGGCGCCGGCACTGCCACGGCGGAGCGTGAGGCCGTTGAATGATGCGCGAACGCCGGCGCCGATGTTGAAGATGCGCGAACTGCTACTCGCGTCGACGGTGACCGTGGCAGCGCCACTGCCGGCGATGGTGACATTGCGGTCGACGGCGAGCTGCCCGCTGGTCAGCGTGATGACGAGCGGCGCCGGCGGGGCAATGGTGATCGTGCCGTCCGGGCAGATGCCGGCAAGCGCCCAGCGCAGCGAGCCCGTTCCGCTATCTGCCGCCGAGGTGACAGCCAGGTTGTTCATGCAGACGTCGAGCGCAGCCGCGCTAGTGTTATTGCCCGGGACCATGTCGAGCAATCCGGACGTGATCTGCGCCGAATTGGTGATCGCCTCCGGCGCCGTCAGGCTGCCGGCCAGCGTGCCGACCACGGTGATCACGCCCGTCACGTCTGGCGCCAGTGCGCCCTGCACGGCCCAGGCGAAGTCCGGCACGGCGGGCACCTGCTGGAGCGTTGGCCCCGATGAGATGACGATGGAATTGGTGATGCTCACCGGGATGACGTCGGTGATGACGACGCCCGTGGCGCTGTCTGGCCCGGCGTTGCTATAGGTGAGCGTGAAAGTGACCGTGTCGCCGGCGGTGGCGCGAGCCGGCGTCAGCGCCTTGCTGATCGACAGGTCGGCATTGAGCGGGACGTTGACACCGGCGGCGCCGGTGTTGTCGGCGGGGGTGCCGTCCGGCAGATCGCTGCCGATGGTCACGGTGTTGGTGATCAGGCCACCGGCCAGCGGGTTGCTGAGCACGCCGGTGACGGTGATGATGCCGCCGGCGCCTGGCGCCAGCGGCGCCACCTGCCAGTTGTAGCGCGCCGTGCCGGTCGCCGTGATCTGTGTACCGGCGGCGGTGACGGTCGATGTCGCCACGGCCGCAGGCAGCACGTCGGCGATTGTGGCGCCGTTGACCGTGTTGGGCCCGTTGTTGGTATAGACGATCGTATAGGTTACCTGGCCGCCGGGCAGGACGCTGGCAGGATCTGCCGCCTTGGCGATGGCCAGTTCGTCGAGGGTGAAGACATAGGCTGAGCCCGAATCTACTGTGCTTTGGCCGTCGTCGGTGGGCGCGCCGGCCACGAACGAAGTTCCGGCCAGGCCGACCGACTCGCCAAAGTTGTCGGTGTTTTCCCCGTCGGCGGGGATGAGTTTGGCCGCTTCGATCGTGTTGGTCCATGCGCCGGTCGGGCGGATGTAGACATAGGCGGCGCCGCTGAGCGTGGTGGAGACGATCCCGCCGGCCGAGGGGCTGCCGACGATGGCGTAGCCGGAGGAAAGCGCCACAGACCCGCCGAAGAAGTCGCCGCCGCTGCCGTCGGATGGTAGCAGTGTGGCGATCTCATACAACTCGAGGACTGAGAGCGACCCCGGACGCGTGAAGACATAGGTGGCGCCAATATTACCGGCCTGAGGGGCACCAGCCAGGATCGTATCGCCGTCTATCGCCACAGACCAGCCCAACCAGTCACCGGCCGCGGGTGCGTTCGCGCGTAACTCGACACTCTCCTGGTCGGTCGTCCAAAGTGGGGTGCCGGGGAACGCGTAGGCTTTGCCACCGGTCGAAACGCCGGTTGTTGGGGTTTCAAAAGGCGCGCCGACGACGATCATATTGGTGGTGCCGCTTTCGACGGCGACCGAATCTCCAAACGAACCGAACTCTTCAGGGGCCTCGGAGATCAGCCTGGTTCCTGTCGACCATGAACTAGAGTAATCGAAAGCATACGCGGCGCCGGCGTCAGTCAGGGTTGTGTCGTAGCCATAGGCGCCGACCACAGCAATGTCCCCCGAAATGTCCACGGCTTCGCCAAAGAAATCATCCGCACCACCGTCAAACGCCGTGAGTTTTGTTTCGGTCGCAACGGACCAGTCGCTGCCGGGGCGTTCGAAGACATAGGCAGCGCCGATATTGCCATTGTCATAGGGCGCGCCGGCAATAATGCGGTTGCCGCTGATGGCGACGGATGTGCCCAGTTCGTCGCCGATCGCACCGTCCGACGCTGTCAAGATGGCGGCCGGTGTTGTCGCGACCTGCCACGAGCCAACCGTACGCGTAAAGACGAAGACCGCGCCGGTTGCGTTGTTGTAGCCCGGGACGCCGACGACGACGGTGTCATCGCTCATGTCAACGGCCGACCCCATGAAGTCATCGGCCACCGGGGAGGGGGCGGTCAGCTTCGTGTGTTGGATGAGCGGGTCGATGGTGAGCGGATAGTGCGCGCCGCCATCGTCGACTTCGATGCGCACGGTGCCGGCGGCGTCAACCGACATGGACGCGGGCAACTCTACGCCACGTGCATCGTAGGCCACCAACCCGGCATAGTGCAGCACACTGCCGCCGGCCGGCGCGATGCGCAACGAGCGCCCGCCATCCGTGACCGACGCGCTGGGCGCACCCTGCTGCCGGAGTGCAAGTACGACCGGCTCCCCTGTAGCCACACTTGTCGGTGGCATGGCAAGCGTGAAGCCGTGCTCCAGGCCCAGCGGGCCGTTCACATACCACTCCGTCAACGCGTTGCGGCGCACCTCGACGCGGTTTCCCGCGGCGTGGAGGGTGGCGGCGCCGGCCGCAGCCAAATCATTGCCGCGGCCGATGGCGGTGAGGCGCAATCCCCAGGATGTCGCGCCGGCGCTCACGAGGAAACCATTCTGGTCGAGCGTGGCCGCAAACTCCTGGGCCTGGTTGGCGACCGCATAGCCATCCGCCGCGCGCGTCGCGTGGAAACCGGGGTTGGCTGCACCGACCGCAGCGGAGACGGCACCGGCGGCAACGTTTGCCATGTCGGAGCGCACAGCGCGGTCCGGCTCGCCAGGGGTATCGTCTGGAGCATGGGCCGCGACCGCAGCCCAGAGTCCGAGCAGCATGAATACTGCCAGTACGACAGGAACGACACGAAAACGGATCAAATTACGGCAGGGAAATGCAGACACGTTTCATCCTCCTGAACCCGATTATTGGGGCAGCCAAGACAGTAGTCGAGCGCTGCAAGCGGTTGCTTGTAGTGCCCGCCGGACTGGGGCGGGCCATCGAGACAGTGTTCGCTGCGCAGGCAGCATCAGGCCGCAAGCGGTCTTTGACGACCACCGGCCTCGATTCTTGCAGCGTCACGGCCTCGTAGGTGCGAGGGAAATCCGACTTCTTGGCTTCAACTAGTAAAGCGGGAAAGATGTCCTGGGCGCAAAGGGAGAATGACACTATTTTCTTGGGACTTTAGGCCAGTTGCGACCCTGGGAGCCTCTGGCGATAAATCAGTTGCGTATAGAGATGAAGGGAAATCGTAAGGGATCTGAAGGGAATTCACCATTATTTCGAACGGTGCGCAGAGTCACGAATAGTTCGGGACAATTGTCCCTATTTATCTGGGACACTCCAGGGTAGTCTATTGCCATGACGCAGCGCGACGGTGATCCCCCGGCGCCTCTCGGCGGTACCAACGGCCGCCTGTTCAAAATACTCGTCGGGCTTGTAAATCGCGACTCTTGGCTAGCTTCGCACGCTTTGGTCTAAGTTTTGGGAGGAACCCCTCAAAAGGAGCAACTCGTATGTCACGAAAGCGCATTCTGATTATTCTACTCGCCGTAGGATTCATCGTTTCACCATTTGTGCTCTGGGCGCTGATGAGTGCACCTGCCATCATCAGTGCACAGGATGCAGCGCCGTGCACGAACTGTCTGTGGCTGCCCATTATTTCCGGGCAGAACGGATCGACGGCGCTGGCCGACCCGACCGCGACACCGACGCCCTTTATCGTGCCGCCACCCGACCCTGGCGATCCACCAGTTGTACCTGTCCCGACCATCGAGAATCCGACTATCACAAAGCAATCGGTCGTATGGACGCTCGACGGGGCGACCGTTGTCGCCGAAGGCTTCTCGGGAACGATGGGTGCGTCACCTGGCTTCCCGGGCGGCTCGATGACCGACGGCTTTGTCGTCCAGGCAAATGCAATCTCCAACCAGCCGGATGCAGCGTTCTCCGGCGTGCTCGAGATGACGATCAGCACTTTCTCGCCCGCCGTCGACTATGGCGAGCAGAAGGCCGGCGTCTGGTACGTGCGCGGTGTCTGGACCATCACGCGTTCGGGGGCAGAGGCGGCCACGCTCAACGTTCGCCACAATCCCGATGTGCTCTCCGGCAAGATCCAGGCCGAACTGCCCTATAACCCGGCAGTGGCGCGTGAGAACTGGACCGGTCTGATCAATCTGCCCATGTCGCAGGCGGCGGGACGCTGGGCGCGTGGGACCGGCACCCTGAGCCTGGATGCGCAACTCAACGGCTACCTGGCGCTCGATGCCAACATTTGGCCGGAACTGCAGTGAGGATCTCCCCATGAAAGAAAACAATCACGCTTCAACTATCTTCACGCTCTGGAGAGTCGCCCGTCTCCTGGCGATTGTCATGGTCGTCATCCTGATTGCAGGTGTTGTTCAAGCCGATGTCCCGACGCGTGTCGGCGTGCGCGGCTTTGTGCCGAATCCTGGGACACAGGAGCAAGAGCTTGGCAATATTACACTGCCTGCCCCCTACAATGTTTTTGAGTTTGTCGTGACGTGCGGTGCGTGCCACGGCGGAACCGTCGATCAGCAGGCCGGTCATTTCGGTAACTGGGCCGGAACGAGCATGGCCTCGGCGGCGCGCGATCCTTACTTTCGCGCCAATCAGATCGGTGTGAACAACGCGGTGCGCTCGGCGCTCATTTCGGCCGGTTTCCCTGAAGAGCAGGCTGACGGCGCCGGCAACATGTGCTTCCGGTGCCATAGTCCTAACGGTTGGTACTCCGGTCGCTTTGATCCCGCGTTGAATGGCGATCCGCAAGGTACGACCATGATCCACAGTATCGTGCTGTCCACAGACGATGAGGGCATCCTGTGTGAGGCCTGTCACCGCACCATGGGCAATGTCACCATGCGCCGCGGCGACCTCGATCCGATGGATGATGTCTGGAACATGATGGCGCGGCTCAACGACTGGCCGCACGAAGGTGGCCCGTATGAGGATCAGGCTGGTGATACGACCATCGCCGACGGCAACCCGTATGGCGATACGACCCTCCAGATTAACGATGGCATGACCTACATTGGCAAATACTCAGGCTCAAGCGATATCTACATGAGCGATTTGCCGCTGGGCGACAGCCCGTATACAGGCCAGACTTATGGCGTGTGGCCAACAGGTTGGACCGGGCCGAAGAACCCGGTGCCGGCTGGCGAGCCGGCTGTAAACGGGATTGGCCAGGAGCTTGCCTATGCACCGGACGGGGCACTGCCGCTCCACAATGAAGTTCCCATTGGCCCGCCGACGCGTCCCGATGGCAGCTATGACTATATGAATCATGCCGTATCGCTCGAGCATCCGACGGTTGGCAGCCGCGGCGATCTCGGCCCGCAGCCTGTACCGACCGCCAATCAGTTTATCCGAAGTTCGGAGTTCTGCGGTACCTGCCACGACTTGACCGTGCCGGTCCTGAACCACGGCATGCCGGAACAGCGCACCTACACGGAATGGAAATACAGCGAGTTTGGGGACGGTGACAATGTAGGCGATGTTCGCTGCCAGGATTGTCACATGCCGACCATGAAGCACGAATACTCTGACGATGCACAGGTGTCGCTGAACCCCGATCCGATGCTGGCGGGATGGTTCCCCTATAGCAAGGACCGCAACGCACAGGGCGGCACGGCGTTCCACAAGTTCGCCGGCGCCAACCGCGACCTGCCTATGGCCATGAAGGTCCTCTACCCGGAACCCGACCTTGAAGTTATCGGCGCCCCCACCGGCAACGACCCGCGCATCTTCCCCGGCATGCTCTCGACCCGCGATCCCATGTACGATCGCAACCAGCGCAACTCCGAGATTATGCTGGCCGAGGGCGTCTCGCTGGAGATCGTGAACGGGCCGACGAGCCTGGGCGGCGGTCGCTACAGCGTGCAGGTCAAGGTGACGAACAATTCGGGCCACCGCATCCCCTCCGGCTATCCCGATGGCCGGCGCTTCTGGGTTGCCCTGGAAGTCACCGACGGCTCGAACAATGTCGTCTACGAATCGGGCTTCTATAACAATGACACGGCGACGCTCTTCACCGATTCGAACCAGGCCGGTTTCAACCGCGCGCTGAGCAACACGATCGATGAAGCGTCGAACGCGGTCATGGTATACGAGCGCGTGACGTGTACGGACGACCTGAGCGGCCGCTGCGTCCCGTCGCCGAGCCTGCTCAACAACAAGATTCTCTTTGACAACCGCATCCTCGCCAAAGGCTTCGAGTACGCCAAGCTGCGCGAAGCGGGCGTCAAGTTCTGGAACTACAACCCGGCGACGCTGGTCCCGTACGAGGAACAGAGTCGCTACCCGGAAGGCCAGAACTGGGACCTGGTTACCTATACCTTCGATGCCGGCGCGGCGACGAATCTGAAGGTGCGCGCGGCCGTCTACTGGCAGACGCACACCCGCGAGTTCGTCGAGCACCTGCGCGAACAGGATAACTCGACTGTGCGCCCTGAGGGATCGCCGAATATCCTGGATCCCAACTATCCGCTCAATCCCACCTACCTGAGCGACGTCATCGACCTGACGGGCACAGCCGCCCAGATGAAGACGGCCGGCTTCCTTGGCCCGAATGAAACGCTGGCCGACAACTGGGGCGGGGTTGCATACGCAACGTGGTTCAAAACGGGCAGAGGTGCACCGTACCTGGTGACCATGGCTGAAAGCAATGCTAGTGCGCTACCTGCACCTAGCGGGCTGGTTGTGCTGCCCATTGTGAACGCGTTGGGACAGGTTGAGGTGCCCGGGGTGTTCAATGCGGAGACCGGTCAACACGAGCCCTATACGCAGAAGATCGTGTGGGATCCGGTACCGGGCGCTGAGAAATATCTCGTTTGGGTCAAATACGGCACGGCAGCATCGACCGCGGCCACGGCGAGTTGGGATCGGCTTGCAGTTGTGCCGGCCGACCAAATTCAAAAAGTACGCGTCAGCGTCGGCGGCCCAGAGGTGGACAAGGTCTATCTGGTCAGTACGGCCCTAAATCTCGACAAGACGTTTGGCTACCGTGTGCAGGCCATCAACGGCGCCGGCAAGAGCGTAATGAGCGCAGAAGCCTATGGCAAGACGCCATGGGACCTGCCTCTGCCCCCAGAGAACCTGCTCTTCACCGGCAGCACGCTCAACACCATCAGCATGAGTTGGTACGATCCCAACGATAACGAGGACGGCCACATCGTCTATCGCCAGCCGGTGCCACCGACTACTGGTTTCGTCGAGATCGCCCGCGTTGTGCCCGGCACGCCAGGGTTTGGCGGCATCACTTTTACAGACAATGCTACGACCAATCCGTCGTCGCCGCCCGCCCCGAGTACCTGTTACAACTATGTGGTGGAAGCCTACAATACCGCCGGCAACTCCGGTTGGAATGCCAATGGCCCGGTCCAGATGTGCACAAAGGGTGTCCCTGGCGCGCCGACCAACCTCTTCGCCATTGCGGCAAGCGCCACGCAGGTCAACCTGACGTGGGATGCGGCGACCGGCCTGGTCAACGGCTACCGCCTGGAGCGCAGCATCAGTGGGCAAACGACGCCGGCTGTGCCGATCTCGCTGCCTGCCGACGCTACGAGCTACAGCGATATGGGCTTGCTACCCGGCACGACCTATATCTACGTGCTGTATGCGGTCAACGCTGCGGGCGACTCGGCGCCGTCGAACCAGGCGTCGGCTCAAACCCCGGCCGGACCGCCGGCTGCGCCAACCAACCTGGTGGCCTTGCCTTCGCTGCCCAGCCCCTTCCCGCCCGTCGTGACGCTGACGTGGACGGACAACGCCGGCAACGAGTCAGGCTTCATCATCCAGCGCGCAGTCGACAACAATGGTACGCCCGGCGCGTTCACCGAGATCGCCCGTACGACGACAGCGAGCACGGGCACGGGTCAGTCGGTCAGCTACACGGACAACAGCGTTGCGCCCAAGATGACCTACTGGTATAGGGTGGCATCCTACAATAACTCGGGCCAGTCCGACTTCACCCCGCAGGTCATGGCGGTGACTTCGGGCGAAGTCCCCGAGGCGCCCGCCGATCTGCGCATTGCGCGCATGACGCGGACATCCGTGAGCCTTACGTGGCTGGACAAGTCGACCAATGAGATCGGCTTTCGGCTGCAGCGCAGTCTGGATGGCGCCACTTGGTCCGATTACCAGCTGTTGCCGGCCAACACCTCATCGTTTACCGACAACGCTGTCAACTCCCGGGTGACGTACTACTATCGTGTCCAGGCGTACAACAACGATGGCAACTCCGCATTCAGCAACGTCGCCAGCGTGCGCGTGCGCTAGATAATTCAAGGCGTAGCCGGTTGTTGTTGATTCGACAACCGGCTCCTGGTTAGCAGGTAAAAGGAAGAGCGGCGCTCCCATCGGGCGCCGCTCTTCTTCTTTTGTCGATGCGAAAACGCATCAGATCAGCTTTCTTCCGCGGCCGTCCATGGGAAGGCTGCAACGCGTAGATGCGTGCTGCCATAGGGGATCAGCTCGATCGGCTCGATCGGCTCGTCGGTGTGGTGCGGGCCGGCGTCGATGGGGCCGGCGGAGTTGTTGACGAGGCCCCACTGTGGCAGGCGTCGCCCCTGGGCAGAGATGCGCACCGGCGCGCTGGCTGGGTCGAAGGGTGTCGAGCTCACGCCGGCTTCGGCGACCTGCAAAGCTCCCGCAATGTCTTCGGGATCGACTTGCAGGGCGTAGTTCCAGGGCGTAGTAGGGTAGACTTCCCAGTCGGCGTGGGGCAGATCACCGGCAATGTGCTCCCAGTGCTCGCCCATGCGCAGGCCAAAGAGGAGTGGACCGCGGTAGATCGATAGCAAGTCGGCGTGGCCCTGGCGGGCGCGTACGGCCAGGGGGAAGTCGACGTGCACTGTGGCTTCCCCGTGCCATTCCTGCTCGATACGGTGGAATCTCCCAGGTGCGGTCGCGACAGGTTGCTCCCCGCCGTTGCGGATCGTCGCACCGTCCGCCCACGCGGGGATGCGCAGCAGGAGCGGAAAGCGCGCCGGTCGATCGACGGTGATGCGGATAGTGATCGGGCCCTTGAACGGGTAGTCGGTCTCCACGGTCAGGCGCACGTGCGCACCTGAGCCCAACTCCACCATCGCTTCGCACGGCCCATAGGTCGTGATGGCCAGCCCATCATCCGGGGTGGCCATGATCATGTGCTTGACCAGCTTGGGCCAGCCCTGGTGCATGTTAGCTGTGCAGCAGCCAAAGTGTGGCTCAAGGCCGAAGATGTTGGAGTCATCGGTGTTGTCCGTCCACTCGCGCCGGGCAACGGTGCAGAGCACCTGGTTGACCTGCTGGTCGTATTGGTGCGACCACATATCGGCGGAGAAGGTCGCCGGCCAGGCGTTGTAGGCGACGAGTTCCAGCGTGTCGCCAAAGAAGGGGTCGCCGAGAATCCGCATCATCTCTTCCAACGAGTACATGTATTCGGCCACGGCGCACAGTTCCGTGCCGGCGGTGGGCGACGTCCCATGCAGGTGTTCATCGCCGCTCCAGATGCCGTTGGGCTGGCCGTGGTGCTGCATGAGATTGGCGATGCTCAGACGGGGCGCATCGCGGTGCCAGCTATCGCCGGAGAGCAGATATTGCACGGCGGGGGTCTTGATCCCCTGTGCGTTGTTGACCACGTGGGTCGCCATGTTGGCGCGATAGTGGGCGAACGGCAAGACCGACGCTACGCTGTACTTCGCCTGGAGGTCGGCCCAATCGATGGCGCCGGCGCTGAGCTTCGCCGCCAGGTCGAGCAGGAAGGTCTCGCCGGTAAGGTTGTAGAGCCAGTAGACGGCGAGCAGGTTGTCGGCAACGCGCGCTGCGCCCCAGTTTTCCAGCCGGCGCGCCGCCAGCATCACATTCTGGTAGTGGAAATATGCGGTCATCAGGTCGAGGACGCGGCTGTCGGCCGTTGCCTCGTAGTAGCTCATGAGCACCTTCAGTGCGACCATGCGCGGCCACCAGTCGGTATTGGTCGGGCCGAACCAGCCATTGGGCTGCACGCTGTTGAGCATCCAGGCGACGTATTCGTTTGCCTTGCCAATGAGCCGCTGATCATCCAGTTGGTAGGCGAGCGGGACAAGGCCATCGCAGTAGTAGGGCGCCCGCTCCCAGTCGTCGCCCGGCCCGCCCAGCCAGCCCGACTCGCGGCTGACGTAGGGCCAGAATTCGTCCAGGTGCCCGGTGAGGCCGTTGGCCTGGATGCGCAGTTGGTCGAGCAGCCAGCCCGTTGGGCGCACGGCGCCCACGGGGAGCGCACGAAAGGCGGCTGGTTTGAGCGGAGCCCTGTTGGCGGGCAGCGGTCGATAGAACATGGAGCGTCCTCCTTGCCATTGGTTTCGGATACTGTTGGAAGCGTTGTGCGGCG
>ERZ795053.4735-NODE-4735-length-14527-cov-4.899323_pt1 | contig 14527 bp, 12 predicted proteins | sample MGYA00375137_ERZ795053 | MGnify/ENA primary metagenome ERZ795053 (study PRJEB30182, sample SAMN05720284) | activated sludge metagenome | isolation source: Anaerobic digester | place: Hong Kong | collected 2014-12-17 ... | reverse complement strand
CGCCGGGATCAAGCACCGCACCGGGATCGAGCACCGCCCCGGGATAATGCCCCAGGTCCACGAGCTTTCCTGCGCACGTCGCCGCACCGACGTACGTCGCCCCGTCCGCGATCACGCGGTGCATCGGGTGGCGCAGGCTGCGTCGCAGCGTGCCGTAGACAAAGAGAAACTCGTCGCCCATCGCGTCCTCGGGCCGTCGGTGCCCGCCGGGTGGCGCCGGACCGTCCGTGCGCTGGCTGGTGAAACCCTGCCTCGCGAACGCTATCGCCCGAGGTGCGAAATGAGAAGTGCCGCAGTGGGCGGAGGCCCGCCGCCGCGCATAAAGGCAGCGGCGTCCGCGGGCACCGCCGGCTCAATGAGCCGGCGACAGCGCCCGCAACCGCCGCCTGATGACGATTCCACGTGACTGCGCGGGCGTCAGCCCGCGTGGCTACTCTAGCCCGTGGTCGTGGCGCCGGCACCCAGCAGCACACCCAGGATCACCTGGATGATGAGGCCCAGCACGTTGTTGAACAGCAGCGAGAATACCTGGTCGAAAAACATGGCTTGCGTCCTTTCGCTGGAATCCTGACTCAGTCCATGAATTATCGGTCATCAACCGGCAGAATCTGCAACCCGAACACCACCCCGACACGTTCAGCCTCACTCGACTGGCTGGACCCGCATCCCCGGTGTCAATTCGTTGCTCGGCCGCGCCACGACCTCATCACCAGCCCCGACCCCCTTCATGATCTGCACCTCGTCGTCGTTGAGCAAGCCCACCTCGAGCGTCACCAGGGCAAGCACCCCATCCCGCACCACCATGGCCTGCCACGCCCCCTCCGAACTGCGGAAAATCGCCGTTCGCGGCAGGACGAGCGCGTCGGGTGCCTCGGCGTACTGGATCCGCACCTGCACGCGGAACTCGGCTCCCAGGCCCGCCGGCCGCTGATCCATCGCGATGGCCACGTTCACCCGCTGCTGCTCGACACCCAGCGAACTGACCTTCTTGAACCCGAGCGGGTAGATCCGCGTCACCGCGCCCGCGACCGGGCCATCCGGCAGGGCCTCGCCGAAGATCTCGACGCGATCGCCCGGCTTGAGCCGCGTGGCGCGCTGCGTCAGCACCTCGGCGATGACCTCCAGGTCCGCGAGGTCGCCCAGCGACATGATCGGCGTGCCGGCTGCGAGGTACTGCCGCCGCGTCTGCATGCGTTCCAGCACGACGCCGTCGATCGGGCTCTGCAACTCCGCGCGGGCGAGGTTGCGCTCCTCGATGGCGAGTTCGGCCTGGGCCTCCGCCAACTGGGCGTGCAGCGTGGCGAGTTCGAAGCTCTTGCGGTCGATGTAGTCGCGGATGAACTGCGGGCCGATGTAGCTCACCGCCGCGATCGTCTTGAGCGCTGCGAGGTCGAGCGCGTTGCCGCGTTCCTCCGCCTGCGCCTTGCGCAGGTCGGTCTCGACGGCGCGCTGCTCGCGGTCGGAGGCCGCCCCCTGGGCCATCATGCCTTTCACGCGCTGCACTTCCGATTGGGAAAATTCAGTGATGGCCTTGTACGCCAGCAGCTTGGCTTCCGACGCCTTCACCGCCTCGTCGAGCGCCTTCACCGTCGCCTCGGCGTCGGTGAGCGCGTGGTTCTCGAGCCGGTTGTCCTGCGTCTTCTCGATCTTGGTCTGCAGCACGGACACGCGGTGCCGCGCCTGCGTCACGCGGTCCGCCAGGTCGGCGGTGTCGAGCCGCGCCACGACGTCGCCCTGCTTGACCTTGTCCCCCTCGCGCAGCGTGACCGGCTCGAGCCAGCCGCTGATGGGCATCGCCACCAGCCAGTCCTGCGGCAGGTGGGTCACGGCCTGCTCCTCGACGTATGCGCGCATCGTCTTGCGCTGCGGCTCGACGACCACGACCTCCGCCTGCGGCTTCAGCCACGCCCAGACGCCTACGGCGACGACGGCGGCTGAGATCACCAGCCCGATGATCAGGCTCTTTTTCATCGCGATTTCTACTCCTTGACCTTCAGGCCCTCGAGCCAGTCCGTGCGCGCCACGGCCCGGTAGACCAGCACCTGCGCGACCAGCACGAAGCTCAGCGCGAGGCCCGCGGTCGTCAGCGCGGTCCACGGCCGGAACACGAGCGGCATGCGGAACAGCTCGGTGTCGTACGCGTGTGCGACGATCCGGGCCAGCACGTACCCGAGCGGAAACGACAAAGCCAGTCCGGCGGCTGCGATGATCACGTTCTGCCGCAGAAAAATACCCGCAACCTCCCGGCTCGCATAGCCGAGCACGCGCATCGTCGAGATCTCCCGCAACCGGTCGCCGATCTCGATCAGCGAGTTGTTGAGCATGCTGCCGAACGCGATCACCGCGGCGAAGAGGATGGTGATGCCCAGCGACGCGGCCATCGACTGCGTCAGCGTTTTCTCGATACCGTGCCGGGCGTCCTGCTGCATCGAGAAGCCCTGCGCGTTGGGCAATTCCTTCACCGCGCGGAAGAGCGCCGTCCGCTTGGCCGGGTTCACCGCGAGCTGCACGCCGTTCATCGCCAGCGCTTCGCCCACGAGCCCGCTGAGGTAGCGCTCGTCGGCGTAGCAGGTCAGTCCCAGAAAGCTGTCCACCGTGGCCGCGACGCGCACGCGCCGCGTCTCACGCCGCCCCCGTACCGGCGTGAAGGTCAGCTCGTCACCCGGCCCGACGCCAAGCAGCTCCGCGAGCTTGCGCGTCAGCACCAGTCCCTCCGGCGGAATCACCACCGGCGTCAGGTCCGCGTTCCGCGGAATCGTCAGCCGATGGTCCGCCGCCAGACCCGTCACCACCACCCGCCGCTCCCGCCACCCGTGACGCAGGTGGCAGGCCACTCCGAGCACCGGCTCAGCCGCGTCCACGCCCGGCAGGCGTTCGGCCTCACGCAGCGCGGCCCGCGACGCGTCGTCGCGCATGCCGATGTCCGCGTCGCTCCGCGCCACCGCGTCGAACTGGTAATCCAGCAGGTAGTACGTGGAGTCGTAGAACACCAGCGTGAGGTAGATCATCGCCGCCGAGAGCGCCATCGCGATGACTCCGGTCGCGGTCCGGCCCGGGTGGCGCATCGTTGCGCGCAGGGCCATGTGCGAGCGGAAACTCAACCGCTGCCAGAGGCCGCGGACGCGTTCGAGGTAGATCGCCCCGCCGCGCTCCGGTGGCTGGGGCCGCATCGCCTCCGCGGGCTGCAACTCGAGCACGCGCCACGCGCCCTTGAGCGCGCCGAGCACGGCGAACGTCGCGCTCACCGCGACACCGAACAGCAGCAGGTCGGGGTAGACGTGCGTCACGTAGCGCGGGAACTGGAAGAACGTGCGGTAGATCGACATCATGCCCGACGCGAGCAGCAGGCCGATCACACCACCCGCCACGCCGCCGGCGAGCCCGACCCAGAGTCCGAACAAGAGGAAGTGGCGGAGCACCTGCCGGTTGGAATAACCCAGCGCCTTCAGCGTTCCGATCACGGTGCGTTGCCGCTGCGTCACCCGCCCCATGAGCACGTTGAGCACCAGCGCCGCTACGCCCAGGAAGATCGCCGGCATGACCACGGCGGTAACGCCCAGGCTGCGGATCTCGTCGGAGAGGAAGCGGTGCGACGCCTGCCGGGCCCGCGGCCGGGCGGCGAACACGCCGTACGGGGCGCATAGCCGCTCGATCCGGTCGAGCAGGGCTTCGAGCCGCGGCTCCTCGCCGGGGACGATGCGGCCCACGATCTGGTTGCAGGCGTCCTGGAAGTTGAGCACGTCGCGGGCGTAGTCGGCGCGGATGTAGAGAATGCCGAAGTGCTCGGGGTCGGGGGCGAGGTCGCCGTCGCCGCGGACCATGTAGACGTACTCCGGGCTGATCGCGGTGCCGACGATCACGAACGACTCGCGTTTGCGGTTGAGGATGAGCGCGATGCGGTCGCCGGGCTGGAGATCGTGCGCGCGGGCGAAGGTATCGCTGAGGATCACCTCGTTGGTCCGGTCGGCGGAGAACCCGCTGCCGCGGACGAGGCACACGCCGTTGATCGTGTCGCGGAAGTGTGTTTGCGGCGCGGACATCAGCCGTCCGATCAGCGGCTGATCGACGTCCGGCAAGTCAAGGATCACGTCGTAGACAACACGGCCTTCGACGCGGGCCACGCCCGGGAGCCGTGCGATCTGATCGACGACGGTGAGTGGCGCCTTCTTGAGATCCACCCAGAAATCGGCGAAGCGGTAGTCGCGGTAGTAGGCCTGCTGCGACGCCTCGAGGATCCGCTGCGCGGTGCCCAGCGCCACCATCGACCCCGCGCCCACCGCGATGATGGCGACGACGCCCAGGAGGATGCCGGCGTTGCGGCGGAGGTCGCGGCGGGTTTTGCGGGCGAGCACGGACAAGGCATTTCCCTACCAGCTCACGTCGTGCGCGGCGATCGGCTGATCGTTCACGCGCGACTCGGCGATGTGCCCGCTGACGATGCGGATGATCCGCGACGCGATCCGCGCGATCGCGGGGTTGTGCGTGATGATCAGCGTGGTCAGCCCGCGTTCGCGGTTCAGCCGCTGGATCAGCCCGAGCACCTCCCGGGCCATCTCCAGGTCCAGCGCACCCGTCGGCTCGTCGGCGAGGAGCAGTTCCGGTTTCTTGGCCAGCGCCCGGGCGATCGCGACGCGCTGCTGCTCGCCGCCCGAGAGCTGCGCGGGGAAGTGCTCCGCACGGTCCGCGAGTCCCACCAGGCCCAGCGCCTCGAGGGGATCGAGGGCGCCGCGCACCAGTTCCGACGCGACCTGCACGTTCTCCCGCGCGGTGAGCGTCGGCACGAGGTTGTAGAACTGGAAGATGAAGCCGAGCTTGCGGCGGCGGAAGTCGGTCAGGGCCGGTTCGCTCTGCGCGGTGAGGTCGAGGTTGCCGTACAGCACGCGTCCGCTCGTGGGGCGGTCCATCGCGCCGATCAGGTTGAGCAGCGTGCTCTTGCCCGAGCCCGACGGCCCAAGCACGACGATAAGTTCGCCCGGCGCGATCGAAAGGTCGGCGTCGGCGACGGCGGCCACCTCCACCTCGCCCATGCGGAAGACGCGGCCAGCGTGCTCGATGCGAATGAGCGGCGTGTTGTCGGTTGCCTGGCCCATGAGGATTTTGGCCTACTCTCGTTAGTCAGCTACCCGCCGACCAGTCGTGCTCGCACAGGCGGTACCCACTCACGTCCATGCCCAGTGCCTGATACGTCGCCAGGGCCGCGGTGTTTTCCTGCTCCACGTACAGGCGCAGGCCGCACACGTCGCCGGCGCTGCGGGCTGCGTCCGCGATGTACCCGTAGATTGCGCGGAACACGCCGCGGCGGCGATGCTCCGGGATGACGTGCACGCTCTGCAGCCACCAGAACCAGCCGTTGCGCCAGTCGCTCCATTCGCGTGTGACCAGCGCCTGCCCCGCGGGCCGGCCACCGACTTCCGCGATGTAGTAGCTGCCGCGGCTCGCGTCGGCGAGCGCCGCACGCACTCCGAACGTCAGGCGCTGCACGTCGAGCCGGCGCCCCTCGGTTTCCAGGGCCATGGCCATGTTGCCCGAGACGAGGAACGCGGTGTCCTTCGCCGTCGCGGGACGGACGGTCACGGTCGTGTTTGCTGTATCGCTCATGCCCGCTCAAGCTCCTGCCGGCTGATCGTCCTGAGCGCCCGGCTGCGGCGCGATCGCCACGTAGGGTTTGCCCAGGAGTTTCTTGATCAGCACCACTTCGCCCATGTCGTTGCCCTCGACGCGATGGCCGATCCATTGCAGCACGTAGCTCACCACGATCAGGCCCACCGGTCGCCACCACAGCGGCCACATTCCGTACCAGAGCTGCCACGCCCCGAGCACCAGCCCCGCCACCAGCAGGGGAATCCCAACGGCGTGCAGCGCCAGCGAAACCGGGTGCCGGTGCCGTTCGAACCAGTTGTGCACGATCCTGCTCATTCTCACTCAGCCCAGCGTGCGCAGCACGCCCGCCGCTTCGCTGCCGCTGCCCTCCAGCGTGAAGCGGCGCGTCGCGGCGCCGGTGATCTCGATCTCGATGCGCAGATGGTCGTCGGGCAGCAGTTCGGACACGCGGTCGGCCCACTCGACGAGCACGGCGCCGCCCGCGTCGGTCATCTCGTCAAAGCCCAGCGCCGCCAGTTCCGCCGGGCTGCGCAGGCGGTAGACGTCGATGTGGTAGAGCCGTAGCCGCCCCGGATACTCGTTGATCAGCACGAACGTCGGGCTGGTGACCTCGACGCCCGCCGGCGCCGCATTGCCCCGGGCGATGCCCTTCACCAGGTGCGTCTTGCCGCTGCCCAGCGTCCCCACCAGCGCGATGACCGTACCGGGCAGGAGGGCGCGGCCGATGCGCTCGCCGAGTGCGAGCGTCCCATCCACGCTTTGCGTTTCCACAATCGAACTCGGCGGCGACGTGCTCACAGGTGCTCGTATCCTCCTTCCGGCAGCTCGTACAGCGTTCCATCGGACCCGCGCAGGAGCACGCCGGCGTCCGCGGTGATTTCGCCCACACGCAGCAGATCAAGATTCTGCGCTTCGTCCGCGCTCATGTCTGCAGCCAGCAGCAGTTCGAAGTCCTCGCCGTCGCCCAGCACGTGGTCGAGCACGCTGCGTCCGTCCGCGCGGCTTGCGTCGTGGGCTGCCGGGCTCGCAGCGGCTGCGACGGCATCGTCGTCGAGTATCGCGCCGACGCCCGAGGCCTCCGCCATCCGCGCCAGATCGATGCCCAGGCCGTCGGTGATGTCCATCAGGGCGTGCAGCCGCGGGCCCAGCGTCCGTGCCAGCACCTCCGCTGCGCGGATCCGCGGCCTGAACGTCAGGTGTTTTCCCAGGAGGCTCCCGCCCAGCCGGCCGGTGACGTACACGCCGTCACCCGCCTGCGCTCCGCTGCGCCGCACCGGCGCGATGTCCGCGAACGGCTGGGCCAGCATTGTTACGTCGATCGCCAGCCGCCCTGCCCAGCTCGTGGTGTCTCCGCCCACCACCGCGCAGCCAAACTCGCCGCAATGCGCGATCAGGCCCGCCATGAGCTCCTGGAGCCCCGCGACCGCTGCCCCGCGCGGCCAGGCCACCGCCACGACAGCCGCCACTGGCTGAACCGCCATCGCCGCACAGTCGCTCAGGCTGCAACCCGCCGCCTTGCGGCCGATCGCGTCCCAGGAGTGGCGGCCCGTGTCGAAGTGGGTGCCGTCGAGGAGCAGGTCGCAGGTGACCAGGATCTGCCCGCCGGCGGCCAGGATCGCCATGTCGTCGCCGATGCCCAGTTCCACGCCGGTGGCCTGGTACGGGGCGTTCTGACGCAGCCATCGCACGAATTGCCGTTCTCCGCCTGCCATCGCGGCAGCGAGTATAATTGGCCCGCGGAGCCCCGCCACCGGGTGCCTGGTGGTGGCTCGAATCAGGCGGGTACCCCGGCCTTACAGCCCGTCTGGTGCGGTTGCAGGGATGGCTGTTGCCTGCTAATATGCCGGGCTCGCAACGTCGCCTGGGCCCACGGGCCTGTGCGGCGGTCTGGCAGGTGAATCTCAGGCTTTTTTGAGCAAAGATGGTGGCTCATGCACTATCCGCGTCGTAACAGCAAGATCAAGAAGGCCCGCAAGCACGGCTTTCGGGCGCGCATGCGTACGTCCAAGGGCCGCAAGCTGATCAACCGCAAGCGTCGTCACGGCTTCCACCGCATCAGTTGCATCAGTTAGTTGAATCGCCCTCGAGCCGGGTGCGCAGCGCGCGCTATCATCTCTACGGCTTAGGGTTTATTCCCACTTCTTTGCGAACGCAGGGCGCATAACGTTAGCTTCGGGTCGTTTGCTGGTCGTTTTGAGCGGCTATTGCAATCGCACTTGAAAGCAGACGTTGCGCAACCGCTAATTTGACATTTTCTTAATTGCACTTTGGCTGCATCATCGGGTATGCTGCAAGTGCATTAAAAAGCATGCACCGACTCGGTCATCGGGCTGGGCTGACGTGCAATGACTGCGAGAGGGCGGCTGATTTCGCGCCGCCCTGCGTCGTTTTTACGGTCCTTCCCACCGCAACCCACTCGCCAGGCAACCTCGCCGCTGCACAGCAAGGCTTTAATCGACCGTACTGTCGAAGCGCGCCGCCTATGCGCAGTGCAGGGGCGGCTGCGGCCTGCGCCGCAGTCGCCCCTGACTGTAAATCGCGGGTGTAGCGTTGGTCGCTAGCGGCAGGGAGCGTGCAACGCGGCGATCAGGCTTTGTGCGTCGGCAGCGTCGACGTCACCGTCGCCGTCGAGGTCGCCCTGCTCCGGCGTCGCCCCGGTCGTGGTGGTGATGTTCGCCTGCAGGCGGGCGTAGTCGGCGAGGTCGACATCGCTGTCGCCGTCGAGATCACCGGTGAGGATCGGCGAGAGCAGCACGGACACCGACTGCGGATCGACGCTGGCGCCGTTCACTTGCAGCGCTATGGCGGTGATCTCGCCGCAGGCGTTGACGCCCGACACGTCCTGGAGGACATACGGGAAATCGCCATCGATCACGGCGTTGAGGTCGTGCGTGCCGAATTCCGGCGAGTAGACGAACGGGGTCACCTCGTAGGCGCTGGCCTCGAAGGTCTTGAAGACCGCCGCGCCGGCGTCGTTCATCGCCACAGGGGAGTCCCAATCCGTGCCGAGTTCGACCCCGAGGTCGACGAGTCCGGTCGCGTCACTGTAGATGAACGCACGGTAGCCGCTGAAGGCGCTCGTGCCGATCTGCTGGATCCCGCCGATGAGGCCGGTGTCGGTGATCCAGTTGGCGCGGCTGGTGGTGGCCCCGGGGAGCAGCGGCAGCGCGGTCATGCCCGACTCGATCGTCCAGCGGAAGGCGCACCACGATCCGTCCGGCATCTGTGCGCCGCCCACCGCCACGCCCTGCGCGTTGACGTAGTAGACGCGGGTTTCGTTGCCGCCGAGGTCGCCCATGTCGGTCTGCACGCCGTCGCGCCAGTGCCAAGCGCGATAGCCGTCGTCGTAGCGCCAGTAGTTGCCGACGATGTCGCCGCGGTCGTTCATATCGGTCGGCTGAACCTGGTCATTCGTTACGGTGCCGATCGCCCGCCAGCCTTCCGCATCCGTGTAGAGGAAGACGCGGTTGGTGCCGGTGCTGTCGAGCCAGCTCCCGAGAATATCGCCGTGGTTGTTCATGTCGGCGACGCTGCCCAGAGCGCCGCCAAGCACGCCGAGATCGACGCAACCGGTCTGCGGCGTGTAGCGGTAGAGGCGCCGCGGGGAGTTGTAGTGCGCTCCCAGTGAGAACGTGCCCGCGACGGCGCCGCGGTCGTTGAGTGCATCGGCGGTGCTGTCGAAGGTGGTGGGTACGTCGATCGGCGTGACCGTGCCGTCGGGCAGCGCGGCGAAAGCGCCCACGTGGGTACCGGCGCCTCCGCCCCAGTCGATGAGGTAGCCGGCGGACGATCCCGCGCGGTTGACGGACTGCGCGATCGTCTCGTCGGTTGTGGAATCCCACAGGATGGTGGCGCGATAGTGCGGGGCGTCGGCGGCTGCGCTGGTCGCCAGCGTGGCGAGTGCGCCGAGCGTGAGCAGGGTGTGCATGCGAACCATGATGGTGTCCTTCCTTGTCGGGTGCTCCGGGGCACCGTCAGTCAGTTTGGCCTGCGGCGTTCACGCCGCGGATCTGTTCATGAGAAAAAGGGGATCAGCGGCAGGGGCTGCGCCAGGCGGCGATGAACGCCTGGGCGTCGCGGGCATCGACGTCGCCGTCGCCGTCGAGGTCGCCCTGCTCCGGCTGGGCGCCGCTGGTCGTCGCGAAGTTCGCCTGCAGGCGGGCGTAGTCGGCGAGATCGACATCGCTGTCGCCGTCGAGGTCGCCGGTGCGGATGGGCGAAAGCAGCACGGAGACGGATATGGGGGTGACATCACCGAAAGCGGACCACGCGACGGCGCTGATCTCGCCGCAGGCGTTGATGCCCATCGGCTGATCCACGACGAAGGGCACGTCGCCTTCGAGCACGTCGTTGAGTTCGTGCGCGCCGAACTCCGGCGAATACACGTACGGATGCAGTTCGTAGGCATTCAGGTCCATGGTGGTGAAGACTGCTGCACCCGTTTCGTTCATGCCCACGGGCGACTGCCAGTCGGTGCCGATGTCGACGCCGAGGTCGACGAGGCCGTGCGCGGCGTCGAACGTGAACGCGTGATACTCCATGCGGATACCGAACTCGTCGAGTACCTCGAAGCGCTGCGTGCCGCCGATGGTGCCCGCGTCGGTGATCCAGAACGCCTTGCTCTCGACGGCGCCGGGCAGGAGCGGCAGCGCGACGATGCCGGTTTCCGCCGACCAACGGAAGGCACGCGCCGTCCCGTCGGGCATGTCGGAGTGTCCGATCGCCACACCGCTGTTGTTGATGTAGTACACGCTCGTCCTGCTGCCGCCGAAGTTCCCGATCTCCGTGAGCACGCCGTCGCGCCAGTACCAGGCGGTTGTCGAATTTCCCGAAGTCCACACGTTCCCGACGACCTCGCCGCGATCGTTGATGTCCTGGCCCCAGGCCGTGCGCGTATTGTTGGGATAGAGGACGGTCCAGCCCGTCGCGTCGCTGTACTTGAATGCGCGGTACTCGCCGGTGGCGTCGGACCAGTAGCCGACGATGTCGCCGCGGTTGTTCATGTCGTAGACCGACCCGTGGCGCCCGCCGAGCGTGCCGAGATCGACGCAACCCGATTCCGGGGTGTAGCGGAAGAGCCGGTCATGGGAAAGGCCCTCCACCTCGATCTGAAAGGTGCCGCTGACGACTCCACGATCGTTGATCGCGTCGGCCTCGCTGCGCAGGTTCGTCGGCACGTCGATACGCGTGAAGACGCCGCTCTTGTCCGCGACAAACGCCCGGGGATAGGTGTGCGTACCGTCGTATTCGTAGAGGTACCCGACGGACGTGCCTGTGCGGTTGACCGCGGTCGATATCGTGTCGTTCTCCGCCGGATCCGCGACGATCGACACGCGGTAGCGCGGGGCGTCGCCCAGGGCTGCCGCGGCGAATCCCAACGTTGCGAAGGTTGCAATGGCCAGATGTGTACGTGGTTGAAACATGTCGATCCTCTCCGAATAGCGTGTCAGTATCGCCCGAACGGAGGGTCAATGGGCAATCGTCGTGCCGAGACGGTGGGCTCGCCCACAACGGCGCCGAATCGAATTATAACTCTATGGCTAGTATGATGTTACGTTTCCGGATGCGCTTTCGACAAGCGGTTCGTACCCCCTCAGTCACCGCAGCATATTGCGGCGATCCGCAATATTCTGCGGCTGCGCTGCGGGTCAGGCGGGCCGGACGATCCCGAGGCGTTTCATGCGGAAGCGCAGGGTAGACGGATTGATGCCGAGCAGTTGGGCTGCCCCGCGCGGGCCTTCGACGACGCCGTTGGTCTTGGTGAGCGCCCAGCGGATGTGCTCGGCCTGGGCCTGCTGGAGGTCGGCGACGGGCGGAACGTGGGCGTGGTTGGCTGGCGGTCCCTCGACCGCAATTTGCGTGCGCAGGACGGGCGTGTCGCACATGATCATCGCCCGCTCCACCTCGTGGCGCAGTTCGCGGATGTTGCCCGGCCAGGAGCGGCGGGCGAAGTCGGCCATCGTCGCGGGATCGACGCTCGCGATGTTTTTCCCCATGCGCCGGTTGAACTGGTCGATGAAGAACCACACCAGCGCGGGGATATCCTCGCTGCGTTCGCGCAGCGGCGCGACGTGCAGCGGGAAGACGTTGAGGCGGTAGTACAGGTCGCTGCGGAAGTGGCCTTCGCGGGCGCTGCGGGCCAGGTCGCGGTTGGTGGCGGCGATGATGCGCGCGTTGGTGTTCAGCGTTTTCGTGCCGCCGACGCGTTCGAACGCGCCGTCCTGGAGCACGCGCAGCAGTTTGGCCTGGACCGCCGGGGACAGCTCCCCCACTTCGTCGAGGAACAGGGTCCCCTCGTTGGCGAGTTCGAAGCGGCCGATGCGGCGGTCGACGGCGGAGGTGAACGCGCCGCGTTCGTGGCCGAAGAGTTCGCTTTCGACCATGCCTTCGGGGATGGCCGCGCAGTTGACCTTCACCATGGGGCGGTCGGCGCGTCGGCTGGCGTCGTGGATGGCCCGGGCGACGAGTTCCTTGCCGACGCCGGTTTCACCGGTGATCAGCACGGTGGAATCGGTCGGTCCGACGCGGGCGATGGCCTGCCGCACGGCGCGCATCGCGGCGGAATCGCCGATCATGTCGCCGACCGCGTGTTCGCTCTGGATTTCCTCGCGCAGGTAGGTGTTCTGCTGGGCGAGTTCCTCGGAGAGCTGATGAACGCGTTCGAGCTGCCGGGCGTTGTCGATCGCGAGGGCCAACTGCAGCGCGATGTTCTCGTACAGCCACACGTCGACGCGCAGCACGTGCGTCGCCGTCTGGGTACCGACGAGCAGGCAGCCGATGATCCGTCCGCGGACGAACATCGGCGCCGCGACGCAGCGGCGCACGCCGAGCGCGTGGTAGCGCTCCTCTTCGGCGAAGTTGCGCCGCCGGTCGAGGTCATCCGACTCGTAGGTGCACTCGGTGGCGAGCACGCGTTCGAGCACACTGCCGGCGAGCGGATGGCGCTGCGCGGCGGCGAGATCGGGGCCGTTGGCGGGGTTGGGATAGCTGACATACTCGCCGCGGGCGGGCTCGGCGAGCATGATGGCGCTGAAGGAGTGGCCGATGAGGCTGCGCATCGCCTGCCGCGTCGAGTCGAGCACGGTGGCGAGTTCGAGCGACCGGTTGATCGCGTCGCTGAGCGAGATCAGCGTGCCGCGGCGCTGGTCGCCGTGGCGGAAGCGCGACTGCGTGTGGCCGTTCCAGGTGATCGGCGCGACGAGATCGGCGAGGGCGGTGCAGTAGGCGGCGTGGCGGGTCTCGTCGGCGTCGTCGTCGAGCGCGGCGAAGAGGAATCCGAGCCAGCGCTCGCCGAGCAGGATGGGCGCGATCAGGGCAACCCGCGCGTCGTCGTGAAGGAGCGGCTGATCGAGCGGACCGGCGGTGGCCTCGCCGGCGCGAGCGACGCGCGGCTCGGCGTACGCCGCGAGTTCCGCGCGGGGATAGCGCCATTCGACCGGGGCGGTGGCTGTCTCGGGCTCACCGTGGCGGAACCGCCAGGTCGTCACGCAATCGCGTTCGTCGTCGACGATGGCCAGGCCTGCGGAGCGGACGCCGTCGCGGTCGACGAGCCAAGGCCTAAGCCGGCGGGCGAGGCGGTCGATTTCGAGTTCACCGGCGACGGCGCGCGCCGCGTCGAGCAGCGCGGCGCAATCTTCCGTACTGATGTCGGCGCGGCGATCGGTCAACGGTCAGGCCTCATCCTGCGTGCTCGACGGGCGGCGTTGCGGCTTTTTCTGAAAGCCGCTGCGGACGAGGATACGCACGACTCGGGGGCGGGGCAACCACCAGCGGCTGCTGGCGCGTTACTCGTCGCCTGGCTGGGGGACGGTGTCGAGGAAGAAGGGCAGGTCCGGGCCGTCGTAGTCGATCGATTCGCGCTTGAAGGTGAATGCCCCGCCGTCGTCGACGCCGTTCACGCCGACGCTGTAGAGGTGCGGATGGGCATCCTCCGGTGCGTAGAGAATCACCCCGTTGGACGAGAACGGATCCGCCGGGATCGCGGCGAGGTAGTCGGGAACGAGATCCGCGAGCGCCGCGGGCCGCGCACCGTGATCGACCGCGTAGAGGCGAACCGCCAGCGCGACCGCCGCGAGTCGCCGCAGGGCCAGCAGTCGATAGTGCAGAACGACGGCGCGTTGCAGCGACGGCATGATGATGGTGGCCAGGAAATGCTGCACCTTCACCCACGTCGAACTCGACGCCACCCAGGGCGGCGCAGGGTATTTGCCGATGCACGCCTGGTACGCGGCGTAGGTTGGCTCCTGCACCGCCTCAATCTCGTGGGCCATGTACTCCAGCATCGAGACGCCGTCGAGCTTGAAGAGCGGCGCGGTCAACCAGGGCAGCGGCGAGCGCAACTGCTTGAGGGAGTTGGCGCCCGACATATTGCCAAAACGCCCTTCGGCGAAGATCAGCGTGCAGTCGAGCTGAATCGCCCGCTCGAACTCGAACGAGCGTTTCAGTCCGTCAGCCAGGTAGGCGTCATCGAGCAGCGTGGCGATGAGTTGCTCGACGGATGCGCGGCTGGCGGGCCCGTTCGACGTCGCGTTGGCGTCGGCGGTGACGGCCAGGAAGGGCGCGGTGGTCTCGATCGCGCCGAGCGCGTTTTCATTGGCCGCGGTGGCGATGAGATGGGCGATGAGGGTCGGCTGATGATCGATCGCGTCGGCGAGGGCGAGAATATCCTCGAGGTCGCGAATGAATTCGGCGTCGGCGCCGCGATCGTGATCGACCTGGGCCTTGAGGCGCAGCAGCTTGGTCAGTTCGCGGTGGGCGGCGAGTCGCGGCATCGCCAGATCGATCAGCGGCGTGTTGTACTGCAGCGACCAGTACACGCGTGGTCGCGATCGGGCCGCGCGCAGCAGGTCGAGCAGTTCGCCGCGGGACTGCACGAGCAGGAGATCGGAAGAGCGTCGTGTAGGGAAAGAGTGTGTTCGGTTGTGTA
>ERZ795053.4734-NODE-4734-length-14533-cov-5.023484_pt1 | contig 14533 bp, 11 predicted proteins | sample MGYA00375137_ERZ795053 | MGnify/ENA primary metagenome ERZ795053 (study PRJEB30182, sample SAMN05720284) | activated sludge metagenome | isolation source: Anaerobic digester | place: Hong Kong | collected 2014-12-17 ... | reverse complement strand
AATAGTGGTTAGCCCCAGACGATTGCCATCTGGATCCAAAATTACAACTTTTCGACCATTTTTTGTGTTTTCCGGACCATTACGAATATTTTCAGGACCAAAAACAGTAGTTATCTCATTCTCTTCAATTTCTTCAACCGCATCATCAAAGTCATAATCATCCACAAAAAATGTTAAATAGTTTTCGGATTCTTCAGAAACTGAATAATTATCAACTTCGCAGAGTCTAAGGTTAATATCCCCCATCTGCATCCGCACTTCTTTGGAGCCACCCTGCCACTCTACGATATCAAAACCGAATATATCCTTATAAAAGGAGACGGATTTATCCAGGTTTGAAACAGCAAAACTGATTTCTTGCAATCTTTCAATAATAATCATAAATAACCTCTTGGTAATTCTAAATAATTGACTTTTAAAAATACAAACGCGCATTATTGGAAACAGTAAGATTCGCATAATTTGCTACTAATAAAACTATCAATATAATACCACAAAGCTCAATATTGTCAATAAATTGATATTTTTACTCAACAGTGACACTCTTTGCAAGATTACGCGGTTGATCCACGTTACATCCTCTCATAACAGCGATATAGTATGAGAGAAGCTGTAACGGTACAACTGTTAAAATCGGTGACAGCATCCGGTCTACATCGGGAACAAAAATTACGTGATCCGCATAGTTACTTATCTCATTATCACCTTCAGTAGCAATGGCAATGATCTTGCCCCCACGGGCGCGAACCTCTTGCATATTTGATACAATTTTTCCGTATATTGAATCTTTCAAAGCGATAAAAACAACTGGCAGGTTTTCATCAATGAGTGCGATAGGTCCATGCTTCATTTCAGCAGCCGGATAACCTTCCGCATGAATATACGAGATCTCTTTCAGCTTTAAAGCCCCTTCCAATGCGACAGGGAACTGTACGCCCCGCCCTAAATAAAGGAAATTTGAAGCATTCTTGTATATTTCAGCTATATTTTTTATATCCTCGGCAGTGTCAAGCATTGATTGTATTAATTGAGGCAGCTTTTCTATTTTTTCGATAAGAACTTGTCCAGATTCAAGGCTCATATCTTTGCGACGAGCAAAATGAATTGCAATCATTATCATAACCATGACCTGCGATGAGAAAGCTTTGGTAGATGCTACACCTATTTCCGGACCGGCATGGAGATAAACACCACCGTCACTCTCACGAGCAATAGTACTTCCGACTATATTTGTTACCCCCAGCACCTTTACACCCTTCTGCTTTGCCTCACGCAACGCAGCAAGAGTATCCGCTGTTTCACCGGATTGACTAATAACTATAACCAGATCCGATTTTGTCAAAATGGGGTTTTTATAACGAAACTCGGAAGCATACTCGACATCCACAGGTATTCGCGCGTATTCTTCAATAAGATATTCTCCAATCAAAGCAGAGTGCCATGATGTTCCACAGGCTATCAAAATGATTCTTTTAATCTCGGAAAAATCTTCTGGTTTAAGATTCAGTCCGTCAAGCCTGCTGGTTCCGGTTTCTGTTAACAATCTTCCCCGGCAAGTATTTTTAACACTCTCGACCTGTTCAAATATTTCTTTGAGCATGAAGTGATCATATCCTTTTTTGCCGATTGTCTCTATATCCCAATCTATATCTTCTACCGGCTTTTCGACCTGCTTTTGAAGAAGGTCATAGGTCTGGTAAGAATCTCTTTGTATATCAACAACTTCCCTGTCATCGATATATATGACTTTACGAGTATACTCGACTATGGCGCTAGCGTCAGATGCGATTATTATTTCGCCCTCTCCAACACCAAGTATTAACGGGCTTCCATTACGTGCTGCAATTATTCTATCGGGATAATCTCTCGAAATGACAACAATACCGTATGTACCTTCCAGTTTTTCAAGTGCAACAAATACTCCGGTTAAAAAGTCATTATACTTGTCAACATAGTACTCTATAAGATGAGCAATAATTTCAGAATCGGTCTGGGTTGTGATTTTAAACCCTTTAAGGGCTAATTTTTCACGTAAAATCTGAAAATTTTCGATAATTCCATTATGGACTACAGCGATCTTACCTGATGAGCTGACATGAGGATGTGCGTTTAAATCTGAAGGTTCACCATGGGTCGCCCATCTTGTATGTGCTATTCCCACAGTATATGTTGATAAATCTTTACTTAAACCATTTAACTCTTTTTCAAGTTCAATAATTTTACCTTTCTTTTTACAAACAAAAAGTGAATCGTTTAACAAAGCTATACCTGATGAGTCGTAACCACGGTATTCAAGACACTTTAACCCTTTAAGCAAAACCGAAGTTGCAGCTTTGGTACCTATATATCCGACAATGCCGCACATAGTATTTCCCCTTATTTTTAAATGATTCACAAAAAAAGCGTGTATTTGGGAAGAGAGCAAAAAACGGAATTTACCCGTGATTAAGCCCCAAACAATAGATTTTCCATTAATTAGCGGATATAACAAGTTTCAAGTATTTTATGAGCATAAAAAAATAAAAAATATCTTACTCAACTCTCATCAGGTGGGGCTTTGGTCTTATCTTTAATAATATTTACATCACGTAAATAAATTTCAATGGAACGATCTTTTTCACGATTAATAACCTTGTAACGATAGATAGTACCAGAGATACCAATATCTATACCCAGAGCCCTCTCTCTTTGGGTTAATGAAGATAGAAGTTCGACAACAGCTTTTTCGCGTAGATCGAACTTGATTGTTAACCAAGAACTGAATCGGAAACAACTGTAAGCGGCACCACCTTGACCATGAAGCTGCTCTATGCGTCCCAAAATTCGTGGAGTTTCAAAATTACTGTTGATATAAGAATACAGAGTCGATCCGATTTCTCTGTGGTAATAGTTATCACCACGATAGAAGTTGGTCGTCCACAGATAATATAAATGCAACAATCTATAATATTTTTCAGTGGGTCCGGAATCATGCGCAGAAGAATCTTCACCTGCCACTTTATTATATGGCATAGTAAAAATCATAAGAAGAAGAGTGAAAATTTTTATTCTGTATAACAATTTCAATATAGTTATTTCCACCGTTTCAAAAATCCACAACAAAAAATAGCTTTGATAATAGGGATCTTTGAAAAATTACCTTTTCGAAAGATACTATTTTTCAAGTGCTTTTAAAGATAATTTTTCTCGTTGTCACTCGAAAAAACGTTCAAAAATATTGCTACAGATAATGGATGTAATCATTATTATAGGCCTCTTTTACAGAAGAACCCATAACGATATTGCCGCCAAAAGAATAAAACCAAGACCGACAGAGACTCCAACAAGAAGACTTTTCCGTGATTTTTCGATTTTCTTATCAACCACAGGATCACCAGACTTTACTTTTACATCTTCCTCTTCAATCGCGCGACCAAGGAGATTTGAGGCAATTCTTGTTATTACTATATAACCATCAGAAGTTTTAGTAATTTCTTCTACTACAGCACTGACAGGTTTCACTCTGTTCTCATCAAGCAGATTAAGTTGATTAATGACCTTTCGACCTATAATTGTTGTGCCATTTATTATTACATAGATTCGAGAACCTGATTTTAACTCTGAAACCTTGACTCCTTTAGTCGGAGAAATTACAAGATCAACTTCAACTTGAGCTTTGGATTTTGGAACTGTCTCTTCTTTAAGAGCTTTCTCCTTACTTTTTTGACCTAACAGTACCGGTTCAAAAGCTATATCAAGAATAATTGAATTAAATTTTTGAACACGTATTTCCAGATTTCCGCTTGTAATTTCGGGAGGCATTATTCTGGAAAAAAAGGAGTTCACCTTGTCAGAATCAGCTGACTTCATTATTACTGCCAAACGATCAATATTTATTTTGGAGACAGCATTATCAATTTTATTCGTGACCTCATCATTATTTGTGCAATTTTCGCTAAATTCTTGAATATAATGAAAGACATCAACAAGGTTATTAGCAAGATTACATTCATCAAATGATATACCTTGCGCATATATATAGTTTTTATGAACCAACTTGTTAGATAACTCGTTATAAATAACCGAACCACAGGATACTATTTTTCCCTCTTTACTAACCGTAAAAACAGCAACAGTGGAATCGGCAATCGAAGATTCCACTATTTTTTTGATTAAATCCCTGTTTGAACCAACGTATTTTGACGCAATTTCGTTATTTTCGGAAACGGTGTGACTAATACGTCGTTCGTATGCATTAAATATTTCCAATGCTCCATGGCTTGTCATACAAATCTTCATTTGTATTTGTGTTGTATCAAGTTGAAGCAGATGATCTATCATTCTTTTAAAGTTAAAACTTAGTGCTCCTGTGTCATTTTGTGAATGTTTCGTAATAATACTTTCTATCGTTTTTGCGTTAAATTCCCCAACGAAATAATCCGTAGCGCGATTATTAAGATCGGTATCAATTGTATAGTTATCTTTGGCCTCAAATATAAAATGAACAAACTCATCGATATCCAAATCTTTAACAGTTGATTGAATCTCTGAAGATACAATCACTGTATTAAAATAGAGCAGCAATTGAATGCGTATTGTATCAAAAAACCCTGCGAAAAGAAGCGTTTCATTATGATCAGGCAGGTAAGCTGCAATTAGTATTGATAAAATATTTTTTTCTGCCATAAATACCGTAAATTTTATTTAATTTTATAAGAAAAAACAATAACCGACAGTCATAACAGCTTTAATAATATACAGACAAAAAATATTACTTAAAACTTTTGCGCGTCATTATACGACACAATAGATAAGTTGATAATATCCTGATTATTTCTCTACGTCAACTATTTGTCTGTTTATACAACATAAATTCGCTTGATTAAACCATTTTATCCATTATAGAAGATAAAAAAATTACAAATTGTACCCTTACAAGGTAATCTTTTCTTTACACTTTTTAACGTGCATAATATCGGTATAATTATAGATTTTACGTTTATTTAAGAACATTATTGGAGGATATATGAACCGATCTGGAATTTTTCTCTTTTTATCAATAATCTTAATCTGTTTTGCTACAAACATTTCAGCTCAGGATTTTGATCAGGAAATTACCTACGCTAAAGCCAAAATAAATACAATTGAAACAAGGCGATTAACCGATGAAACCACCGGTGAAGTACAAATCGAAACCATATTTTCTCTAGAAATTCTGTCCGGTGATTTTAAGGGAGAGACAAAACAGGTCGTGTACGCAGGCCAAGACAGTATGCCTGCCTACAGCAGATATAAAGAAGGCGATAAAATATTTATCGGTTTTAACAGTATTATGATGGAAGACGAAACTGACGATTATATAGCGCTTTATGATCTGGACAATACTGTAGGGATAACAATAGTGATGATTCTATTAGTGATAACGATTGTTGGTATTGGGAAAACAAAGGGGCTTTTTTCATTGTTGGCGCTAATGATTACTGTTGGGTTGATATTTTTTGTTTTCGTCCCCTTGACTGTAAAGGGTTATCCTTCTCTTGTATTAACTGTTCTTATCTCAATCATATCCATTTTTATCACAATACCGGTAATTACAGGAATCACAAGAAAAACTACGGCTGCAATAACAGGTGCGACATCAGGAGTTATCGTGGCTACAATTCTTGCACTAATTTGTGGGTGGTCAATGCACCTTGCGGGCATAATTACCGACGATATGATACAAGTTTTTTATCTTGCTGAGAATCGAATTGATCTTCGCAATCTTGCTCTTTCGGGTATGATCATTGCAGCATTAGGTGCAATAATGGATGTAGCTGTTTCTATTGCATCCGCGACAAGTGAGATTTTTGAGGCCAATCCGAAAATTGAATTTAAAAAGGCCTTTGTCTCATCCCTAACTATTGGAAAAGATATACTTGGTTCAATGGTAAACACACTTATTCTAGCCTATGTGGGAAGCTCCCTTTCGATAGTTCTGATTATTTATATGAAGTATGACGCACAAATGCCAATCTCGATGATTTTTTCACATAACCCTGTTTTAATCGAAATTATAAAATCATTTGTAGGCAGCTTGGGGATGTTTACCGCTATTCCAGCAACAGCATTTATTGCAACAAAGATACATTTTGACAAGTACAATAAAGCCACAAAGAAATGAAATAATTAAATGTTACCAATATTAATAACTCGTAATTAATTCTAAAATCGATGAACAAAAGAATCAATTTAACCGTTACCATTCGAAATATCACTAAAATTTATCACAAAATTTTGCTTTTATTAAGCTATAAAAAACCGAAATGAGTAACCACATTAAATAATCAAAATGAAAACAGCTTGACTACAATAAAGATAATATCAAAATAAATCGTCATAACTTAATGATTATTTATCCAAAATTTACAAGAGAGAAATATATGAGCAAATTAACCTCCGCCGATTTAAAACAAATAACCGAGATCAGAAAGCAAATTTCGGCAGCTGAAAAATCAAATAATCAAAATGATTCTAAAACTTTATCGGAACAGAAAAAAGAGCTTCAGATTTTAAAAAAGAAAGCCATGCAAGTATTATCAGGTACTGAAAAACGAATTAATGAAATTCAACGCGATTTAAAACCACTTGTAAAAGTAATTTCCCAGCTTACCGCGGATGCCAACAATGGTAATCATGATTCAAAAAAGGCAGCATCGGTTAAAATCAAGGATAGTCAAAAAAAGCTTCAGGAGTTACAAAAGGAGCTTGAATTACGAAAAAAACAGCAAAGAGCAATAATTCAAGCTTTAAATGACAAACCCGCTTCAAAACCGAAAAACACTTTTTCAATATCCAACAAAAAAACACCCCCAACAAAAAAGGAGAAAAAAGGAACAGATACAAAAATCAGTCAGAAGTTTGTGTTTAACCCCTTACAGATCTTTAAATCAAAACCCTATATTCCTGTAGCTATAATAATTGTAATCTTGTTAACCGGTATGATTGCCATATATTTTTACAACAAAGGTACTCCTTCCATCGAAGCCCCTATTGAGTCGACCGAACCTGGTAAAGCTCAAATTGACGACTCAATAATTGAAATTAATGCTAAAGGCACAATTACCGGTAACAATGTTAATTTACGAGTGCAACCTGACGTCTCTTCTGATGTAATTAGACAGCTGCATAATAATAGCAAGGTTAATGTTATTGCCAAAACCAATAGTGCCAATAGAAACGGCGCCGTTCTTGTTGGTCAGACTCAAATAACTATGGAGTCTGGTAAAAAAATCAAACTGGATGCCGGTAAAGGAATAACAATCACAGATGAAAGTGAATCTAGTTATACAGTCAGTTACCCAATTTCAGATGGTAAAATTATTTCCGGTACTGTGGATAAAAATTCAGTCAAAAAAATTGCTGGTGAGACATGGTATCAGGTTAAAACTTCTAATACTACAGGATGGATTTTTGGAAAATTCATAATTGTCGAATAATTTGCTTAGGAATTTCATTTACTACCAATACTTTCAGTATTGGTAGTAAATTTAAACCTAACGCACAGGGCTCATAATGAAAACAAATTTTTTTTATCTTTTATTATTAACAACTTTTTTTTCTTGTTCAACTGAGCTTATTATTAATGACAATGTTGAACCATCTGAAACATTAATCATTTGGGCTCATTCAGACATACAACCTCGTTATCTCTGGGAAAAATACCATTACGAATACGCGATTGATGATGTCAGATCTTTACCCTTTGTTCCCGATATGGCCATTGTAGCCGGAGATATAAATCATAGGCAATCATCTGACATGTATTGGAATTGGATAAAGGATCTTCGAAAAAAAACGGGAATTACCTACTGGTTCGAAATTGCCGGAAATCATGACAACCATGATATTGAGACATATAAACGACAATCAGGTAAGCCCCTCCATTACACAGTTAGATGTGGGAACCTTCTTTTTATTTTTTTATCCGATGAAACAAAAAAAGCAAATACCATAATATCAGATGATGTATTCGAATGGTGGAAAAATATTGTAATCAATAACCAGGATTCTATAATAATTACAGTAACTCATGCTCCCCTGTTTCAGAGCCAGCTTGTTTCGACCTTAAACTGGACTATGATAATAAAAGACTCAGACAGATTTTGGGATGTTATAAAAGATTATACCGTAGATGTCTGGATTTCTGCTCACGATCACCTTCCGAGTATGATACCAATAAAATATAATACACCCGATAATTGCAAAACCCTTTTCCTAGATGTATCATCTATACACAAGGTACGATTTTCACCAATTGAATCATGGTTTTTGATATTTCAGAATGGAAGTTCTTCACTACAATGTGCGGCAAGAAGTCATGAAAAAAAATTATTTTACTCTTCATCTTTTACTTACGAATTATCTAAGAAGGTTTTCTACAAAAGAAATCCACCGACCATAGATAAAAAATACCAATAATTTTATCTAAAATTATATAATGTCAGCAGTTTAATTGATCTCTCAAAATCGGATCTACTGTAATCTTCCACTGTTCCTTCTATTTCATTGCGATAATATTTTGCAACCAGACTCCAAGCGTCAGTAATATCATATTTTAACCATGATGAAAATACAGATCTCTCATCTTTCATTTTGAAATTCTTATTGGTCGGTTCTTCTCTATTTGTTAATCCATCAGTATTAATTGATTTGTAGTAATCAAAGTTGTAACTAAGTCCACTTTGATATTTCTTGTACGAAATAGTTAGTGAATTCTTTGAACTGAAACCATAACCAAAATAATAACCACGATTTGCCGTTGTATGCGCGCCATGTTCTCTTAAATAGTCACTATGGTACCCGTCTTGATAAAATAGTCCCAAACCGAAAGGGCTCACCTGTGCGAAATTGGGTGATAAACCAAGTTCCAAATTAATAGAAAAATCTTTGTAATCAAAAAGAAAATCAGTATTAAGTTTCACAGGACTCACCGCACCAATACGATCGCGAAAGCCCTGATAATAGTAATTTCTATATTCGAATGCAGTCGTCAAAGTGGCAATAAAAGCATAACCGGCCTTTTCGTTATGTAGGTTTTGATTAACATAAGATAAATGTCCAGATTCGAAGAAAAGATAACAGTCTTTTAACCAGGTATTGCCTGCACCAAAATCAATCTCAATTTTTGTATAGGGTGAATTATAAAGAAATTTATTATAATAGCCATTCTCTTTTACTCCTCTTGTCCCATAAAATTGTGTATAAAGACCAAAATGTGTTGTATAATGTTCACTATCAGTTTGAGAATACCCACCGTAAAGATAAGCATTATACCAAAAAGGATTGTTTCCTTGACTATTACGCAGTCCATTTTTATAACGTCCATCCTGAGATTTTGTATAATATTGAATAGTATCACCCAATGAACTGTTTGATGAATTATCAGCATAAAAATTTACGAGTTGGAAGAATGATTCACCTATTGCGTAACCTCCAACAGGAGTAAAAATCATATCGTTAATGCTGACTACTTCCTGAAACTCGCAGAAGTACTCCCATACAAGAGATCCTCCTAACGAAAACAAAAAAGATTCATACTGGTTATAGTTGTTTAACCTTGCCGATAAAAAATATCCAGCACCTGCCATAGGGTGGCTGACAGCGTTAGTTTCAAAAAGATTATCGTCAAACCTCCAGGCATCAAATGATGTAAAACGAGTTCGGATATCATCTCCGGAATTAAAAAACTGGTCTCGCTTGTTTGATTTTTCCAAATAATACCAAACAGTACCACTACCCAATATGGATCCAACACCGTACATAGTATTTGTAAAATTTGTTGCAAGAGTACTACTTATACTATTATTAAACTCGTCATCAGTCTCTATATCATCCGACATATTTTCAGATTTATTATCAAATGTCTTAGTTTCATTTGATTCTTTCCTTATATCACTCTCTGAAAAAATATAATCGTGTCCATCCTGGCAGCTATAAATATGCGTAATAGCAATAATAACTATTACTAATTTTAAAATCGCTTTTTTGTTATTTATTATATTTTTTTTCATCTACTTTTAGTATAAATTTGAATTTGTTATAAGAAAGCTTATTATAAAATACATATTAACGCAATTCTCTTGAAACATGTTAAAGTTTAATTTTACCATGAATAAACCTGGACGTTAATATACTTATACAAATATCGGCAATAACAATAATAAAAATTTTAAAAAGTCTAAATATATTTTTATTATTTTATTTGATACATCAATGCAACCGATTCTATTGCATTATTTTTATGCTTTTGATCTAGAATATTATCACTTATCTCTCACAACATGATAACCGCTTATTATTTAACAAACGACATGTTCAATAATGATAAAAATTTTGGATGGATGTTAAAAATTATTAAGATTCTATATATGAAGTTTATTTGTTATTTGCATCATCATAACGACGCATCAACTGGCCGCAGCAGTGGGGTATAGGATCATCTTTATTAACCCGTGACATTTTTTTACAATGATCACAAATATAAATATATACTTTTTGTTCCATAAATCCCCCCAATAGCGCCAACAAAATACTTATCCTAAAACAAGCTCAAGATATGATTTTCTTTCGAAACGTCTAAGCCCAAGATGCTCGGCCATTTCAAATAGCGCCTGTTCACCTTTGGCGATGTCGGATCCCATAATTTCAAATTCTACAAAACTTCCCGCTCCATAAACATTATCAAGACAGATGGTAACATTGTTTAGTATATACTCTTTACGAATTTTTATAACTTCGCCACCCTCTTTGAAACCAAGTGATAAAAGTATTGATCGGAAAGATTCGAATTCACCTATGGATGTCTCAAGTTCAATCCTTGTTTTAGCTGTTTGAGAAATTTTCGGGCCTTTGTAGGTAACAAATTGATTACCATCGACAGAACGTATTCTAAATGCCTCATCAGTTTCTTTAAAATCACGTAATGGATGGTTATAATAGATATCATGCTGTTTATACTCGCCAACGAAAAGCGCCTTTTCCAATTCCAATTCATTTTCAATCAAGGAAAGATCATTACAATAAGCCTTGATTTCTATCTCGTACATTATAATCTCCTTGTCATAGGCCAAACAAAATGTCGACCGTCATCCATTGTGTCAATTTTCTTGCCGTTAACGGTGATAACTATACCATTAATACTGTCAAACTGTGTTAATGTCAAAAAAACCTGATTAACACGTGCCACACCAATATCGCCAAAAGAATCCTTCACAAAGTCGGGATTTATATCAATATACGCAATTTTATTTTTTACCTTAATCGTATTGAAACGCATGGATGGTGAAAGACTTGTTTCGAAACCTTTATTTTTTTCTTCTTTGAGAGGTCCTTTAACTAACATGCTAAAGGCATCCGTTAATAATTGGTCACTACGAAAACGCCTTGCAACCGGACGTAATGTAATTAACTCACTTCGTTCATCAAAGAATAGAAGATATATATTTCCCGTGATAAGATCTGGTTTCTTGGCTTTATCAGTACTCGTTTCACCGGCAACAGTAGATCCGTCATCCGGTTTTTCTTTTTTCTTACCTTCGTCTTTACTTTTTTTACTATCAGTCAAAGACTTATCAGGTTCTACGATCGACTTTTCAACTCTAGTATGGGGAGCATTTTTTAACTTAAGCATCTGTACCCCCATAAACACGAGCACAGTTACCAAAGCCATAACAATAAGAATCAAAACCGCATTTTTCCCCCCGGAAACAGGCACAGGCTTTTGAGCCTTGCCTCTTTTTTCCGGTGTTTTCTTTGTTATTCTCTTTTTTGACAGCTTTTTGCTTACTTTTTCGGAACTCATTTTAACGCTCCCTATTTAAGCATGTACCTCTCGATAGCATCCCATAAATCTGAATTCACCCGTAACTTCACTTACACCTTTAAGCACATTCTGAACTCGTGGATCATTTTTGTCACCTTCGAAGTCCAGAAAAAACACATAAGTTCCAGGTCGGTTTGGAATAGACTCTATACGGGTAAGATTTATATTCTCTTTTGCAAAAATCTCTATTACATGAAAAAGTGTTCCTGCCTTATGAGCAGTACTAAAAAGAACTGAGCACTTCTCTCCTTTTTCACTACTCTCCTTCTTTGAAATAATAAGAAATCTTGTACGGTTTGTATCAAGATCCTCTATGTTTTCTTTTATAATCTCTAAATTATAGATATCCGCCGCATGACGACTAGCGATAACCGCTGATGCTTTTGGTTTTTCATGCATAAGCATTTTAGCGGCACCTGCTGTATTATAATAAGGTATGCCCTCTAAATTATGACGAGCCAAAAAATTACGACATTGAGCTAGTGCCTGTTGATGAGAATAAACCATTCTGATATCACGATGATCTGTTCCAGGAAGAGCCAGTAGACAATGATGAATTTCAAGTTCTACAGCACCTACTACAAAAAGATCGGAGTGAATCATTAAATCGTTTGTCTGGTTTACAACACCACCAAGAGTATTCTCGATCGGAACGATACCATAATCATAGAGACCAGTCTCTACTCCGTTAAATACCTCAGCAAAACTTGAGCATGCAGTAGGTATCAAATTTTTATCCCAAACAAGGGAAGCGAGTTCCTGATATGCTCCCTGTTCTCCCTGGAAACCTATTAATTTATAATTTTTTCCCTGAAGTCGTTTACTTTCACTAATAATATCTTTATATAGCTTTTTGCTAAATTCAGGATTGATCAGTACACCGGAATGTGCATCAATCATTTTGAAGAGTTCCTCTTCTCTTTCTGAATCTTCTATTTTATTTTTAAACTTCTTTGACATAACAGCAAGCTCCATTCTTTCATGGAGCAACTTCAATATTTGTGCGTCTTTTAAATCAATTTTTTTTCTAATATCCTTCAGTATCATTTTATTCTCCCATTATCCATATATACGATTATAAAGTAACAAATCTGCAGTAACAATTGCAGCACAGGCTTCAACTATTACAGGTGTTCTAAGAGTTAAACATGCATCATGTCTTCCTTCTATTATTAGAGTGTCAATCTTGCCTTTTTCAAAATTGAAAGTTTTTTGAGGTATTGAAATACTCGCCGTAGGTTTAAATGTCACACTAAATTCTATGGAGTTGCCGTTAGTAATACCTCCTAAAGTACCACCGCTATTATTTGTTAATGTTTTACCGTTTTCATCTGAAAAACAGTCATTATGTTCACTTCCACGCATAAGTGCAGCTTTTACACCACTTCCAATTTCGAAAGCCTTAACTGCCGGTAAAGAAAACATAATATGTGCCAACTGTGCTTCAAATTTTCCAAAAAAAGGTTCTCCAAGACCTATTGGCATATTTATTCCTGTACACTTTACCAGACCTCCAATAGAATCCTTATCTTTCATAACCGAATCAAGCTCTGCTTCTATATCAATGTTTCCACCAATATGAACAATCTCAGCTTTATAGTTAACAGGAGAACATATTTTTTTTGCTACAACGCCAGCTGCAACAATAGCAGTCGTTAACCTTGCGGAAAACATTCCACCACCCCGCAAATCGTTAAAACCGCCATATTTTTTTTGTGCGGTAAAATCTGAATGCCCAGGACGCGGCATTTCACGAAAAAGCGAATAGTCTTTTGACCTTGTGTTTTCATTTTTTATCATGATCATTATTGGCGCACCGGTAGTAAGCCCCTCATGTACACCTGAAACAATATCCGGTATATCTGATTCCAAACGAGGAGTTGTACCTTTTTTACCGCTTTTTCTACGATTCATATCCAGAACAAAGTCTTCAGAAGATAGAGGTATCCCCGGTGGGACATTATCAAGAACAGCACCAACGGCTGATCCATGAGATTCCCCAAAAAGTGATACTCTGAAAATGTTACCAAAACTGTTCATTGCACCTCCGCTCCAAGATCATGCAAATCTTCAAAAAAAACAGGATAGCTTTTTTGAACAGCTTCTGCGTTTTCTATTGTCACACCTTTATCGGAAATTAGCCCAGCAACCGCAAGAGCCATTGCTATGCGATGATCGTTACACGACTCAGCAACCCCTCCGGCAACTTGCCCTCCGTTTATTATCATATCGTTACCTTCTATTTGAATACCAACACCTATTTTTTTAAACTGCTCAATCAAAACCGCGGCTCTGTCACTCTCCTTATAGGCAAGACGGTGAATACCGCTTATTCTTGATTTACCGTTACAACCAGCAGCCAAAGCACACAAAGGAGGAAAAAGATCCGGACAATCAGTAGCATCACAATTAAATGGTTTTAAAATCGAACGGTGAACGGTTATGGAATCTCTATTTTCACTAATTTGCGCACCACTGTTTTTTATGATTGTTAAAATCTCTTTATCACCTTGACTTGATTGTGATGAAAGATTATTTATAGTAACAGTTCCAGCCAATGCCGCAGCGACCATTATAAAAGCAGCGCCAGACCAGTCGCCCTCGACATTATATTTTTCAAGATCATGTCTTCCGCCATGTTCAATCTCGAAAACCTTATAATCTTTGTTGATTATGTTTATTCCAAAATGT
>ERZ795053.4730-NODE-4730-length-14544-cov-19.426738_pt1 | contig 14544 bp, 12 predicted proteins | sample MGYA00375137_ERZ795053 | MGnify/ENA primary metagenome ERZ795053 (study PRJEB30182, sample SAMN05720284) | activated sludge metagenome | isolation source: Anaerobic digester | place: Hong Kong | collected 2014-12-17 ... | reverse complement strand
CGCCAGCGCATCCGCAATGGTCGGCGCCTCCGCCGACGGGACCACCACCTCCAGCGCCAGAGCCGGCGCGGCGAGGATGACGAGTCCGCAGAGGATTAAGATCTTGTGTTTCATGGCCCTCCCCTTCCCGTGGGCGTTCAGATGATATGGAGGGAACGTACGGATTCCCGGTCTGCAAGTAAATGGATCGACATCATCAATCCCCTCCCCGCGCAGGCGGCCGCGGCCCCCGCTCCGTCATTTTTCACATTCGTTCAAATCCAATGGCGTCAACCACCTAGCCGATTTCCATGCATTTAACTCGTTGGCGGACAACAGGATTTCAAACTACCGTGCATTCCGGAGCGGGTCGGAATCCCTGGGCGCGGGGCCCGGCCCACCAACGAGGAAGGACATCATGCAACGCTTCGCGTTGACTCTCACGACCCTGCTGGCCGCCCTGACCCTTTCCGCCACCGCCTTCGGCCAGCCCACGTTCGAGCAGGAGATCCTCTCCACGCAGGTCATCAGCTACCAGCGCCAGGTGGGCGATCTGGACGGCGACGGCCTGGGCGACGTGGTGGGCATCGACGACACCACCCTCCACTGGTACGCGGCCCCCGGCTTCACGCTGGGCACGCTGCTCACCCTGTCCGGGTCCGTGCACGGCTATCCGCTCTTCCGGGCGGACGACCTGCAGCTGGTGGACGTGGACGGCGACGGCGATCTGGACGCCGTGACCCGCATCGGCGATTCCGGCAACGTGAACGGCGAGGTGGTGTGGCTGGAGAACCCGCGGCCCTCCTCCGACGTGCACGGCACCTGGACCCTGCACACCGTCGGCGACGCCGAGTACGTGAAGGACATCGTCATCGCCGATTTCGACGGCGACGGCAAGCCGGACGTGGCCGCCCGCGAGCACACCGTCAGCCACGTGTGGCTGCAGGACGGCGCCGACGCGTGGACCGCGCGCACCCTCTCCCACCACAGCAACGAAGGCGCCGCGGTGGGCGACCTGGACGCCGACGGCGACCCGGACCTGGTCCTCAACGGCTTCTGGCTGGCGACCCCGTCCGATCCGCGCACCGGCACCTTCACGGAGCACGAGATCGACGACCGCTGGTACAGCGGCCAGACGGGCACCTGGCAGATCAACAGCTCCAAGGTGCAGGTGGCCGACGTGGACGGCGACGGCCGCCTGGACGTGCTGCTCTCCCACTCCGAGCTGCCCGGCTACCCGGTGAGCTGGTACTCGTCCACGGACCCGGCCGGCGGCGCCTGGACCGAGCACGTGGTCACGCCCAGCTACGACCTCTGCCACACCCTGCAGGCCGCCGACTTCGACGGCGACGGCCACATCGACGTGCTGGCGGGCGCCATGGCCGACTCCGACGACCGCGGCCTGACCCTCTACCTGGGCGACGGCGGCGCCACCTGGTCCGCCGACCCGATCCAGAACCTGGGCTCCTACAGCGCCGAGGTGGGTGACGTGGACGGCGACGGCGACCTGGACATCGTGGACATCCGCAACCACGACGAGGCCCCCACCGAGATCCGGTTCAACGAGTCCAGCCGCCCCGTGGCCGTGGAGCCCGCGCCGGCCGTGGTGGGCGACCTGCGCGCCGCGCCGAACCCGTTCAACCCCAGCACCACGCTGCGTTTCGAGCTGGCCGACGCCGGCCCGACCGCCGTGCTCATCCACGACGCCCGCGGCCGCACCGTCCGGGTCCTGCTGGACGGCGTGCTCTCCGCCGGCGCCCAGAGCGTGACGTGGGACGGCCGCGGCGACGACGGCCGCGCCCTGCCCTCGGGCGCCTATTTCGCCGAGGTCCGCCGCGGCGATCTGCGCACCGTGCACGGGCTCAGCCTGGTGCGCTGATCCTCCCTCCCTTCGCAACGACGAAGCCCCCGGCCGCCTGGGCGGTCGGGGGCTTCGCACGTCCGGCTGGACGAGTCTCTAGAGGCCGGCGATGACCGTCACGGCCCGGTCGGCCAGGTCCTTGGCCCAGTCCCAGCGCACGCCCAGCAGCAGCGTGGGCAGGGCCAGCAGGGCCAGGCACACCAGGTGCAGGGCCGGCACGCGCACGGCGGGGGCGTCGTCGGGCGCCTTGTCGAAGTACATGGCCCGCGCGATCTTCATGTAGTAGTACAGGCTCACCACGCTGTTCAGCACGCCCACGATGGCCAGCCAGTACCACTCCCGCCGCATGACCTCCGCGAAGATGTAGAACTTGCCGATGAAGCCCGCGGTGGGCGGCAGCCCGGTCAGCGCGAAGAGGAAGACCACCATGGCCGCCGCGGCCCAGGGAGCGCGGAAGCCCAGCCCGGCGTAGTCGGCCAGGTCCTCGCTCTTGAGCGAGTTGTTCACGGTGACCACGAAGAGGAAGGCCCCCAGGTTCATCAGCGTGTAGACCAGCAGGTAGAACAGGATGGCCTGCAGGCCCTGGTCCGTGAGCATGAGGAAGGCCATGAGCAGGTAGCCCACGTGGGCCACGCTGGAGTAGGCCAGCAGGCGCTTCACGTTGGTCTGCTTGACCGCCGCCAGGTTGCCCCAGGTCATGGTGGCCACGGACAGCACCGCGATGAGCATGGGCCAGTCCATGCGGTCCACAACCGGCTGGAAGGCCGTGTAGAAGAAGCGGATCAGCAGGGCGAAGCCCGCCGCCTTGGGGCCCACGCTGAAGAAGGCCGCCACCGGGGTGGGCGCGCCCTCGTACACGTCCGGCGCCCAGAAGTGGAAGGGCACCATGGCCACCTTGTAGCCCAGGCCCGCCAGGATCAGCACGCACACGGTGAGCAGGGCCAGCGGATCGGCCTGGCCGGCGGCCAGGGCCTCGCGCACGCCCTCGAAGGTCAGCGACCCGGTCAGCGCGTACAGCAGCGAGAGCCCGAAGAGCATGATGCCGCTGCTCATGGCGCCGAAGATCATGTACTTCAGCGAGGCCTCGGTGGCGCGCAGGCTGCCGCGCATGTAGCCGGCCATGACGTAGCTGGTCAGCGACACGAGCTCCAGCGACAGGTAGAGCATCACCATGTCGCGGGACTCGGCCATGACCATCATGCCGCCGGTCATCAGCGCGAGCAGGGCGTAGAACTCGCCCTTGTGCTCGCGCTGGGCGCCCATGATCTCCTCGCTCGCCCAGGAGAAGAGCACGGTGATCACGGCGGTCAGCGCGAAGAGGACGCGGAAGAAGGACGACAGGCCGTCCACCACCACCATGGGGCCCAGGATGGACGAGGCGCCCTGGGGATCCAGGCCCGCCACCGCGTACGCCAGCGCCGTCACGCCCGCGAAGAGCACGATGACGAAGGGCACCACCGGCCGCCGCTTGGCCGCGATGTCGCCGATCAGCGCCAGCAGGAAGGCGCCGAACATGACGGCCTCGGGGATGAAGGCCCGGAAATCCGACCACTCCGGGATGTTCAGGGTCTCGACGTTCAAAGGGCCACTCCCTTGCCTCGGCGGACTAGCCCGCCACGACCTTGACCAGGTGGTTCAGCGACGACTGCATGAGGTCCAGCACGACCATGGGCTTCACGCCGCAGATCAGCACGATGATGCCGATGGGCACCAGCGTGACCAGCTCGCGGGCGGTGATGTCCGGCAGCGAGTCGTACTTGTCGTTCTTGGGGCCCAGGAACACGCGCTGCAGCATCCACAGCACGTAGGCGGCGCCGATCACGATGCCCAGGGCCGCGATGATGGTGTAGGTGCGGTGGGTCTGGAAGGCGCCCAGGAACACCATGGCCTCGCTCACGAACCCGCTCAGGCCCGGCAGGCCGATGGCCGCGAACAGCGCGAAGCTGGTCACCGAGGTGTAGGTGGGCATCTGCAGGCCCAGGCCGCCGAAGCCGTTGATCTCGCGGTGGTGGGCCCGGTCGTAGATCACGCCCACGCAGAGGAACATCATGGCCGTGATGGTGCCGTGGTTGAACATCTGGAACACGGCGCCGTTCATGCCGGCGTCGTTCATGGCGGCCATGCCCAGCAGCACGTACCCCATGTGGCTCACGGAGCTGTAGGCCACCAGCTTCTTCATGTCCGTCTGGGCCATGGCGCAGAAGGCGCCGTAGAGGATGTTGATCACGCCGAGCACCGCCATGGGCACCATGAAGGCCGTGGCCTGGTCCGGCAGGATCGGGTAGCTGATGCGCAGGATGCCGTAGGTGCCCATCTTCAGCAGCACGCCGGCCAGGATCACGGACACGGCGGTGGGCGCCTCCACGTGGGCGTCGGGCAGCCAGGTGTGGAACGGGAACACGGGCACCTTGATGGCGAAGCCGATGAACAGGCCCAGCCAGATCAGGAACCTCACGCTGTTCACGTTGAGGATCCCGCCGTGGTTGGCCTGGTCCATCATGTGGACCATGTTGAAGGTGTGGCCGCCGGTGACCGGGTCCGTCACGTTGTAGTAGAAGGCGATCATGGCCAGGAGCATGAGCACCGAGCCCGCCAGCGTGTAGAGGAAGAACTTGATGGCGGCGTACTCCTTGCGGGGCCCGCCCCAGATGCCGATGAGGAAGTACATCGGCAGCAGCATCACTTCCCAGAACACGTAGAAGAGGAAGAAGTCCAGCGCGCAGAACACGCCCATCATCCCCGCCTCGAGCATCAGGAACAGGGCGAAGTAGCCCTTCACCGCCTTGGTGATGTTCCACGACGCGAGCACGCAGATGAACGAGAGCAGCGCCGTGAGCAGCACCATGGGCACGCTCAGGCCGTCCACGCCCAGGAAGTACTCGATGTTGAAGCTCTGGATCCAGGTGTAGTGCTCCACGAACTGGAAGTCCGTGGTGGCGCGGTCGAACTGGATGAAAAGCTGCACCGCCAGCACGAGCGGCACGAACGCCGCGGCCGCGGCCACCGTCTTGATGATCTCCGAGCGTTCCCGCGGAACGAACGCGATGACCAGCGCGCCGATCACGGGGAAGAAGGTCATCCACGACAGGATGTGGTCAGCCATCGAGGGCTCCTCTCTTGGTTCTCTTCAGATTCCCGGCCTACAGGGCCCGGAAGACCAGGACCAGCACAAGCACGGAGAACGAGACGTACGCCAGGTACGTCTGAATCCGCCCGGTGTGGACGCGCCGGACGCCTTCGCCCGCGAACTGGACCACGGCGCCCACGCCGTTGACCAGCCCGTCCACGCCGAACCTGTCCACCTGACCGGCGAACCAGCTCACGACGCGGGTGAGGTATCCGAATCCGTTGACGATGCCGTCGATCACCGTGCGGTCGAAGGCCGCGTTCAGCCAGCTGAACCACAGCGTGAACCGGTAGACGGTGGCGGCGTACAGCTCGTCGAAGAAGTACATGTTCTGCAGCACGGTGTGCACCGGCGCCAGGCGGGCCTTGAAGCGCTCCGTGTCGATCAGGCCGCGCATGTAGACCAGCCAGGACATCAGGATGGCCAGGCCGGCCACGGCGATGCTCATGAACATGGCCGTGACGTGGGCCTTGTGGTGCACGTCGTGGTGGTCGTCGTGGCCGCCGTGGGCGGCATCGGCGTGGGTCTCGCCGTGCGCGTCGCCGTGGGCCGGGGCCGCGTGGGCGTCCGCGGCGTGCGCGTCGCCGTGGGCCTCGCCCTCGCCGCCGCCGTGGCTCTCCACGGCCGCGTGGTCGGCCTCGGCGTGGTGCGCGTCCGCCGCCGCGTGGGCGCCGCCGTGCTCCGCCGCGATGGCGGTCAGGTCGTAGGGCGCCACGAACTTGCCGAACCAGCCGTCCGTGGGCCCCTGCCAGCCGGCCGAGCCGATGGCCAGCACGCTCAGGAACACCAGCGGGAAGGCCATGCTGAAGGGCGATTCGTGGGCGTGGTGGAAGCGCTCCTCGTCCCGCGGCTTGCCGTGGAAGGTGAGGAACAGCATGCGGAACATGTAGAAGGCGGTGAACGCCGCGGCGGCCATGCCCAGGATGAAGGGCAGCATGTGGCCCTCGGTCCAGCCGAAGGCCAGGGCGCCCGCCAGGATGGCGTCCTTGGAGTAGAAGCCCGAGAAGAAGGGCACGCCCGCGATGGCGATGGTGGCGATCAGGAACGTGGCGTAGGTGATCGGCATCTTCTTGCGCAGGCCGCCCATCAGGGGCATCTCCTGCGTGTGCACCGCGTGGATCACCGAGCCGGAGCCCAGGAAGAGCAGGGCCTTGAAGAAGGCGTGCGTCCACAGGTGGAACATGCCGGCGCCCGCCGCGCCCACGCCGATGGCCATGACCATGTAGCCCAGCTGGCTGATGGTGGAGTAGGCCAGCGACTTCTTGATGTCCGTCTTCACCACGGCGATGGTGGCCGCCATGAAGGCCGTGATGGAGCCCACGTAGGCAACCACCAGCAGGGCCTGGGGGTCGAACAGGGGCTGCAGGCGCGCCACCATGTACACGCCCGCGGCCACCATGGTGGCGGCGTGGATCAGGGCCGACACCGGGGTGGGGCCCTCCATGGCGTCGGGCAGCCAGATGTGCAGCGGCGCCTGGGCCGACTTGCCCACGCAGCCCATGAACAGGCCCACGCCCGCCCAGGTCAGCAGGGCGCCGGTCAGCGGCGCCGTCTGCATCTGGGCGAAGAGCTCCATGTAGTTGAACGTGCCGTACGCCGTGAAGAAGATCATGATGCCCATGAAGAAGCCGAAGTCGCCCACGCGGTTGGTGAGGAAGGCCTTCTTGTTGGCGTTGGCGGCGCTGTGCTTGTGGAAGAAGAAGCCGATCAGCAGGTAGCTGGCCAGGCCCACGAGCTCCCAGAAGATGTAGAGGAAGAGCAGGCTGTTGCTCAGCACGATGCCCATCATGCTGAACGTGAAGAAGCCCAGGAACGCGAAGAAGCGCTCGTAGCGGCGGTCGCCGTGCATGTAGCCGGTGGAGAAGAGGTGCACCAGCATGGACACGGTGGTCACCACCACCAGCATCACCGCGGTGGTGCCGTCCACCAGGATGCCGGCGTCGGCCACGAAGTCGCCCACCTTGAGCCAGGGGACCGACCCCTCCACGCGCCACTGGGGATCGCCCTTCTGCCAGAAGGCGAAGAAGATCCGCAGGGCCTGCACCCAGGAGACGAACAGCAGGCTCACGCCCACCCAGTCGCCCTTGCGCGGCAGCTTCTTCCCGAAGAAGAAGATGATCGCGTAGGACAGCAGCGGCAGCAGGAGGATCGACAGCGCCGTCCAGAGGATGGAGTTCTCGCTCAGCAAGGTCCCTCTCCTATCGCTTCAGGCTGTCGACGGCGTTCACGTCCGCCGTCCCGAAGTTGCGGAACATGGCCAGCACGATGGCCAGGCCCACCGCGGCCTCGGCCGCGGCCAGCACGATCACGAACGCGGCCATGAGGTGGCCGTCCACGCCGCCGTCCACGTAGCGGGCCACCGCCACGAAGTTCACGTTGGCGCCGTTGAGGATCAGCTCCACGCCCATCAGCAGCGCCACGGCGTTGCGGCGGGTCATCATGGCGAAGATGCCCAGGCTGAACAGCAGCGCGCCCACGGTCAGGAAATGCGGGAGTCCCACGGTCATGCGTGCACCTCCTCGGGGGCCTCGGCGGTCTCGCCGGGAGCGTTCTCGGGAAGCGCCTCGGGGGCCCGCGCCGGACGGCGCTCGCGGATCAGGATGGCCGCGCCCACCATGGCCACCAGCAGCACCAGCGACGCGAACTCGAAGGGGAAGATCCAGTCCGTCATGATCTCCACGCCGATGGCCTTCACCGTGGGCACGGCCTCGCCCGGCTCGCGCACGGGGAAGCTGCCGGCGGAGACCTTGTAGAGCAGCGCGAAGAGGCCCAGGGAGAAGATGCCCGCGGGCACCATGTGGTCCAGGCCGCGGCGGCGCTGCTCCTTGCGCGGGATGCGGGTCATCATGACCGCGAAGAGCACCAGCACCAGGATGCCGCCGATGTAGACCACCGTCTGGGTGACGGCCAGGAAGTCGGCGCCCAGCAGGGCGTAGAGGCCCGCCACGCCCAGCAGCGTGAACAGCAGGGCGAAGCCCGCGTGCACGATGTTGCGCGCGAACACCACCACGAAGCCGCTCAGCACCGTCAGGGCCGCGAAGCCGTAGAAGACGAGATCGCCGGACATCAGTCACCCTTCCCTTCGTCGGGGGCGTCGGCCGGGGGCGGGGCGGCGGCGTCCTCGGCCGCCTTCTTGGCGTCCGCCTCCTTCTTGGCCTTCAGCTTGGCCATCTCCTCCTCCGCGTTGGGCACGTAGTAGCCCATCTCCAGGCGGGTCTCCTTGTGGCACGGGATCGGCTTCTCGGGCGTCACGAACTCGTGCACCAGGCGCTGGCGCTTGTAGAGGGAGTGGTCGTAGTCCAGGGAGTGCTGGCAGGCCTCGGTGGGGCACTCCACCGTGCAGAGGCCGCACCAGATGCACTTGTTGTAGTCGATGGCGTACCGGTACATGAACCGGTCCTTGGCCTTGCCCACCGTCTCGATGTAGATGCAGTCCACCGGGCACACCTTGGCGCAGCGCAGGCACGCGTCGCAGCGCCAGGTGTCGTTGACGATGAAGCCCTTGAAGCGCTCCGGCAGCACCCAGCGCTCATCCGGGTACTGCAGCGTCACCGGCTTCTTGGCCAGGTGCTTGCTGGTGATCCGCATGCCCTTGAAGGCCGAGACCACCGCGTCGTAGACGTCTCGCAGGTATTGGGTCATGACGCCTCCGGGGTTCCACCCCATGGCGGCATCGGGCTACAGCAGCTCGCCCGAGACCATCATCCAGATGCCCGATCCCAGGACGCACAGCAGCGCCAGGGGCACCATCACTTTCCAACACGTGTGCATGAGCTGGTCAACGCGGAGACGCGGCAGCGTCCAGCGCACCAGCATCTGCAGCAGCACCAGCAGGCAGGCCTTGATCACGAAGACCAGCCCGGGCGCGAACACGGGCCCGGCCACCGGCTGCCAGCCGCCCAGGAACACGGCGGTGGCGATGCAGCTCACCAGGAACAGGTTGGCGTACTCCGCCAGGAAGAAGAAGGCGAAGCGCATGCCCGTGTACTCGGTGTGGTAGCCGGCCACCAGCTCCGACTCCGTCTCCGGCATGTCGAAGGGGCCGCGGTTCACCTCCGCGATGGAGGCGATGAAGTACAGGAAGAAGCCGATGAACAGGAACGGGTTGTGGAAGATGAACCAGTTCCAGATCCCGCCGCCCTGGGCCTCCACGATGGCGTTCATGTTCAGCGAGCCGGTGACCATGACCACCGGGATCACGGCCAGCGCCAGGGGGATCTCGTAGCTCACCATCTGGGCCGCGCCGCGGGCCGCGCCGTACAGGGCCCACTTGTTGTTGGAGGCCCAGCCGGCCATGAGGATGCCGGCGGGCGCGGCGCTGCTCACCGCGAAGATGTAGAAGAGGCCCAGGTCCAGGTCGCTGGCGATGAAGCCCGGCGCGAAGGGGATGGCCGCCCACGCCATGAGCGAGCCCACGAAGATCACGAACGGCGACAGCATGAACAGCGCCTTGTCCGCGTCCTGGGGGATGATGTCCTCCTTGCCCAGGATCTTCACCATGTCCGCCACGGGCTGCAGCACGCCGTGGAAGCCGCCCACGCGCATGGGGCCGTAGCGGCTCTGCAGGAAGCCGGCCACCTTGCGCTCCAGCCAGGTGAAGACGATGGCGCAGAGGGCCATCACCAGGGACATGATCAGCGCCATGGTCAGCCCGCCGGTGATCAGCAGCGCCGTGGGCGACATGGAATCGCCGAAGATGGAGGCGAAGAGATCCGTCATGACTTGCATCAGCGATCAATCTCCCCGAGAACGATGTCCAGCGAACCCACCGTGGCCACCAGGTCGGACACCATCATGCCCGGGCCGACCTTCTCGATGACGTGGAGGTTCGAGTAGCTGGGCGAACGCACCTTGTTGCGGAAGGGCTTGCTGCCGCCGTCGGCGAAGATGTGGAAGCCGATCTCGCCCTTGCTGCTCTCCGTGCGCGTGTAGAGCGAGCCGGCGGGCACCTTGACCAGCTTCTTCAGGTCCGGCGACATCACGTCGCCGCCGGGCATGGCGGCCACGGCCTGGCGGATGATGCGGCAGGACTCGAAGCACTCGCGCACGCGGACCATGTAGCGGTCCCAGCAGTCGCCCACGGTGCCCTGCTCGCCGGTGCCGTAGGGCACGTCGAACTCGAAGCGGTCGTAGATGGAGTACGGGTCGTCCTTGCGGCAGTCGAACGGGGTGCCCGCGCCGCGCAGCACCGGGCCGGTGCAGCCGTACTGGTGGCAGGTGTCCACGTCGATGACGCCCACGTCGGCGGTGCGCTCGATGAAGATCTTGTTGTAGCTCAGGAGCGTGTTGTACTCCACGAGCTTCTGCTCCATCACGTTGACCATGCGCAGCACGTCGGCCTCGAAGCCGTCGTAGGCGTCGAAACGCACGCCGCCCACGTCGAAGTAGTTGTAGAGCATGCGCCCGCCCGAGAGCCGCTCGAAGATGTTGAGGATCTCCTCGCGCTCGCGGAAGCAGTAGAGCAGCGGCGTCCAGGCCCCCATGTCCAGGCCGAAGGTGCCCACGGCGATGAGGTGGCTGGCGATGCGCTGCAGCTCGGCGCAGATCACGCGGATGTGCTCCGCGCGCTCCGGCACCTCCACGCCCAGCATGTTCTCCACGGCCACGGCGTAGCCGAAGTTCATGTTCATGGGCGCCAGGTAGTCGAAGCGGTCCGTGTAGACCATCCACTGCCGCCAGTCGCAGCCCTCGGCGATCTTCTCCGCGCAGCGGTGCAGGTAGCCCAGGTACGGCGTCACGCTGTGCACGATCTCGCCGTCGGTCTTCACCAGCAGGCGCAGCACGCCGTGGGTGGCCGGGTGCTGGGGACCCATGTTGATCTCCAGCAGCTCCGAATGCATGGTGCGGGGCTTGTCCTGATCCGCCCAGCCGCGGGTGACCTTGGTCTCGCTCATCCGCCTACCCTTCCTGTCCGGGACGCGCGGGCAGCACCACGTCGTCCTCGCTGAACGGGTTCTTGGCGTAGTCCTGGCCCTGCAGGGGCACGCCCTGCCACTGGTCCGGCATCACGTAGTCCTTGCGCAGCGGATGGCCCACCCAGCCGTCCTCCAGCAGGATGCGGCGCAGGTCCGGGTGGCCGCTGAACGTCATGCCCACCAGGTCGTAGGCCTCGCGCTCGTGCCAGGCCGCGGTGGCCCACACGCCGCTCACGGTGGGGATCTGCGCGGCGTCGCGCGGCACGCGCACGGCCAGGGTGTACTTGTGGCCGTGGCGGGAGCTGTAGCAGGCGTAGTACACGCCCAGGTCGCCCTCGCCCACGCGGTCGGACTTCTCGGGACGGCCCAGCTCGTCGTAGCCCAGGATGTCCACGCTCTTGCCCTTGCCGGACTCGTCGTAGCCGTCCCAGTCCACGCCGGTCAGGCACATGAGCTGGTCGAAGTGGAGGGCGGGCTCGTCGCGCAGCAGACGGCAGGCCTCGGCGATGCTCCCGGCGGCGATCACGGACCCCTTCTCGAAGGAGTCGATGACGTCCAGCACGGCGTCGCCCAGCTTCTCGGTCAGCAGCGCGTGGATGGCGGCGGCTTCCATGATCTAGCGCCCCCCTTCCGGCTTCACGTCGGGGATCTTGCTGGCGTAGTCCTGCACCCACTTGGGGGTGACCAGCTTGCCCTTGCGGCCGCGGATCTTGTCCTGCAGGCGCATGAGGCCGTCCAGCAGCACCTCGGGGCGCGGCGGGCAGCCGGGGATGTACACGTCCACCGGGACCATGAAGTCCACGCCCTTGACCACGTGGTAGCCGTACTTGAAGTACGGCCCGCCGCCGATGGCGCAGCTGCCCATGGCCACCACCCACTTGGGCTCCGGCATCTGGTCGTAGATGCGCTTGAGGCGGGTGGCCATCTTGGCCGTGACGGTGCCCGACACGATCATCAGGTCCGCCTGGCGCGGCGTGGCGCGGAAGGCGCCGGCGCCGAAGCGGTCGATGTCGTAGCGCGTGGCCGAGGCGGCCATCATCTCGATGGCGCAGCACGCCAGGCCGAAGGTCACCGGCCAGATGCTCGAGAGGCGCGCCCAGTTGAAGAGCTCGTCCACGGTGGTCAGGATGAAGTTCTTGCTGTCGGCCTGGGTCAGCTCGGCCAGGTCGGCGTCCTGCTGGAAGTCCAGCCACTGCTCGCGCTGGGGATCGTACCCCGCGGGCGGGGTGGTGGACTCCACGTACTTGTCGCTCATTCCCCGCTCACCTCCGTTCCGTTGCGGGAGGCCAGGGTCTTCACCCAGTCCAGGTCCCCCTTGGCCCACACGTAGGCCAGGCCGATGACCAGGATGGCGATGAAGACGGCCATCTCCACGAAGACCAGGCTGCCCGCCACCGGGAACAGGTCCTTGAAGACCGTGGCCCAGGGGTAGAGGAAGAGCACTTCCACGTCGAAGACGATGAAGAACAAGGCCACCAGGTAGAAGCGGATGTTGAACCGCACCCACGACGAGCCCACGGGCAGCTCGCCGCACTCGTAGGCCACGCCCTTCTCCCCGCCCGGCTTGGACGGCCGCACCAGCTTGGCGATCACCAGCGCCAGGTTGCCGAAGAAGATGCCGAACAGGAGGAATAGGAGAACCGTGGTGTAGTTGGCAGAGAGCCCGGTGCTCACCGCGGCGAGGAAGGAAGTGGATTCCATGCGGTACCAGCCTCTGGCAGGGATCCGAGGCCCCTCGACGGGGGCGCGGGACGTGAAAAACGGGCGTTCTCGGCCCGGAATTCCGTACTCCTCGATCAAGGGCAAGAGTCGGAGCCGAGGGGGGGCGTGTCAAGAAAATCTGCAGGCTCCGCAAGCTGACGGACGATCCTCAAAATCACGAAAGTCCTTGTCTTATCTTCAATTGAAAATAGGCACCAACAACAGGTATTCAAGACGGGTTGCGCCCCGGGCCCGTTCCGCCGAATGTGGACGGATGCTCCGCGTTCCTGATATTTCAGTGGTTCGAGTCCCCAACGCCGCGAGGTCGCCGTGCTCCGCCCCACCCTCATCGCCGCCGCCCTGCTGACCGCCCTCCCCCTGTCCACCGCCCCCTCCCACGCCGCCGCGCCGGACACCACCCGCGTCCAGGACCTGGTGGTGGTGGGCGACCAGGCCCCCGACGCCACCCCCGCCACGGTGGTCTTCCAGCCCGACGCCCTGGCCGCGGTCACCCCCTGGAACGCCGGCGACCTGGAGGCCCTCATCCCCGCCAGCACCATCACGGTCAACAGCCGCGGCGAGAGCGTGCTGATGATCCGCGGCGCCAGCGAGCGCCACGTGGGCATCACCCTGGACGGCATCCCCCTGGCCCTGCCCTGGGACGAGCGCGCGGACCTGAGCCTCATCCCCCTGGACGGCGTGGCGACGCTGCGGGCCGAGCGCGGCGTGCGCACCCTGTTCTCGCCCCCCAACGCGGTGGCCGGCACGGTGACCCTGGAGACCGACGCCCCGCGCCGCGGCCCCCGCACCGAGCTGGAGCTGCGCGCCGGCAGCGGCGGCGACCAGGCGGTGCGCGCCCTGCACCGCGGCCGCCGCGGCCTCTGGGACGTGACCGCCACGGTCAGCCGCCGCACCCGCGACGGCGTGCCCCTGCCCGACGGCGCGGACCTCCCCTACCACCAGGATGTGGACGACCTGCGCACCAACACGGACCTGGAGCAGACGTCGGCCCTGCTGCGCGCCGAGCGTGGGCTGGACGGCGGCGGCAAGGTGGCGCTGCTGCTCACGGGCTACGACGCGGAGCGCGGCGTGGCGCCCGAGGGCCACGAGGACGCCGACGCCCGGCTGTGGCGCCTGCCCCTGGTGCGGCGCGGCATCGCGGGGGCGTCGCTGCAGAAGCCCTTGGGGACGGCCTGGGACCTGGAAGCGGGCGCCGCCCTGGATCTGGCCGCCCAGGACATCCGCGCCTATGCGGACGACACGTTCGCGAACACACCACTGCAGCCCGGCGACGAGTATGAAACCGGCCGCGACCGCACCGTGCATCTCCACGGCAAGCTGCGGAGGTTCGTGGGCGAGCGGTCCAGCGTGGCCCTGGGCGCACGCATGCGCTGGACGCGGCACACGGTGAGCGAGGAGTACCAGGGGCCGGAGCTGGCGTATGCGCAGCGGTTGGCGTCGGTGGCGCTGGAGGCGGACGTGGCGGGCCGTGGTCCGTGGCGGCTGCGCCTGGGAGCGGGCATGGACGCGGCCAAGGCGCCGGAGACCGGCGAGTTCCCGGTGGAGGACGCGCAGGTGGAGCCGGCGCTGCTGGCGCGGGTGGAACGCATGACCGGCGGCGGCGAGGTCTACGTGGCCGTGTCCCGGCGGGGCCGGTTCCCGGGGCTGCGGGAGCAGTACTCGGGGGCGCTGGGTCGGTTCGAGCCCAACCCGGATCTGGGAGCCGAGCGGCAGGATCTCGTCGAGGCCGGCTGGCAGGGGCGCGTGCGCGGCTGGGACCTGGCGCTGACCGGGTTCGCGGCGGAGCTGAGCGACGGGGTCGAGCGGGTGCGGCTGGAGAGCGGGCTGTTCCAGCGGGTGAACCAGTCGGCGATCCGGACCAAGGGTTTGGAGGTGGCGGCGTCGCGGCGTGTGGGGGCGCTGGAGGTGGCGCTGCATCATGCGGTGCTGGATGCGGAGGC
>ERZ795053.4728-NODE-4728-length-14546-cov-8.023739_pt1 | contig 14546 bp, 12 predicted proteins | sample MGYA00375137_ERZ795053 | MGnify/ENA primary metagenome ERZ795053 (study PRJEB30182, sample SAMN05720284) | activated sludge metagenome | isolation source: Anaerobic digester | place: Hong Kong | collected 2014-12-17 ... | reverse complement strand
TGGCTGGGGCGGGAGGATTCGAACCTCCGAATGACGGTACCAAAAACCGTTGCCTTACCACTTGGCGACGCCCCAAACGCGGGTCTTCTAGTAATTCGGCGGCAGCATCACAAGTTCAAAGGGTCTGGTCGTAGGCGCCGACCGCCGGCTCGGTGCGGATCAGCGCGTCGAGGTCGCGGAAGATGGCGCGCATCTGCGCCTCCGAGGCGAGGCTCTCGCAGACCACCACGAGATTGGGGGTGTTGGAGGAAGCACGGATCAGCGCCCAGCCGCCGTCGGCGAGCCCGGCGCGGGCGCCGTTGACGGTCAGGACGCCGGTGATCCTCTGGCCACCGAGGGTGCTGCCCGTGGCCGCCATGGCCTGCAGGCGCGCGGTCAGGCGTTCCACGACGGCATATTTCTCGCCGTCCGGGCAGGCGGGCGAGAGCGTGGGCGTGATCCAGCTGGCGGGCAGTTCGGCCACGAGATCGGCGAGGCTGCGAGCCGGATTGCGGTCGAGGAGGCGGCAGACCTCGATCGCCGTGCGCAGCCCGCAATCGTAGCCGCGTCCCACCGGCGGGCCGAAGAAGGCATGGCCGGATTTCTCGAATCCCGCCAGCGCGCCGGTGGCATGCAGCCGCCGCTTCATGTGGCTGTGGCCGGTCCTCCAGTATTCCGTTCGCGCTCCGGCGGCCGCGAGCTCCGGGTCGGTGGCGAAGAGCCCGGTCGATTTGACGTCCACGACGAAACGCGCGCCCAGATGGGAGCGCGCGAGGTCGCGGGCGAGCAGGAGGCCGATCTTGTCGGCGAAAATCTCGCGGCCCGCGCCATCGACGATGCCGCAGCGATCGCCGTCGCCGTCGAGGCCGATGGCGAGATCGGCGCCGCTCTCGCGGACGGCATCGGCCATGTCGTGCAGCATCTCGAGCGCTTCGGGATTGGGATTGTAATGCGGGAAGCTGGGATCGAGGGCGGTGTGGCGCGGGATCACCTCGACGCCGATCCGGGCGAGGAGCTCCGGCGCGAAGGCGCCGGCGGTGCCGTTGCCGGTGGCGCAGACGGCGCGCAGAGGGCGTTTCAGGCGCAGGTCCCCGGCGAGATCGGCGAGATAGGCCTCGCGCAGCCCCTCGACCGGGCGGCGCGCGCCGCCGGGCCGCGCTTCCGTCGCACCCGAGAGCACGATGTCGCGCAACTCCGCCATATCCTCCGGCGAATGGGTGAGCGGGGCCTCGAAGCCCATCTTGACGCCGGTCCAGCCGTTGGGGTTGTGGCTCGCGGTGACCATGGCAACGGCCGGCAGGCCGAGGTGGACTTGGGCGAAATAGGCCATCGGGGTCAGTGCCAGGCCGACGTCGTGCACGACGATCCCCGCCTCGATCAGCCCGGCGACGAGGGCCTCGGCGACCTCCGGCGAATAGCATCGCAGGTCGTGGCCGACGACGATCGCCGGATCGAGCCCGCGGCGCTGCATCTGGGTGCCGAGGCCGAGGCCGAGGCGGTGCATTCCGCCGCGGTCGATCTCTTCGGGATAGCGCCAGCGCGCGTCGTATTCCCGAAAGCCCGAGGCTGCGATGCGCGCCGCCAAGGTCCGTGCCGCCGTCAGACCGCGAGGGGCCGGGACTTGGCGAGGCGGTCGAAGGCCATGAGATCGGCGATCAGCGCCGGCATGGCGTCGAGGTAGACCATGTTCGGCCCGTCGGAGGGCGCGTGGTCGGGGTCGGGATGGGTCTCGATGAAGACCGCGGCGACCCCGAGCGCCACGGCCGCCCTCGCCATGACCGGGGCGAATTCGCGCTGGCCGCCGGAGGAGCTTCCCTGGCCGCCCGGCTGCTGGACCGAATGGGTCGCGTCCATCACCACCGGATAGCCGCCGCGCGCCATGATGGGCAGGCTGCGCATGTCCGCGACCAGGGCATTATAGCCGAAGCTGGTGCCGCGCTCGCAGAGCAGGATGCGCTCGTTGCCGGTGGAGGCAATCTTGGCCGCGACATGGGCCATGTCCCAGGGCGCGAGGAACTGGCCCTTCTTGACGTTGATCGCCGCGCCGGTCTTGCCGGCGGCGATCAGCAGATCGGTCTGGCGGCAGAGGAAGGCGGGGATCTGGAGCACGTCGACCGCCTCCGCAGCCGGGGCGCAGTCTTCGGGAAGATGGACATCCGTCAGCACCGGGCAGCCGATACGGGCGCGGACGGTGGCGAGCACCTCGAGCCCGGCATCGCGGCCCATGCCGCGCCTGGCGGCGAGGGCGGTGCGGTTGGCCTTGTCGTAGGAGGCCTTGAAGATGAAGCCGGCCCCGGCGGCGGCGCAGGCTTCCGCCAGCGTGTCCGCGATGGCGAGCGCATGATCGAGGCCCTCGAGCTGGCAGGGGCCGCCGATCAGGGTGAGGGGAGCCGCGTTCGAGACGCGGAGTTCGCCGATCGCTACGGTTCTGGCATCAGACATGGGGCAGGGATCCTAAGCGCAGACGCGCCTGCAGCGATAGCCCGGCGCGGCCGGGGCTGTAAAGCGCGTCGATCCCGGCCCAGGCCACCCGGGCGCCGCGGCGAGGCGTCGTTCGCCAGGCCCCTGCCTTGATCGCCGGGTGCCCGGTCGATAGCCTCGCGGATCCCGTTGCAGCGCTGCCGCGCCCGGACCCTGCGATGGGTCGCCGCATGGGCGGGGTGGAGGCGGCTGCGTCGAGCGAGGCGCGGAACGACCTGGCGGAGGGAGGGAGCATGGCGCCGACCGACCGGGGCGGGGATGCGGTGGCGGAGATCGAGACGCGGGTTCGCGCCTGCCGGATCTGTGCTGAAAGCTTCGCGGCGACCGCCACGGGGCATGCGCCGCGGCCGGTGCCATGGCTTTCGGCGGAAGCGCCGATCCTGATCGCCGGACAGGCCCCCGGGGCCCGGGTCCATGCTCTCGGGCGGCCCTTCGACGATCCCTCGGGCGACCGGCTCCGGGACTGGCTGGGGGTGGATCGCGCGGCCTTCTACGACCGAAGGCGGTTCGCGGTGCTGCCCATGGCCTTCTGCTTTCCCGGCTATGACGCGAAGGGCTCGGATCTGCCGCCGCCGCGGATCTGCGCGGAGACCTGGCGCCGGGCGGCGCTGGCGGCAATGCCGGGGATCCGGCTGACGCTGCTGATCGGCGGCCATGCCCAGCGCTGGCACCTGGGGCCCGCCGCCGGGGCGGTGACCGCGACCGTGCGCGCCTGGCGGAGCTGGCCAGAGGGGATGCTGCCGCTGCCGCATCCCTCCTGGCGCAACAGCGGCTGGCTGAAGCGCAATCCCTGGTTCGAGGCGGAACTCGTGCCGGAGCTGCGCGCGAGGGTTTCCACGGCGCTCGCGCCGGGATAGGGACCTGCACCATGGAGACCCCGCTCGATCGCGCCTATCTTGCCCACGAGGCGATGCCCGGGGACGAACGGCTGCGGCTGCGTTTCCACGAGCGCCTTCTGGACGCCGAGCTCTTCCTGCTCCTGCGCGAGGAGGCGGCAGGCGGGAAGCTGAAGCCCGAGGTCTTCGCGTTGGAGACCGGGCCGGTGGCGCTGGTCTTCGACCGGGACGAGCGGCTGGCGGCGTTCCTCGAGGCGCCCGCACCCTATGCGGCGCTCCCGGGGCGGCGGATCCTGGGGCTGCTGGCGGGGCAGGGGATCGGGTTGGGGCTCAATCTCGGCGTGGCGCCCTCCTCGGCGCTCCTGCCGGCGGCGGCGGTCGACTGGCTGGCGGCGATGGCGGCGGAGGCGCCCGTCCCGGGCGAGGGCATGCTGCGCGGCTTCGCGCCGCCGGGCCCGCTGCCTGCGGCGCTGATCGAGGCGCTGGGGATCAAGCTCGCGGCCATGGCGGCGCTGGTCGGATCGGCGCATCTGACGACGGCCCGCCATGGAGACGGCAGCGAGGGCATGCTGCTCGCGCTCACCGGCGTGCCGGAACCGGCGCGGGCGGAGGTGGCGGCGGTGGTGGCGGAGGCCCTGCGCTTCTCGGGCGCGGAAGCGGGGACGCTCGACGTGACCTTTCCGGCGGAGGGCGGCGCGGCGGCCCGGGCGATCGCCGCGGCCGGCCGGCGGTTCGATCTGCCGCGGCAGGAGGAGGCGCCGGTCCCGGTGCGGCGCGGGCCGGGAACCGATCCGGACCGGCCGCCGATCCTGCGCCGGGGCGCGCCTCAATAGCCGCGGTCGCGGTCGACGAGATGCCGGAAGGGCAGGCCGCTCTCGCCCCGGCGGATGTTCTCGGCGATCGCGAGGGTGGCGGTTGCGGGCCGGGTCTCCGAGGCGATATGCGGCGTCACCGTCACCTTCGGATGCGCCCAGAAGGGATGCTCCGGGGGCAGGGGCTCGGTGCGGAAGACGTCGAGCGTGGCATGGGCGAGGTCGCCGCGGTCGAGGGCCGCGAGAAGGGCCGCGTCGTCGATCAGGCTGCCGCGGCCTGGATTGATCAGCACGGCGCCGCGCGGCAGCCGGGCGAGGCGGGCGGCGTCGAGCAGGTTCTCGGTCTCCGGGGTGGCCGGCAGGAGGGCGACGAGGATCTCGCTCGAGCCGAGCAGGGCATCGAGGCCCGCCTCGCCGGAACGGGTCGTGACATGGGCGAACTCCTTCGGGCGGCGGCTCCAGCCTTCGGTGGCGAAGCCGAACCGCGCCAGCGCCGTGGCCACTGCACCGCCGATGGCGCCGAGGCCGAGCACGCCCACGCGCCGGTCGCGGGCGAGCGGCGGCACGATGCCGTTGCGCCAGATGCCGTCCTGGCCGGCGAGATGCGCGTCGAGGCCGAGGTGGTGCCGCAGCACATGGCCGGTCACCCAGTCGATCATGCCGAGCGTCAGCCCCTCGTCGACCATGCGGCAGAGCGGGACGTTCAGGCTCGGGTCGCCGACGATGTCCTCCACGCCGGCCCAGAGGCTGAGCACGGCCTTGAGCCGGGTGAAGGGCGTGAAGTCGTCGACCGGGCCGCCGGGGCGATAGACCACGTAGTCGAAGGTCCAGGGCCCCGCCGGATCGTCGGTGAGGTCGGCCTCGATCCCGGCCTCGGCCAGGGCGGCATAGAGATGCGGTCGCCAGAGCGGCCAGTGATCGGGCGGCGCCGAGAAGAGGACGCGGGGCCGGCTCAGGGCCGCCTCCGGACAGCATGAGAGGCTGCCGGCCGCGCGGGGCCGCCGCATCCGTGCGCGCGCGCACGGACGGCCAAGTATCTGATATGAAACAAGGTTCCGCTCCGCGTTAACCCGATCGCAAGCGATCCTAACGCGCAATCGGGGCGATCAGAAGCCGAAATCCCGTCCTGGGCGGATTTGGCGCGGCGCGGGCGGGCTCAAGAAAGGCGAGACCCCGTCGCCGGTGGAGCGACGGGGTCCCGCTTGCTGGAACCGGGGCGCGCGCGCGCGTGCGGCGCGCCGCGGGCTCAATTGATGGCGCTGGCCGGCGTCTTGCTTCGGGCGGGGGCCTTGGCCACCATCGAGGCGGGCACCTTGCCATTGGCCATGGCGGGGATCCCGGTCTTGCCGCGGGCCTTGGCCGGCGTCCTGGCGGCGGTCTTCGCCGGCGCCTTGGCGGGCTTGGCAGCCTTCGCGGGCGCCTTGGCGGGAGCCTTGGCAGCCTTGGCGGGAGCCTTGGCCTTGGCCGCGGCTTTGGCCTTGGCCGGCGCCTTGGCCTTGGCGGCCTTCGCCTCCTTCTTCGGCGCCTCGCTCGCGGCGATCAGCTTGACGGTGGCCGCTTCGAGGGCCCGGATGCGGACCAGAAGGTCCTTCAGAGTCGGGGCGGGCATGCGTGAACACTCCTCCTGAGAGCTTGTTTGTCTGCCGGCGGGATCGCGACCTGGCAGGCACGTTATTTACCTCAAATGTTACTAAAGTATTGCCGAAAGGGGTCTTTCAGTATTCGCGGCCGGAATGTGCCGGGGCCGCGACAAGCGGCGCAGCTCAACGGTGCGATCGAGCAAGACAAGGGCGCAAGACCTGGGTGGATATTGCCAGAGCGCCGCGATGGTCTTTGGGCGGACCCTTGTAGTCGGCAAGGATCTGTCCCGGACCTTGGGATAGCCACTGGGTATATCGCGGCGGCTGTCGAGGCACGGCCTGCGCCTGCCTGGCCGGGTGTACGCGCAACCCGCGGGTCTCGGGGATAAAGTCAATGTATTTCAGTAAGTTGCAGCGCTGCGTGCGCCTGCCGGGGGGCAGGCAGGCGCAGGCCGTGCTGGCGCACGGCCGAGAAAATGGTGGTGTGTGGGACACGGCCGTGTCCGAAAGTCCCGCACGGGACAGGGCGCCGGGGAGGCGTATGGGCGCCCGCCCTCAGTCCCGCGCTTTCGGGCGGTGGACATGGGCGCTCTGGACGAGGCCGAAGGCGGCGAGCAGCACCAGCATGGCCGAGCCGCCGTAGGAGACGAGCGGCAGCGGCACGCCCACCACCGGCATCAGCCCCATGACCATGCCCATGTTGACCGAGAAGAAGAGGAAGAAGGTCACCGCGATGCCGGCGGTCAGCAGTGCGCCGAAGCGGTCGCGGTTCGAGATCGCCGAGACGATGCAGAAGACGATGATCAGCGTGTAGAGCGCGAGCAGCGTCATGGTGCCGAGATAGCCGAATTCCTCAGCGAGCGTGGTGAAGATGAAATCGGTGTGCTTCTCGGGCAGGAAATTGAGCCGGCTCTGGGTGCCCTGCATGTAGCCGCGCCCGGCGAGCCCGCCCGATCCCATGGCGATCTTGGCCTGGGTGATGTGATAGCCCGCGCCGAGCGGATCGGCGGAGGGGTCGAGGAAGGTGAAGATGCGGCGGAACTGGTAATCCTCGAGCAACTGCCAGTCGGTGCCCTGGGATTTCAGCACGGTGGTCACGAGCCCGACCCCGCTGGCCAGCGCCGCGGCGAAGTACCAGAGGCTGACGCCGGCGAGGAACATCACCGCGCCGCCGCCCATCATCAGGAGCAGCGCCGTGCCGAGGTCGGGCTGCTTGAGCACTAGTGCTGTCGGCGCGAGGATCAGCAGGAGCGGCAGGATCACCCAGAGCGGCCGGGAGACCTTGGCCGGGTCGAGCCAGTCGTAATAGGCCGCGAGCGCCATGACGAGGGCGATCTTCATCAGCTCCGAGGGCTGGAGCTGGAAGAAGCCGAGGTCGATCCAGCGCTGCGCGCCCATGCCGATCTCGCCCATGATCTCCACGAGGATCAGGAGCGCGAAGGTGCCGAGATAGGCGAGGGGGGCGATGGCCCGCCAGAAGCGGATATGGATCATGGCGATGCCGATCATCGCCACGATGCCGATGCCGAAGCGGATCATCTGCGGCCGCGCCCAGGGCTGGAGCGCGCCGCCCGCCACGGAATAGAGCATCAGGAAGCCCGCCGAGGCCACCGCCGCGAGCAGCAGGATCAGCGCCCAGTTGAGCGCGAGCAGCTTGGCCGCCCCGCGCGGGGTCGCGCCGCGGGCGCTCTCGAAGGCGCTCATGCCCGGTCCCGGGCCGGCGTGGCCGCGCTCGCGTCGGGTTCGGCCTGGGGCTCGCGGGCCGCGCGCTCGGCCTCGATCGCGCCGCGCTGCTCGGCGGGATAGGCGCTGAGCGGCGCCGGGCCGCCGTAGAGCGCGAAGCCGAGGATGTCGCGGGCGATGGGGGCGGCCGCCGCCGAGCCGCCGCCGCCGTGCTCGACGATCTGGGCGATGGCGTAGCGGGGATTGTCGTAGGGCGCGAAGGCCACGAAGAGCGCGTGGTCGCGACGGTTCCAGGGCAGTTGCTCGTTCCTGGTCACGCCCGCGGCGCGCTCGGCGGCGGTGATGTTACGGACCTGGCTCGTGCCGGTCTTGCCGGCCATGAGGTTCGCCGGATCGACGAAGCGCGAGCGATAGGCGGTGCCTTCGTTGGAGACGGCGAACATGCCGCCGCGCACCACCTCGAGATGCTTCGGCGCGATCGCCAGCGGCTCGGCGGCGGGGATCTCGACCGGCTCGCCGCCCACGGCCCGCACCAGCCGCGGCGCGATGCTGCGCCCGCCGGCGATGCGGGCGGCGTAGACGGCGAGCTGCAGCGGCGAGGCGAGGGTGAAGCCCTGGCCGATCCCGTAGTTGAAGCTGTCGCCGGTGGTCCATTTCTCGCTGCGGTGGATCTTCTTCCATTCGGCATCGGGCATGTTGCCGGCGGCAACCGCCGGCATCGGCAGGTCGTGGGCGATGCCGAGGCCGAGCTTGTGGGCCATGGCGGAGATGGCGTCGGGGCCGACCCGTCGGGCCATCTCGTAGTAGAAGACGTCGCAGGATTGCGAGAGGCTGCGGCGCATGTCGACGGTGCCGTGGCCGCCGTGCTTCCAGCAATGGAAGCGCCGCTTGCCGAGGCTGGTCGAGCCGCCGCAGAAGACCGTGTCGCCGGGCCGCGCCGCGCCGGTCTCGAGCGCGGCGAGCGCGACGCACATCTTGAAGGTCGAGCCCGGCGGATAGGTGCCGGCGACGGTCTTGTTCGAGAGCGGCCGGTATTCGTCGTTCAGGAGCGCGTTCCATTCGCCCGACCGGATGCCGAAGACGAAGCTGCTGGGATCGAAGCCCGGCGCCGAGGCCAGCGCCACGATGTCGCCGTTCTGCACGTCGATCACCACCGCGGCCGCGCTCTGGCCCTCCATGCGCTGCATGGCGTAGATCTGGAGCTCGGCGTCGATGGTGAGGTTCACGTCCCGGCCGGACTGGCCCTCGGTGCGGCCGAGCTCGCGCATGACCCGGCCCGCGGCGCTGACCTCGATGCGCTGGTTGCCGGCATGCCCGCGCAGGAGCGGCTCGAGCCGCTCCTCGACGCCGGTCTTGCCGATCTGGAAGCGGGGGATCTGCAGCACCGGATCGGGATCCTCGAGCTTCTCGAGGTCGCGCTCGGAGACCGGCCCGACATAGCCCACCACATGCGCGGTGCTCGGGCCGTCGGGGTAGAAGCGGCTGAGTCCCACCTCCGGCTCGACGCCGGGCAGGACGGGCGAATTGGCGGCCACGCGCACCACGTCGTCCCAGGAGAGATGCTCGGCGACCACCACCGGCACGAAGGCGCTGCGCGCCATCATCTCGCGCAGCACCCGGTCGCGGGCCTCCTGCGGCAGGTCGATGATCGTCGCGAGCCGCGCGAGCACTGCCGCCGGGTCGCCGGCCTGCTCGCGCACCATCACGATGCGGTAGTTCTGGCGGTTGCCGGCGAGCAGGCGGCCGTCGCGGTCGAGGATGTTGCCGCGGGCCGGCGGGAGCAGCCGGATGTTGATGCGGTTCTCCTCGGCGAGCAGGCGGTATTTCTCGTTCTGGAGGATCTGGAGGTCGCGCATGCGCCAGCCGAGCGCACCGATCACCCCGAACTGGAGCCCCAGCAGCATCAGGCCGCGTCGTGTGATGCGGGGCGGGGGCGTATCGGCGGGGCGCCTCATGTCAGCCGCTCCCGCGGATGCGCGCGTTCCGCCGTGCGAAGGCGCACGCCCCAGGCGACGGCCAGTGCCACCAGCGGATAGGCGAGCGCGGTCGCCACGAGGTAGCGCAGCAGGTCGTAGGGCGCCGGCGCCTCGGCGAAGGTGAGGCGCAGGGCCGCGTATATCCCGGCGAGGATCAGTGCATAGCCGATCGCGGCCGCGGCCCATTCGGCCGGGAAGGGAAGGCCGCGGAGCAGGATCCGGTTGCGGCCGGCGACCTCTGCCGCGAGCAGCAGCCCGAGCGCGCCGAGGCCGATCGGGCGCGACAGCAGGATGTCCGCCGCGAGGCCGAGCCCGACGAGCAGCCAGACCGGGGGGGCATCCGGGGCGCGCAGCACCCAGGCGATGACCAGGCAATAGAGCAGATCGGGCGGCACCAGCATGCCGCCGGGGCCGAGCGGGATCAGCGCGGCATGGATCGCCACCACGCCGAGCAGCAGCAGCAGGCCGGTGCGGGCCGGGCGCGAGAGGGCGCGCGCGCCGCTCACTGCCTCGCCTCCGGGGGGGCGGGGGGGAGGTCGGGCTGCGCCGCCAGCGGGCCGATGATCTCGCCGGGGCCCTCGATCACCGGGGGCGGGGCGCGGCGGAGCACGCGCACGAAGTCGAGGCGGCGGTAGTCGGCGGCGGGCCGCAGGCGCTGGCGCCCGTCGGCGCCGAGCGTCACGCGCCCGATCAGGATGTCCGGCGGATAGAGCCCGCCGTCGCCGGTGGAGACGACCCGGTCGCCGGGCCGCAGCGCCTCGGCCTGGCCGACGAAGTCGAGTGGCGGCGCGACGCTGTTGTCGCCCGAGACCATCACCCGCTGCCCGGAGGGCAGGACCACCCCGGGCACCCGGCTCGAGGCGTCGGTGAGCAGGATGACCCGGGCCGAGCGCTCGCCGACCCCGGCGATGCGGCCGACGAGCCCGAGGCCGTCGACCACGGTCGAGCCGTCCGAGACGCCGTCGGCGCGCCCGACATTGACCATGGCCGAGCGGCGGAAGGGGCTGCCGGCATCGGCCATCACCTCGGCCGTCACGTAGGTCAGCCGCGGATTGAGCCGGACGTTGTTGAGCGCGAGCAGCCGGGCGTTCTTCTGCTCCAGCTGCAGGGCCGCCTCGCGCCAGCCCTGCATGCGCTGGACCTCGCGGCGCAGCTCCTCGTTCTGCTGGTAGACCCGGCGCCAGGCCCGCAGGTCCGCGATCATGCGCGCCGTCGCCGCCACCGGGCGCAGGGTCCATTCGAATCCTGGGGTGACGCGGTCGAGCAGGGTGACGCGGAACTGCTCCACCCGGGCGTTGTCGATGCGCCAGACCAGGAAGAGCGCCAGCAGCAGACCGGCGGAAATCAGGATCAGCAGTCTGCGCAGGCTGCCGAAGTAATCGGGATCGGAATCTTTGCCCAACGCCACGCCGTGTCTATGCCTCTGGCTGGGCCGAGCGGCGGCCCGCCCGGACGGATCTCGCGCCCGCCTCAGGTCCCGTATTCTAGCACATGCGAGAGCTGGCTTTCAAATTCGAGCGACTTGCCGGTCCCGAGCGCCACGCAGTTCAGCGGATCCTCCGCCACGGTGATCGCGAGCCCGGTCTGCTCGCGGAGCGCGAGGTCGAGATCGCCGAGCAGGGCGCCGCCGCCGGTGAGCATCACGCCGCGGTCGACGATGTCGGCGGCGAGGTCCGGCGGGGTCTGTTCCAGCGCGGTCATCACCGCCTCGACGATGGTCTGCACGGTCTCCGACAGCGCCTCGGCGATCTGGGCCTGGGTGATCTCCATCTCCTTGGGCACGCCGTTGAGCAGGTCGCGCCCGCGCACGTCGATCCGCCCGCCGACGCCGTCGTCGGGCATGCGCGCGGTCCCCATCTCGGTCTTGAGCCGCTCGGCGGTCGATTCGCCGATCAGAAGATTGTGCTGGCGGCGCAGGTAGCTGACGATGGCCTCGTCCATGCGGTCGCCGCCGACCCGCGCGCTGCGGGCATAGACCACGTCGCCGAGCGAGAGAACCGCCACCTCGGTGGTGCCGCCGCCGATGTCCACGACCATGTTGCCGGTGGGCTCGGCGATCGGCATGCCGGCGCCGATGGCGGCGGCGATCGGCTCGGAGATCAGGCCGGCCTTGCGCGCGCCCGCGGCCATGACGCTCTCGCGGATGGCGCGCTTCTCGACCGGGGTGGCGCCGTGGGGCACGCAAACGAGGATCTTGGGCTTGGCCCAGCCGCCGCCGCGGTGGACCTTGCGGATGAAATGCTTGATCATCTCCTCGGCGACGTCGAAATCGGCGATGACGCCGTCGCGCAGCGGCCGGATCGCCTGGATCGAGCCGGGGGTGCGACCGAGCATCTGCTTGGCCTCCTCGCCGACCGCGAGCACGCGCTTCTTGCCGTCCTTGACCGAATAGGCGACCACCGAGGGCTCGTTGAGCACGATGCCCTTGCCCTTGATGTAGATGAGGGTATTCGCCGTGCCGAGATCGATCGCCATGTCGGACGAAAAAAGGCCTCTCAATCCGCCGATCATGCGCTTTGCCCTTCGACCTCGAACCGGGTTGTCGTCGTCGTTTCCTTGCGCGCCGGGACGCCCGGTCCATATAGGCCGCCGCGAAACTCAGCGTAAAGGCCCCGTCAAGCCGGACCGGGTGCGAGAAGGCATTTTTTTACAACTTTGAGTTGAACTGTTGCCCAATTGCACGGCTTCGCCACCCCGCCTTCGCGGGCCGGAGATCCGTGTGCCGCGGCAGGCGGCAGCGGGGCCGGTGCATCGGGGTTCCGGCGCCCGGCGCGAAGCCGCGAAGGCCGCATCGCGCCGGGCCGGCGTGCTCAGGCGGTCACCGCATCCTCCTTGTCGGAATGGCCGGTGAGGAGCTCCTGCGACACGACATGCGCGGATTCGCCAGGATGCACCGCGCGTGCCCAGAGGTAGAAGCCGAGGCCGATCACCGCCCAGCCGCCGGCGATCGCCCATTCATAGGGCCAGACCAGCGCCGCGGGGCTGCCGGGCATGTATAGGAAGATGATCCCGACGGCGAGGATCAGCGCGCCATACCCGACCGCCATGCCGTTGCGCACGTAGAAGGGCCGGTTCATCTCCGGCTCGCGCTTGCGCAGCACGAGGAACGACGCGGCCACCGCCGCATAGGCGACCACGATCCCCAGGCCGCCGGCATCGACCAGCCAGACCAGCGCCCCGCGCCCGAAGAGCGGCGCGATCACCGAGAGCGCGCCGACCATCAGGATGGCGTTGACGGGGGTGTTGTACCTGGGGTGCATCCGGCCGAGGAAGGCCGGCAGCATGCGGGCATGCGCCATGGCGTAGATCGCGCGGCTGCCGCCGACGAGAAACGCGTTCCAGCTCGTGATGATGCCGCCGATGCCGGCCAGCACCAGGAGCTTGCCCGCCCAGGAGCCGCCGAAGACCGTGGTCATGGCATCGGCCACCGCCAGGTTCGAGGTCGCGGATTCCTCCGCCGACAGGGCCAGCGACACCGCCAGGATGATCGCGATGTACCAGGCCACCGCCATCACCACCGAGATCACCAGGATCCGGCCGATCTGCTTGTAGGGCAGGTCGATCTCCTCGGCCGCCTGCGGGATGACGTCGAAGCCCACGAACATGAAGGGCGTCATGATCAGCACCGCCAGCATGCCCTTGGCACCGCTGACGAAGAGCGGCTCCATGTTGGCGCCTTCGCCGTTGAAGAGCGCCCCGGTGATCAGCATGATGCCGACGACCAGGATCAGGAGCGTCACGACCTTCTGCAGCAGCGCGCTCGACTTGATGCCGAGGATGTTGATCCAGGTCATGACCACCGCGCCGACCATCCCGACCAGCGCCCAGGTGAAATAGACCTCCGACCCGGCGAAGGTCCACATCAGCCCGACCTTGTAGTTGGGGAAGAGATGCTCGACGACCGTCGGCAGCGCCACCGCCTCGAAGGCCACGACCGAGATATAGCCCAGGATGATCGCCCAGGTGCAGAGGAAGGACCCGCCCATCCCGAAGGCGCGGTGGCTGTAGACATGCTCGCCGCCGGTCAGCGGCATCGCGGCGGCGAGCTCTGCGTAGGTCAGGCCGATCAGGATCACCGCCACGCCGCCGATGGCAAAGGCGAGCATCGCGCCGAGCGCCCCGGCCGATTGCACCCAGCCGCCCGCCAGCACCACCCAGCCCCAGCCGATCATCGCGCCGAAGGCGAGCGCCAGCACCTCCTTGTTGTTCAGAACACGTACGAAATTGCCTTGTGACATCACCCCGATCCCTCGTTCGGTAATTTGCTGCCGGTCCGGGCGCGGCCGCTTCCGCGCATGCGGAGGCGCCGGGCGGACACGAGAACCGCGTAATCGTCAACCGTTCACGGGCAGCATGCTGCCTCAATCGCCGTTCGATTGGAAGACATCAGTTTCGCGACAGGGGATCGGCGGGTGGCGCGGAGGACGGGCGATGTCCGGGGGAGCCGCTCGCGGAACCCGGTCCCGACCGCAGGGCGACCGGGACCGGGCAGGCGAGGGGGCCGCGCGGCTCAGGCGCTCGCGGCGTCCGGGGCGGACTTGAGCCGGCGCACCAGGAGCTTGTTGAGCGCGTTCACATAGGCCTTGGTGGAGGCCACGACCGTGTCGGTGTCGGCGGACTGGCCGGTGACGATCTTGCCGTTCTCCTCCATGCGCACGCTCACCGTCGCCTGGGCGTCGGTGCCCTCGGTCACCGCATGGACCTGGTAGAGCTGCAGCTGCGCCTCGTGCGGGACCAGCGCCTTGACCGCGATGAAGGCCGCATCGACCGGGCCGTCGCCGGTGGCGTGCACGCTCTGCTCCCGGCCGTCGATGGTCAGCGTCAGCTCGGCGGATTGCGGGCCTTCGGTGCCGCAGACCACGCGCAGGTGCTTCAGCTGGATGCGGTCGTTCGCGGCATTGGTGTCGGTGTCCTGCATCAGCGCGACGAGGTCGTCGTCATAGACCTCCTTCTTGCGGTCGGCGAGTTCCTTGAAGCGCACGAAGACGTCGTTGAGCTGGTTGTCGCCCAGCTTGTAGCCCAGCTCCTGCAGCTTGGAGCGCAGCGCCGCGCGGCCCGAATGCTTGCCCATGACCAGGCTGGTGGCGTTCAGGCCCACGTCCTCGGGGCGCATGATCTCGAAGGTCTGCGCGTCCTTCAGCATTCCGTCCTGGTGGATGCCGCTCTCGTGGGCGAAGGCGTTCTTGCCGACGATCGCCT
>ERZ795053.4727-NODE-4727-length-14547-cov-14.508694_pt1 | contig 14547 bp, 10 predicted proteins | sample MGYA00375137_ERZ795053 | MGnify/ENA primary metagenome ERZ795053 (study PRJEB30182, sample SAMN05720284) | activated sludge metagenome | isolation source: Anaerobic digester | place: Hong Kong | collected 2014-12-17 ... | reverse complement strand
AAACGTATAGCGCTTCCCGGCAAATGATCGAATATGTCGAAGGCACTTTTCGTGGAGATGCCTATGCTTACCGCCTCACGCTCAATCTGGAACAGCCGCTGTCATGAAAGTCTTCACTGCGGTACGCCGGGGCAGGCCGTCCAGGATGCCCTCGCGGGCGGCGATAAGCGCGCCGCAAGCATTGCCGATGCGCAAGGCTTCGATCAGAGGTAAATCCCGCATCAGCGACCATACCAATCCAGCACCAAAAGCATCGCCAGCACCGGCGGCGTCGATCTGCTGGATGGGGTAAGCGGGTTGGCTTATGACCGTACCCGCCTCATCGAGAGCGACGCAACCCGCATCAGCCAAGGTAACGACCAGCAACCGACCCTGCCAGCTCATTTGTCGGGCCAGGGTGGACAGTCGCTCAGACCAGTCTTTCGGTGTCAGCTTCTCCAGATCCGTTTGATCGAACATCAGCGCCGCTTCGCTGGCGTTGACCACCAGCACATCAGTCAGCGCCAGTAACTCGTTGTCGATTTGACGCCATGGTGAGGGATTCAGGTAGGTGTGCTTGCCGAGCCGGCGGGCTTGACGAAAAGCGTGCAGGATGGCCGAATCGGGAATTTCAAACTGCGCCACGACCCAATCCGCATGAACGAAGACCTCGCGCGCCTGCTCGACATGCTCGGCGGTCAGCAAGGCGTTCGCGCCAAGATGAGCTGCCAGAAAGTTGCAACCGTCCGGGGCAATGAAACCGACGCCATAACCGGAATGCGATCTCAAAGTTAAAACCCACGTAGTATCCATCCCTTCCTCAGCGAGTCGGTGCTTGACCGCCGCGCCCGCTTCATCCTTTCCCACTGCCATCAGCAAGTCCACGGTAACGCCCAAACGGTGCAGTCCTACGGCCAGGTTCAACCCTTTGCCACCGTGTTCCTGGAAGATGCGTGTAGCCACCAGGGATTCGCCAGCTAGCGGCAGGCGATCCACGTATAAGAAGTTGGCGTTTATGTAGTTGCCAAGCACGAAGGCGCGCACGGGTCTATCTCTATACTCTTTACAGTCAGATTGACAAAATGGTTTTTTATGGTATTAATATGGTTTATCCAAACGACACGTGTAGGATGCTGTTCGTGTATCGCCTCATTTTGTTAATGCCGTATGTTATTGGTGGTCGATAATAGACACTCGGGCTTAGGAGAGAAATATGGAAACTTTCCATCGTCACCGCGAACCGCGCACGGTCGAGACGACCCACGCCAAGCGGGATGATTCGATCAGGCCAAAAAAACCTACGCTCGGCGGGCGCATCGTCCAAATCGCGCTTGGACTGGTTGGATGCCATTATATCAACGGTGCCTATGGCGCGACGCCGGGTCATAACGATGGCGCTTCCTGTCGACCTGGCGGTGTTCAATTGGTTGCTGACTCCAAACGCCTTGATCCCATCAAGCAGGCGGATAAAAAAAAGGATTTGGCGGTTTTAGCTGCCCACACTTTCATCAAAGATGAAAAACGACACATCGAAAGATACTGCATTTGCGGCGGCAACTATCAAGGTTTCAAGGGAAGTTTCAAGGGTAGACCCGCTTCACCCTCTGACTGGGATCTCAATAATTATCTGAACTTCCCTCAAAGGCAAGCATCCGGCGGCCTGGACCAATTACTACGGACACTTTACCCCTCGCCGTGTTTACGGGCCAGCACCCGGTGGCGATATCGGCGGCAAGCTGATATGGGCACAATCTTGCCAGGGCATTCGCCATTTCGACTGTATCGGGTTTATCAACTACTGTCTGTCACCAAGCGACGGGCAAGAAAGCTCTCCAACTTGAAATCGCCCAGTGGCGCACGCCCAACCAACCCATGACGGGCTCGAAGGTTTACGACCTAAGCGTGGGACGTAAGCCCGAGATATTAATGGATGGCGATATTCTGGTGAAAGCCGACCATCACATCGCCTGGGTTGCGGCCAATGGAACCATCATCGAAGCGGCGGACACCGATCTTGGCGTCGTGGCGAAGGGCCGGTTTGAACTCGGGAAACCGTCCGGCGCTTGGACCCATTTGGTGCGTTTGCCGCTTTAGAGGTCACGAGGATTGCAGCAGTGCTTGACCGTTCCAACGGGTGTTTCATTTCCGTTTTATCCTTCTAATTTCTAAAGCCGGTTGTTCAGTAGTGCTACTAGCTTTGAGGTAATACAATGGCTGAAAATTGGTTTCGTGGAGAAGGGCTTAGTATAAAGCCTGCGAAGGCAGGCGGTGTTGATAATGACATCGGCGATGGAATGTATCTGACCGACAAGCTCGATGTTGCAAAGCAATATGCTCAGGAGCGCGCCAGCAGTCCAGACGATCGTCGTGTATATATGGTGAAGGTAGACACAACCCAAATACGCGTTCTCGACTTAACAAAAGATATGCGGTGGAAAAAACATATTAGTTTTATGAAGCCGCCTACCGATAGCTCAGGTAAATGGTCATCCATTGAATCTGAACTACAAGCGGGGAACGCCAGTCAGTACAGTAAACATTTTAAAAATTTTTTGGACGCGAATAAAATTAATCTGAATGATTATGACGCTGTTATTGGATACGAATATCGAAGTGGCGGCAAGCAGATGTGTATTTTATATAATAAAAATGGGCAACCATCATCGGTTCAGGTTAAGCTAAGAGCATCATTCATTCCTATCCATGCAGTGGCAACGCCGAAAACTCCTGTTGGCGCTCTTAGATTTACTGGAAAAATTGGTCCAGGATTGAAGATTGCTGGAGGTACATTTATCGTTGCTATTATCAATCTCTTATTAGCATGGTTACTTGGAAAAGTCATAGAAAAGCAGCAAGAAGAAGATTTCAAGAAGAAACTAGAAGCCTTGCGTCCAAAAATCGAAGTCGCTATCAAAGGTGAAAAACAAACTGCTCTAAAACTCTTGGTAGATGGAAAACCAGCTTATGCTACGGTGCGTATATCGGTAACTAATCAGGAGCATTATCAAGGCGGTGGGCTTGGCTATATGCCAACTGTTCCATCTGTAGAGTATGTAGATATGGAAATCACTAGCCAGGAAGAAAACAAACCGGATGGTGAGGAGAATGAGAGATTTTTAGCTCCTGGTGCAATGTTGACAAGAAGATTTTTTAAAATGTCCCTTCAATTGACCTTCGCTCTACAGGAAGTTGAATTATATCGCGCCTATCTAAAGGAAATCGAATGGTGCGAGTCACAGATCAAGATTGCCCCTTCTATACAAGATGCACAACGCCTCAGTCAGGACAGAAATAATTTAGTCAATCAGCTTTATGCAGCACTTTCTGACTAGTTTGGACGGTTTTGTACGATAGTTCTGAAAAATTGGTCTTTTCTAAACCAAATAGCTGCACCGTCAACTCGCCAAGAAATCGAGGTTTTTCGAGGTGCCCGGAAGGTAGTGTTGATCGTGGTATAGCCCAACTGGGTTCTTTGAATCACACTCCCCTGAAACTACCCATGCGACAGCGGCTATTCGCTTACTAGTTTGTCCAAAATCCCAGCTTCTTTCACCATTCCATCATCTCGCTCATGAGGCTAGTCCAATGAAGAAACGCATCCTAATCGCCGGTCTGATGCTGGCTCTTTGTGGATCAGGCAGCGTCCGCGCCAACGCGCCCACAGTCCTGTTCGTGCTGGACGGCTCGGGCAGCATGTGGGCCAAGGTCGGCGATCAGCCAAAAATCGACATCGCCAAAACGGTAATGACGGACATGCTCCATAAGCTTCCATCCGACGTGAACGCCGGGTTGATGGTGTATGGGCACAACCGCAAGGATGACTGCAACGATATTGCCCTGTTAGCACCCATCGGTAGCGATCGCGCCACCATCGTTCAGGCTTTGCACAATGTCAGCCCGAAAGGAAAAACGCCTTTGACCGGAGCGATCGAATTGGCGGCTTTACAGCTTCAACAGACGGAGGGCAGCGCCTCGGTGGTGGTGGTCAGCGACGGCAAGGAAACCTGCGAGGGCGATCCGTGTAAGGCGGCGCAGGCGGTGACCAAGACAGGAGCTAACCTGCGTATCCATGTGGTGGGCTTCGATGTCACGCCCGATGAGACGCAACAGCTCAACTGCATTGCTGAGGAAGGCAAGGGCAAATATTTCGCCGCCGCCAATGCCGAGCAATTAACGGTTGCCTTGGCGGAAGTGCGGAAGGAAGTGGTGGCGCCCCCGCCGCCGGTAGAGGTCGCGCAGACTGCGCCGCCCCCTTCCAAGCCCGCTGCCGAAGTGCTGTTTGAGGATCATTTCGACCGGGATGAGCTGGGCGAAATGTGGGAGGTTTTGAATCTCGACTCCAACCGACTCACTCTCTCCGATGGCAAGCTTTTAATTGTAGGCTCCAATGAAACCAGCAATCTTGCATTGGTGCAGCAGCCCTTTTCGGGAAACTTTGTGGTTACCGTCAAAATGGATACGCAAATAACAGAGAAAAACTGGGCAGGGTTGCTTTACTGGGTTGATGAAAAGAATCTGCTCTCCTTTGGGCTACAAGGTTACTGTTGTGCGATAGGTCGTCGGCCTACCTTCACAAAAGTGGTCAATGGGCAGGCGAACTCAATTAGATTCGGAGAATTCAGTGCAAAGATTGGAGATCGTGAACTCAAGGAGTTGGCCAATAATTCTGAAACTTGGTACCTGCAAATTGAGCGATCTGGCGTCAAATTTATCGCACGAGTTAGCGTTGACGGTAAAGACTGGACAGAGGCAGGCACACATACACTCCTGCAGAAGAACGGCAGAATAGGTGTATCCGCTAATTCTGGTGGAGGTATTGAAAATGCCGCTGAATTCGACGACTTCGTGGTGAAAGGGACGAAGTAGTCTGATGAAATCGGCTGATCCACGCCAGGTTCAGCCGGACCTCGCAGTAGAGATTAGCCTTGTCGCTTTGCAGATCAATGAAGGCTGCAATAGCAGGGACTTGGCTTGTCGCGCGCGCAGGCAGGGTTAAAGCCCAGTCTACCGATCTTGCTATCATCTTAAAGCTAGAACGCAAGCAGGTGACCCGATAACTAAATCCAGTACGTCGAAACAATGGCCAGGATCACTCAACAGGAAATAGCCTATTCTTTTGAAGATCGGCGCTTGTTAGCGATCCCATTGAGGAGGCTCAAACCATGTTGATCGGCGTACCCAAAGAAATCAAAGTCCATGAATACCGCGTCGGCCTGACCCCGGACAGCGTGCGCGAGTTTGTTTCCCACAGTCACCGCGTGCTGGTGGAAACCAACGCCGGGATCGGCATCGGCAGTTCAGACGATGACTATCAAGCCGCAGGCGCTGACATCGCGCCCACGGCTTCGGATATCTTTGCCAAAGCCGACATGATCGTGAAGGTCAAGGAACCACAAGCAGTCGAGCGCCAGATGTTGCGTCCCGGCCAGATCCTATTCACCTATCTGCATCTCGCCCCCGATCCGGATCAGACGCGCGATCTGGTCAACAGCGGCGCAATCTGCATCGCTTACGAAACCGTGACCGATGGCCAAGGCGGACTGCCGCTGCTGGCGCCGATGTCTCAGGTCGCGGGTCGGCTGTCAATTCAGGCCGGCGCGGTGGCGCTGGAACGGGCCAAGGGTGGGCGCGGCATCCTGCTGGGCGGTGTCCCTGGCGTGGCGCCGGCCAAGGTGGTGGTCATCGGCGGCGGCGTGGTCGGTGAAAACGCCATCTACATGGCGCTGGGCATGGCCGCTGATGTGACTGTCCTCGACCGAAATGTCGGCGTGCTGGCGCGCTTGGCGCGCCGCTTCGGCGCGGCGCTCAAAACCGTATATTCCACCCAGGCGGCGCTGGAAGAGTATGTGCTGCAAGCCGATTTGGTCGTCGGCGGCGTTCTGGTCGCTGGCGCGGAAGCGCCCAAACTAGTGACTCGCGATCTGGTGCGGCGGATGAAACCCGGTACGGTGTTGGTGGACGTTGCTATCGATCAGGGAGGGTGCTTCGAAACTTCACATCCTACCACTCATGCCGAGCCGACCTATGTGGTCGACGGAGTCGTGCATTACTGCGTCGCCAACATGCCAGGAGCGGTGCCCAACACATCGACTTACGCCCTCAACAACGTCACCCTGCCCTACGCCTTGGCGCTGGCTGACAAGGGCTATAAAAAGGCGTTGCTGGATAATCCCAATTTCCTGGAAGGTCTCAATGTCTGTCAGGGCAAGGTTACCTATAAGGCGGTTGCCGACGAACTCGGCTATGAGTACGTGGATCCGCGCGTTGCGCTCGCTGGTTGAACCCATCCTGATGCTATTGCGGCTTCGGCATGGCTTCAAGAAACATAGACCTCAATCCAGATGCTGGAAGAGAAGGAGATTTTTTAATGAATAGACTTGTTCATCAATAAGCATGATCTAACTCATTCAACAATAAATGAATTTTTGAGGTTCCAGAGACTAGCAACGGCAAAAATAAAGTCATCGGCTAATTGTGTCAGATGGTTTCTCAAACAGATTGTCAGTATGCGAAAAGCTTTCATCCCGCCGATCGCATGCTCGACAAGAACACGAACCCGGCCGATTTGACGATTTTCTCGCTTTTGTCGGCGTGTTAATCAAGAATCCGGATTCTTTTTCTATTTTCGTGGTTTTTTATGAGGAATGTGGATATGTTGAGCCGACGAATAATCTTTTTGTATGCCTTGATAGCCGAGATCAACTGAGGCTTCTGTGGATTCAAATCAATCTATTTCCGGATTTAATTCTTCTTTTAAGAGGTTCTTCGAGGGTTCTTTTGGAATTCGGCTTATCTGGGCGGTTCAGTCCCCAAGCTCGCTGAAATTGACCATACCGCTTTCCAGATTAATAGATTGGTGAGGCAGCCTCTTCCCAATCCGCCTAGCTCCACAAAAACCCTCGAAGAACCAATCTGAAAAGATCATTTCGTTAAGGCGCTAAGTATAAACCTGTCGTGAGGTATGGACAGAAAGTTGCAGATCCTGAACGATCCAGAACAGCCAGACTGCCAAAGGCGACCGTCGTCACAGTCGCGCGAGGTGATGCGGCTTTTTTCGGCTCAATCGATATAACCAAGAGTAATCGCTATGGCCTTCAGTAATAAAGCCCCATCGTTTTGGCTCATCAGCCTGATCTTCATGGCTGCTCTTTCCATCCTGCCTGCCACCGGGCGGGCAGCGGCGCCCGTTTACACGGATAGTCTGGCGTCAGGTTGGGAAGACTGGTCGTGGGGAGAGTTCACTCGCAACTTCACGAATCCAACCCCCACACATAGTGGCAACGCTTCGATTGCGGTCACCTATACCTCAGGTTGGAGCGGACTGCTATTAGGTCAAACCGCATCCATCGACATTATCGGCCTTGACACGCTGCGGTTCTGGGCGCATGGCGGGACCAGCGGCGGTCAGCCTGTCGATATCATGGTGTGCATTGCCCCCCAAACCTGTATGCAGTATGGCCAGATCGCGTTGCAGGCCAACACCTGGACCCAAGTGGACGTGCCAGTAACAGAACTCGGCAACAAGGTTTGGTCCATCACCTGGTTCAACAACAGCGACCACGCCCAGCCTACGTTTTATCTGGATGACATCGCGTTCGTTGCCTCGGGTACGCTGCCACCACTTCCCATGAGCGGCCCCGAGTTGAGTGTGGATGTCAGCACTGATCGGCATTCCATCAGCCCGTATATTTATGGGATGAATTATGGGGTGAGTTTTACCGATGGATCGCTTGAGGCGCTGGCGGCTGAATTGCGCCTGCCGGTGCGGCGCTGGGGCGGCAATTCGGCTACCCGCTATAATTGGCAGAACGACACGCACAATACCGGTAGCGACTGGTATTTCGAAAATATCAGAGAGGACAATTCCAACCCCGGTGCTCTACCCAATGGGTCGGCAGCCGATCGTTTTATCGAACAAGACCGCCGAACGCAAAGCAAAACGCTGATGACGGCGCCGCTTATTGGCTGGACGCCCAAACGAAGGCTGGAAGATCATCCGTATGATTGCGGTTTCAGCACTGACAAGTACGGCGCCCAGCAGAGTACCGATCCATGGGATTCCAAATGTGGTAATGGCATTGGTACTAACGGTGTACCGATAACCGGCAATGATTCCCACGACACCAGTAGCGAAGTCACCCCCGATTTTGTCACCGAGTGGGTTCAGCACCTGATCGACCGTTATGGAACCGCCGACCAAGGCGGGGTGTTGTTCTATAACCTGGATAACGAACCGATGCTGTGGAACACCGCGCACCGCGATGTGCATCCACAGCCGGTCTCCTATGACGAAATCTGGAATCTTACCCGTACTTATGCGGCGGCGATCAAGGCGACAGACCCCGGAGCTAAAACGCTCGGTCCGGTTGTGTGGGGCTGGATGGCGTACTTCTGGTCGGCCTTGGATGGGGTATCGAACAACAGCGATCGGTTGGCGCATGGCGATACCCCCTTCCTGGAGTGGTATCTACAACAAATGCGCGCCTATGAGCAGCAACAGGGGGTGCGGATTCTGGATTACCTTGATGTGCATTTTTATCCACAGGCCAATGGGGTTTACAGTACGAGCGCGGGTGATGGCAACACCCAGGCCCTTCGTCTGCGCTCCACGCGGTCGTTGTGGGATCCCACTTACACGGATGAGAGCTGGATCGGCCAACCGGTCTACCTGATTCCCCGCTTGCGCGAATGGGTCGCCAACTATTATCCGGGTACCCAGCTCGCCATCAGCGAGTACAACTGGGGAGCGCCAGGCTTCCTGAACGGCGCCTTGGCGCAAGCAGACATTCTGGGAATCTTTGGCCGTGAAAGGGTTGACCTGGCTACCTTGTGGGGTCCGCCAGAGTCCTCCCAGCCCGGCGCTATGGCGTTTCGGATGTACCGCAACTACGATGGCGTCGGCGGCATGTTTGGCAATGTCAGTGTGCATGCGGCCAGCACCAACCAGGATCAACTGGCGATCTACGCCGCCGAACAGGGTCCGACGTTGACGCTGATGATCATCAACAAGACGAAGGACGCGCTGATCAGCACGATCACGTTATCCGGATTCAACGCTGCCGCCGCGACCGGGAAGGTCTACCGCTATAGCGTCGCCAACCTGAACGCCATCGTTCGGGAAGCCGATCAAGTGGTGAGTGGAGCGGGATTCACGACTACTTTCCCTGCGTCCTCAATCACCCTTATCGCCGTCGCCGATTTCGCCGCCGCCGCCACTACACTGATCACCCACTACTACGTCTCCATTCTCGAACGGGAACCGGAACCGGACGGACTGGCGTTCTGGCAGGCACTGATAGCTGATACAGAGGCCCGGGGCGAGGATGTCAAGGATGTTTTTCGACGGATGGCGGACTTTTTCTTCAACAGCTCGGAATACGTTGCTCGGAACACGACCGATCGTCAGTTCATTACCAACTTGTATCTGACCTTCTTCCAGCGCGAGCCGGATGAGGAGGGACTGGCGTTCTGGCTGGATCGCCTGGCCCAAGGTGATCCTCGTAATGGCGTGATGACCTTCTTCCTGTATTCGCAGGAATTCCTGGACTTCATGCTCAAACTGGGATTCTGAGAGGCTGTAATAAAAATAAGTTGTTTATTTTATTGTTATAAATTTTAAAAAATTCATCAAAAAGGCTAAAATTTATTGGCTCTTCGAGGATTCTTGTGGAGTCGGCCAATTCGGGAGCGGTTCGCGGATCCAACCCTTTGATCTTGCAAAGGCAAGCCACGGCTTGGCGTACTGATCTTGGCCCAAAGGCCCACATTCCACAGAAACTCTCGAAGAGCCAAAGAGGTTCTTCGATACTGATTGTGGAATCAATGCTGCGATCTCCTGGACCACATACGGTCGATACCCCTTGAACCGCGCACTGGCGGGAACCCCGGTCAAGGGGACATTCTAGGTTTCGTTAATTACACAATTAAATCAATGCATTACAGCATAAAATTTTTGATAGCCTTTAGAAGCATAAGCTAGAGGCTTACCCGCAGAGAATGAGCATGTACTCGGACGGATTGCTTTAACTACCACCGCTGCTTATGATGCGCTGCATCATTATCTGTTCCGGCGATGGCCGCGGAACAGGCCGGGATTTGAAGAACAACAAGCCTGGAGATAGCGCGATGTCCGCAAGTGAACACAAAAGCCGTGCGTCGGCGTTGGTGGTCGGCGCCATTGGGGTCGTCTTCGGGGACATCGGCACCAGTCCCCTCTATGCCTTGAAGGAAACCTTCGCCGGGCATCACCCGATTGCGGTGGAACCGGCCAGCGTTCTGGGCGTGTTGTCACTGATCTTTTGGACCATTATGGCCCTGGTTACGCTGAAGTATGTGGCCATCATCATGCGCGCCGATAACCACGGCGAAGGCGGCAGCCTAGCCCTGCTGGCCCGCGTCACGGAGTTGACGAAGAACTCGCGCGCGACCTGGTTTGTCACCATGCTCGGCATCTTCGCCGCCGCGCTGTTCTATGGCGACAGCATGATCACGCCAGCCATTTCCGTGCTCAGCGCCGTCGAGGGGCTGGAGGTGGTCGCGCCGCAATTCAAGGAGTATGTGCTGCCGGTCACCGCGCTGATTCTGACCGGTCTGTTCTGGATTCAGCGCTATGGCACCGGCGCAGTCGGGCGCTTCTTTGGTCCAATCATGTGCGCCTGGTTCGGCGTGCTGGCGATCCTGGGCCTGATCCATATCTGGGAAGCGCCAGCGGTGCTTGCCGCGCTCAATCCGATCCATGCGTTCGAGTTTTTGGTCCGGCACCCCTGGATCAGCTTCCTCGCGCTGGGAGCGATCGTGCTGGCGGTGACCGGCGGCGAAGCGCTGTACACCGATATGGGGCACTTCGGTAAATTTCCGATTCGCGTCGCCTGGTTTGGCTTTGTGCTGCCGGCGCTGGTGCTGAACTACTACGGGCAGGGCGCCCTGTTGCTCAAGGATCCTGCCGCTATCCAGAATCCGTTCTACCTGCTGGCCCCCGGCTGGGCGCTGGTTCCGATGGTGTTGTTGGCCACGGCAGCGACAGTGATCGCCTCGCAGGCGGTGATCTCCGGCGCGTTTTCGGTAGCGCGGCAAGCCATTCAGCTGGGCTATCTGCCCCGGATGAAAATTGTCCACACCTCCCATCAAGAGGCCGGCCAGATTTACGTCCCGTTCACCAACTGGACGCTCTATCTGGCTGTGATGGCACTGGTGTTCGGCTTTCAATCCTCCAGCAATCTAGCGGCGGCCTATGGCATCGCCGTGACTGGTACGATGATGATCGACACCATTTTGGTTGCGTTTGTCGTGTTTCTCGCCTGGCGTTGGAATCCGTGGCTGGCCGCGCCCCTGCTCGGCGCGCTGTTGCTGATCGATTTTGCCTTTTTCTCCGCAAACGCCATTAAACTGTTGCAGGGCGGCTGGTTCCCCGTCGTTGTCGCGCTGGCGTCTTTCACCACGCTGACCACCTGGCGGCGGGGCCGGCAACTGCTGTTCCAGGAGATGGGCAATCTGACTATGCCTCTTGATCAGTTCATTCGGTCCATCCAAAAGGCGGCGCTGCAACGAGTCAACAGCAATGCCGTTTATCTGACCAGCCGTCCGGAAGGCGTGCCTTCAGCACTGTTACACAATATCAAGCACAACGAAGTGCTGCATGCCCGCAACATCCTGGTCACAGTCATGACCGCTGAAGCGCCCTATATCGCCGATGCCGACCGGCTCGAGGTCATCGATCTAGGTCACAGCTTTTACCGGGTGCTGGTGCGTTATGGTTTCATGGACCAGCCGGACATTCCTAAGGCGCTGGAAATATGCGGGAAGAAGGGACTTGCGTTCGATCTCAACAAGACCTCGTTCTTCCTCAGCCGGGAAGTGGTGGTGCCCAAGCTGACGCCGCCGATGATGTTGTGGCGCGAATTGTTTTTCATCTGGATGCTGCGTAATGCGCAAAGCGCGACCGACTTCTTCCGCATTCCCACCAACCGCGTGGTTGAACTGGGTACGCTGGTTGAGATTTAATACCGTTTCTCAATAGATTTTATGATTCAGAAGGGTAGGGCTGGTTAGGGCGCCAGCCCGTAACAAGCCGATTCAGCTGTAATTTCGTCGGGTTACGCTTCGCTAACCCGCCCTACGCGGGAAATATAAAACCTACTGAGAATTTGTATTATTTTTGAGAAACACTGCTCGTCCCCGCTTGCGCAACGGTGCGGCGCCGGCCTGATACGTCTTTTCGTCAATGAAGACCCAGAGTAACTGGACGTGCGGCGAGCGCGGCGAGCGTGGGGTAGGGGCAAAACCATCGGTGAAAATAATCACTCCGTCATAGCCGGGATGCGCGTCGACATAATCGATCACCGCGTTGAAATTGGTGCCGCCGCGTCCTGTGACTATGATCTCTCGACGCGCCTGCTTGAGCTTCAGGGCTTCGCCGTGGACCTCGGTATCGAAGGCAATCGCATCGATGCTGTCGATGCCGTACTGGAAAAAGCAGTTGACCAGCGAAAAGCCGAGCTGAATGTCCTCGTTGCTCATCGACCCGCTGACATCCACCGCCGCCAGCAGCCGGGTGGTGAAATCGTAGCGGCTGCCCATGTACTGAAATCCGTAACGCCGGCTGGGTTTCATTCGGGTTAAACGCCGTCGCCGCGACAAGATTGAGCGATGGAACAGACGCAGGATACTGCGATAATCCAGCCGTGGCTGGCGATTAGCCAGCACTCGCAGGCGGATCGCGCCCGGCAGCGTTCCCCAGCTCCGATTCAATTCCGCGTCGGTGACCCGCTCATCAATGCGGTCGCTGAACAGGTCGTCCTCGTCCCACTCCTGGGTGTTTTCCAGACCCACGCGGGGCGAATGGACGTAGTCGTCAAGCTGATCGGGCGCTGACCCTTCACCCCCGTCCTGTCGAGTCGGGGACGAAGGGCCCGCCCCTGCCGCAGGGAAAGATACCTGAGCCGAGGATGCCTGTTCCAGCAGGCGATGGTGATAGAACTCGTAGAATTGTTGGTCGTAATCGTGGTGACCGAAGACCTCCACCGCCTGGGGTAACGGCAACGGCAACGTTCCCAAATGTTCGCGCAGGGTCAGGTTGCTAGCCTGCCAGGCGATTTGCGGGGGCAACAGCCGGCGCGAATAGGGATGCTTCAACAGGATGCGCACTGCCTCACAGCGCATCACTGCTTCCAGTTCCGCTGGCGACAGGCTGTCGATAAACGCCGGGTTGTAGGCGATCACGCCCGACCCGACCCAGATCGTCGCGACTGGGGCGCTGGTCACGCGATGATCGTTCCACAGGCTGAACAGCAACGGTTCGGTCAGGAACCAGCGTTCCAGAATCCGCCCGATGCGTTCACGTGCCAGAGGCGCAGCGGCCATGCGCTCACCCCTTGATCCCAGCAATGTAATCGGTGAGCAACGTCAAAATCTCCACCGATCCCGAACAGAGCGCCATGGCGCGCTCGAATTTGGGGTTTTCCAGCAGCGAAGCGAAGTGCGCCAAGGCCTCGTTATGCCGGGCGGATTTGAGCATTTTCAGATAGGCCAGCAAGTTGCTCAACAGGGTTTTAGCATCTGGAACCGGCGGCTGGAGGCCGTGCAGCCAGAGTAGGAGACGCTCGTTGAGCTGAATCAGTTCGTGCAAGGCGAGTTTCTTCACTTGCGCCTGATGCTCGCGCCAACGCCGCAGCACCTGTTCCGAGGTCACCTGCTGGGTGGCGTCGAGATACTGCTGAAACGCGACCGCTGCTGCCGTGCCGACCATGCCGGCGATAGCCTTGATGTGCAGCCCGTCCAGCGCCACATGGGGCTGGATGAATTCGGCGACCCGCACCCAGGCGCGCCGATCCGGCGTTTTGGCCAAATCGGAAAAGCCCGCCAGATCCTCGGTGGTGCGCGCCCCGTCCAGATGAAACGACTGCTCGTGGATGAAATCGATCACCCGGCTATCTAGATCCTTCGCCCTGGCCCACAGCAGCCAGTCCTCAACGGTCGGAGCGAATTCGTAAAGGTTGAAGCGCGATACCAGAGCCGGGTCGAGCTCGGTCAACTGATATTCATCACCGTGGTTGATCGCGGCAACCACCCGACTGCCCGGCGGCAGGGATTTGCCGGCCAGTCGCCGGTTCAGCGCCAGGTCGTAAACCGCCTGGAGGATTTCGGGCCGCGCCCGGTTGAGTTCATCCAGAAACAGGACAATCGGCTCCTGACTAAGCGGCCACCAGTACGGCGGCAGAAACACCGAATGCCCGGTCTGTTCATCCTTGTGCATCAGGCCGATCAGATCGCCGGGGTCGCTCATCTGGCCTAGGAAGAAGCACTCGACCGGCAAACCCTGCTGCGCGTAAACGTCGCGGATCAGTTCGGATTTACCAATGCCGTGCTTACCGACCACCATGATGTTCTGGCGCGCCGGGGTCATTTTCAGAACCGCGACCAGTTCGTGGGCATCGAGACGAATCGCCAAAATTCCCCCTGCCTCTTTCAAAGAGAAACTGAATGGTTACGAAGATATCGAATCGACCTCGGGAGGTAGATCGGGTTCGATCCAGGAACCGGATCTATACCCGCATTGATGGGTCTTGAAGC
>ERZ795053.4726-NODE-4726-length-14550-cov-5.685478_pt1 | contig 14550 bp, 7 predicted proteins | sample MGYA00375137_ERZ795053 | MGnify/ENA primary metagenome ERZ795053 (study PRJEB30182, sample SAMN05720284) | activated sludge metagenome | isolation source: Anaerobic digester | place: Hong Kong | collected 2014-12-17 ... | reverse complement strand
CATCTGGTGGCCAATTACACAGGCAACGCGCTTGTCGTAGGAAGCACCAATTCCCCACTGACAAAGATTGCTGCCGGTCACTCGTGAAAATTTTCTGTGATTCTGTGGTGAGTCTGCCCTTTTTGCGGTAGAATCACAGATGAGGCCAAAAATTGCCGGAGAGGAGAAAACCTGGATGATCCAAAAAGTAACGGTTGACGGGCTGGCAAAACTCCCAGCCTTTTGTCATGCGGTGATCGCCGGTGATTTTATCTATGTCTCCGGAACATTGGGCGCCCTGCCCAATTCGATGACTCTAATCGAAGGGGGCACGGGGCCAGAGACCACCCAAACCATGCGCAACATTGAGATCATTCTGCAGGCATGCGGGGCAACGTTGGCCGATGTGGTAAAGGTCAATGTCTTCTTGGCCGATATGAGCACCTTTGGCGAGATGAATACCGCCTATCTTGCTGTCATGGGCGAGGATCCGCCGGCGCGCATCACGGTTGGGCGGGCCGAGCTGGCATTGGGGGCAGCTGTTGAAATTGATTGTGTTGCCTATAAACCTGCCGCGAGTTGATCCATAAATATACAAGTTGATCCATAAATAGTTGTATCATTGCATCATCAGTACTTCACGGTTCTACAATGATGTGATAGACTAATCTTCGTAAATCTCGGGGTTATAACAGGCGTTGTTGGTTTGGCTCATAGCGGCCTCCGGGTGAAATCGCATAAATTCTCAGAGAGGATCGCGCCAATTTCACCCCTTCGCCCAGATGAGCGGTTGGTTTTCCCAGTGTTTACGAATGATTAGCGGAGCAATACGCAAATTTATGGCGACAATGAATCATGCGGATTTCCCCGGAACGGCAATGGGGCAACGGAACCTTCGTCGACAGCAGAGCCGGTTGGCACTTTGGGTGAGACAGATTCCTCACGAATGGTGGCCATCGTTGCTGTTGGTGAGCGATGCGTTGCTGGTGCTCTGCGCCTTTGCGAGTGCCTACTATGTGCGCTACGAAATGCAACTGGGGCGCCTGGTCGATCCGGCGAATCGAGTGGGAATGGTAGCCTATGTGCCCTTTGCCGCGCTGTTGGTCATTGTCTCATTGCTTTCCTATCGCTTCTCCGGTATTTACCCCTACCAAGCAGGGCGCAGCCTCGTCGAGGAAACCTACACCATCGGCACGGCAACCACGTTGGCCGTGGTGATCCTCAGCGGTATCAACCTCATCTATGAGCCACTGGCCTACAGCCGTCTGCTTTTTCTCTACACCGCCATCTTTATCACGCTCTATCTTGGCGTGAGTCGGCTGACCATCCTGCAAATGCGGCGCTATTTGCGCGGCTATGGTATTGGTGTGCGCCGTGTGCTGCTGGTGGGTGCCGGCGATGTGGGGCGTATGGTGATGCGCACCATGGTTGCGCGCCCCGAGCTGGGTTATCAGGTGGCAGGCTTTTTGGATGACAACCCAATACGTGGACAGACCAACATTGGTCCTTATCGGGCGCTGGGGCCGATCCTCAATTTCCACCAGGTCATTGCCCAGGAGACAATCGACAATGTGATCATCTGTCTGCCTTGGCATAGCCACGAGTTGATTCAGCAGGTCATACAGACCTGTGAGCAGAATCAGATCCGGGCACAGCTCGTGCCCGATTACTTCCACTTTACCAAGAACCAGGTGCAGGTCGATGATCTCAATGGGATCCCGCTGCTGAGCACCCGCGATCTATCGATTCAGGGCTGGAACTACATTGTAAAACGGAGCGCGGACATTTTTCTCTCCGTTATTGCTGTGCTCTTGGGCTGGCCACTGATGGTGGGAATTGCGTTGGCGATTCGGTTCGATTCATCGGGGCCGGTGATTTACAAGCAAGAGCGAGTTGGCAAGAATGGCAAAACCTTTGCCTGTTATAAGTTTCGCTCGATGGTCGTCGACGCCGATGCCCGGCGCCACGAGATCGCACAGCTCAACGAATCGACTGGTCCCCTCTTCAAGATGCGCAACGATCCGCGATTGACCCGCGTGGGCCGCTTTATCCGCCGCTTTAGCCTTGACGAAATCCCCCAGCTCTACAACGTTTTTCGGGGGGAGATGAGCATTGTCGGGCCACGGCCCAATTTGCCGGCAGAGGTCGAAGAATATGAAGAGTGGCACAAAAAACGACTGGCCGCGAGTCCAGGCATTACGGGGCTGTGGCAAGTGAGCGGGCGCAGCGATCTTACCTTTGATGAGATGGTGTTGCTCGATATTTACTACGTGGAAAATTGGAGTCTGGCGCTCGACCTGCATATCCTGTTGCGCTCGATTCCGGCAGTGTTGGGCGCACGCGGGGCCTACTGAGTGAACCGCGTTGGACAAGAACGGTGGTTTCTCTAAACATGCCGGAGCGATGATTCTCAGCCCGTCATCGCTCCGGCATGTTCTGTATTGGGAAAGCTACGCTTCGCTACAGCCTTCGGCGGCCATGAGTGCACGGAGCGCTTCGACGGCCCGCCGCATGCCTTCGGGGCCACTAAAGCCGCTGCTGTGCCCGGCGACGGCGAGATGTGGTTCGAGGGCCAACATGCCCTGATAGCCGCTGTCACGCAGGTGGGTCAGCAACAGGGCAACCTGCCCATCCCCTTCACCGGCGGCGCGCACGCTGCCATCCAGCAACGCATCTTTGATATGAATATAGCCAATGTAGTTGTGCAGCTTCGGCCAGCCATCCGTTGTCACCTGTGCCTCGCCCACCTGCACAAAATTGGCTGGATCCCAGGCGAAGACGATGGCGGGATGATTGATTCCTTGCAGCAGCGCCTGGCAGCGAGCAACGGTGTCACCGACAATCCCTTTTTCATTTTCCAACAGTAGCGTGGCGCCGGCAGCTCCGGCGACTGCGGCCAATGTGCGGAGCCGCTCAATGGCAACCGGCACCTGTTGATCAAGATTGGTTTCACCCTCCGGTGGATAGAAGGAAAAGACCCGAATCTTGCTCGTGCCGACAATCTTGCCAATGGCAATGATCCGTTCGAGATTGGCGACTTCCGTGGCGATTGGTTGTTGGATGGGCGACTTCCCAATGGGGCTGCCGATGGCGCTGACTCCAATCCCATAGCGATCGCAGAGTTCACGCACCCGGCGTGCTTCGTCGTCACTCAACTGTAGCACATTTTTGCCCCAGACGCCCCGCAACTCCAAATAGCGGATCTTGAGGTCGCGCAAAATATCTAACTGTTCCGCCAACTTGTCGGCGATCTCGTCGCCAAAGGCACTGATGGTAAAGCTTGCATTGCTCATACTCTGATTCCTTTCTGGCAGGCTAATCGTTGCGTACCTGCGTTATGGGTGCGTACCACATGGTTGTCATGACATAGGACGGTGTAGGTGGTCCTTTGTGGTCATGCCAAAAGCCGGGGACGCGCTCTGGATATAGGGTGCGTACCACATGGTTGTCATGACACCGGACGGTGTAAATGGTCCTTTGTTGTCATGCCAAAAGCATGGTACGCACCCTACGTTACGCACCGGCCTGCAGTTCAGCCAGTAATGTGCTGTAGCCTTCGCGATCGAGCGGCAACTCGACTTCGCAACCCCGGTAACTCGAATAGATGATGGCGTTGGCCAATTCGAGTGACATCAGCCCTTCACGGCCATCGGCGCGCAGGGGCGTTCCTTCTGTAATGGCGCGGTGGAAATCGGTGTAGACTTCGATATGTTTGCCCAGCCCATCGCCGACTGGCACCTCTTCGGCAACAATCTGGGGCGCGGCAAAGCGCTCGGGCGAATGTAAAATATGCTCGACCAGGTTGGGTTCATAGCGCTGGAAGGTGATCTTGCCGCCTTCGCTGATGTTGAGAATGCCACCGGTGCCCACAATTTCCATCCGGCGTTCCCCTGCTTCGGCCGTGCTAAAGAAGATGGAACCCAGTGCCCCATTCTCCCATTCCAACATGGCCATTGAGCTATCTTCCACCTCGATGCTGTGACGTACCGTGCGATTCCATGCCACGACCCGTTTCGGCATGCCAGCCAGGTGACAGAGGAGATCGAGACTGTGCGGTGCTTGATTCATCAGCACGCCGCCCCCTTCTCCTTTCCAGGTACCGCGCCAGCCGGCGCTTTTGTAGTAGGCGACTGTGCGCAGCCACGGTTCTACTTGCGTCACCCGCTGGATTTCGCCCAACTGTCCGCTTTGGATCAGATGACGTGCGGCCTCTACCTCAGGACGAAAGCGCTGCTGAAAGTTCACGGCCAGCAGACGGTTGTTTTTATCGGCGGCGGCGATCATGGCGTCGGCATCACGGACTTGAACAGCCATGGGTTTTTCGACGAGGACGTGGCTCCCGGCATTGAGCGCATCGATGGCAATGGCGGCATGAAAGGGATGGGGCGTGAGCACAACCGTCACATCCGGTTTTGTTTCTGCGAGCATCTGTCGATGATCGAGAAAGAAGGGGCAATCGAGTTCATCGGCGCGGGCTTGGCCGGCCGTTGCACTCACATCCGCGCCACCGACGATAACAACATTGTCCAGGTCCCGGTACGCCGGCATGTGGGCAGAGACAATTCCGGCGCCAATCCCAACAATGGCATGGCGTAACGGCGTTGCTGTCGCTGTGGTAGCAGAATGGGAAGAATTCATGGTTCACTCCAGTTTCTAGATTAGTTCTTGTTGCGAAATACGGAAACGTTTCACGCAAAGCCGCAAAGTTCGCAAAGGTCTCACCGGTATTTCTTGGCAAGCGTCGTGCCTTTGCGTGAGAAATCGACGTTTCACAACAAAGCTATGTAAATGCAAGGTGGGAAATTCTGTTTAGTGCCCTTGCGGCGAAAGCAACAGCTTGCACACTTTGCTTTGATGAGTGATTTCTTGGGTTAAACATACACTTGGCGCGGATTCCCGGCAGAGGCAGCATAGATCCATAGCTCATGCTCAGGTGGATGTATAGGCTTTAACATTGTTGATTGATACTGGCTCAACTTGCTGGGTGGAATGAGTTCGCATGGCGCGTATTACTAGACGGTGGGGATAAATGTTGTTGAGATAGGCTTTACGCATCTCCGGATCGTGAATTGCCTCAGCCTGTTGAATCAGCCATTGATACCCCCGATAGAGAATGGGGTAGCTGCGATCATCGTTGGCTTCATGTAGAACAAAATAGCAGCTGATGATCGTCCACATTGCCTCCATGGCATTGTTGGCGAGAATCGTATCCAGCATCTTCAAGGTCGCTTCGGTGTAGTGCAAGGCCTCTGCTAGCCGTCCCAGGCGCAACAGACTGTAGGCATTGGCGATGAAGACAGTGCCGATCTCCAAACGATTACCCATCGCTTGCCAGAGTTTGATCGATTCTTGGTAGCAAGCATGCGCCCGTTCCATCTGATCCAGCGCCAGATAGTTATGGCCAAGAAATGCCAGTACCGCTGCTTTGAGTCCTGTAAATTGATGTTCTTCAATGAGTGTCAATGCCTCTTCGGCAAATTTTACCCCACTGTGTGCTCTTCCGCCATAAAAGTCTGTGAGCGAAAGGAACTGCAACATGTAGACCTCCGCCTGCCGGTGATGAGTTGTACGGGCAACGACCAATCCTTGAAAAAGTTCCTTGCGCGCTTGTTCATAAAGCCCCAGCGCGTTGAGCAAGAGCGCATGGTTCATTAACGCATAGATGTGTTTCGTGGGGTTACCCGCTTGTTCACTGAGCGTCAAGTTGCGTTCGAGATAGACTTTGGCATCGTTCCATGCACCGGTTGCGAGGGCAACAATTCCCAAATTGTTGACCAGCAGGCGTTCCTGGAAATGATCTTGGCTTTCAATCGCCAAGGGCAAAGCTGCTTTGTAACAGGTAACTGCGGAACTATGATTGCCTTGCATATCGTGCAAGACGCCTTGTAAGTTCTGCGCCGTGATTTGTAGACCCACCAATTCATATTCGATGGCAACGGCGGCCGACTGCTGAGCCCATTCCATCGCAATTTTGAGCTGCCCACGGTGTTGGGCCTGCAGCGCCATTAGGTAGTAACCGTGAGCCTGTAGCCGAGGGTGGGCCAGTGCGTTTCCATAGTCTATCACACATTGGGCAGAGTGTTGCGTGGTATCCAGATCGCCACCCATCTCCATAAGAGTGGCGTAGGCGATATGCAGATCCGCCAATACTTCTTTGGCAAACGCCGGGGTAGCGAGACCCTCTGCGGCTTCTGTCGCGTTGGTGTTTTGACTACTGAGATAGTTATTTACAATTGTGATGGCCGCGGCGATGGCGTGCGCCGCTTCCGTAAGCTGTCCCAGGCGTTCATGCAGGTAAGCGAATCCTTCTATGCCCTGTTGCAACAAATGCAGGTTAGGCTGTTCCACAATCCACTGCCATGCACTACGGATATTGGCAATCTCTTTTGAAAGTAAGTGAAAATTTTCGACGTTGCTCTGTTTTCGACGCCCAATGCGATCCAAGAGTTGAGCATAGTAGGTTGCGTGTTGACAGCGTGCCGCGGCGAGGAGCGGTGCATTCTGGGGCTGCGTATGAATAAACGTGCGCACGAACTCATGGATCATGTAGCGACCATCACCGACCGCGTGAAGGAGACAACGGTGAACCAACTCATCCACAGCGTTATGCGAGACGTCGGCAAGTGCCTTGGCGGCGGCGTCGGAAAATGTGTCCTTGAAGACGGTACAGTACGCCAACAACTTCGCCAAGTGTGTGGGTAAGTCTTCCCACGAGTTTTGCAATAGTGCATGTAAACTGTGCTGATGTTTCGGGAGATCGGCGGCAGAAGAAATGAGGGTGGAGAGGTCACGTTGGGCACGAACAACTACTTCGTCGAGTGAATAGTTGACCAACTGGGCTGCCGCCAGCTTAATACCGAGCGGGAGTCCATTCATGAAGCGACAGAGCCAAATCACGGCGGCACGATTGGCCGGCGAAAGAGCAAATGTGCCGGTAACTCGTTTTGCTTGCTCCACAAAAAGCCGCACGCTGGCGTACTGCAGTAACGTTTCGTTGTCGTGAATCTGGGCTGGATCGGGTGTGAGAAGGCCCTGCAATCGGTGAACATCCTGCGCGAAGAATTCTAGGTGGTGGCGCGAGGTGATCACAATTTTGATCTGTGCTGCTTTGTGCAGTAATTCTGAGAGAAAATCGGTGACATACTGGCGCAGATGTTCAAAATTGTCGAGGATTAGCAGCAGCTTGCGTTCCCTCAACTGGTTCGTTAACTGATCAGCCAGCGAAGAATGTTGATCGAATGAAAGGCTGAGTACGCTGCCAATGCTGGTGATGAGTAGTTCAATACATCGTGCTCCAGCAGGAATTGCTGCTGTATTCACAAACCAGATGCCATCGGGAAAGAGTTGCTGTTGTGGCCGATGAAAATGCGGATGATGGCCCAATCCAATGATTGTTCTGGCTACCTCCAGCACAACATGGGTCTTGCCGATACCGCCTTCCCCGACAATGGCCAACAAACGGCTCTCTCCGTGGGTTAGCTGATCGAGAATCCGTTGCATGTCCTCTTGGCGGCCGTACAGTGGCATCAAGGGTGTTGGTAGATTGTGTCGCTGCCGTTGGATTGGTGAGACTGGAATTTGTTCAACCGCGCCCAGGGAGAGTAATGTTCGCTGTTGTTCACCATTGATTCCCGTGACACCGTAAATGTTGAGCCCCTCATAGGGTCCGGGAGTGCGTCTCCGTTCACAGCGTATCCACTGCGTCTCCTGTTGTTGCCACACGATGATCTGTTCATCATCGCCGCCACTAAAGAGGCGCATGCCGTTGTGCGTGAAATGAAGTCGCCGCACGACGCCTTTGTGCCCTTCTAAAATTTGGGGACCTTCACCCGTATCATGATTCCAAATCCAGATTTGATTGCCGCCACCGCCTGCTGCCAGCATTGTGCCATCGGCACTAAAAGCGACTGCAAATGTGGATGACATTGTTGGATACTTGTGAATAAGTTTCAATTGGGGTAACTGCCACACCTCTACACCAGGATTGGCGCCACCGATAGCAAGATGGTGGCCAGCGGGATGAATCGCCAATGCCAAGGCTCCGTGGGTCTCCGTTTGCACTATATAATCGGGTTCATCAATGGTGACGACCTGGGACTGATCTGGTGTGAGATGATCAAGCTCCCAAATCAAGATGGTTCCTTCTTCTGATGTGGCAAACAAGTATCGACCATCCGGTGAAAAGACTACTGCCTCAACCAGCGGCGTTGTTGTTGCGAGTAGATAGCTCACGCGCCGATGCCGAAACGGGCAGAGGATGACTTTCGCGTTGATGCTTCCTGCCGCTAACCACTCACCATCGGGGCTAATGGCAAGCGACAGCAAGGTACCAACATCGCCTGCGAATTTCTCTGCACATTGAATTTCATCCGTGACAGACCAGAAATGGATGAAGCCGTCTTCTCCAGCGCAGATGAGATAGGGTTCATCGGGATGAAATTCGAGCGCATAGATCTTACCCGTCTGTTGATTCGTAAGTAAGGCGGGTTTAAGGGAGATGAGTGGCGCATGGATCAGTGCGTTGTCAGCTGCTGTATGTGGGGGGTACAGACGCCACGAGACAAGGGTTCCATCGTTGCTGCAACTGAAAAATAGCCGTTCTGCCGGTTGCAGTGCCGTGGCTTGTACTTCGTTGCGATTGCTATGGTGGGTGCGAATCGACTGTCCCTGGCGCAGATCCCAGATGCGCAGCGACTGATCAAAGCTGCCACTTGCCAACGTATATCCATCAGTGGTAAGCGCGATAGCACCGATGGCCCCTGTATGGCCTGAGAGAGAGAGCAGCAACTGACCGCTATGGACATGCCACAAGTAGATTACTCCTCCATTGCCGGCTGCTGCGACCATGTCGTTTCCACAGGTCACGCTCAGGATCGAGTCGGCTGCATCGGTGAAAACTCGTTCCGCCTTTTCCCTGGCCAACGACCAGAACTGCACCGTGTGGTCGGCGCTACCCGAAAGCAAGTAACTGCCGTCGGGGCAAAAGCTCACCGATGTAATTTCGTCGCGATGGTGTGTCAGTTGTCGCCAACTCTCAATGGGCTCGGTGATAGAGAACGGGATCTGCCAGAGATAGATGACCCCATCGCGCCCGCCGCTGGCGAGGAGCCAAGTGGGAGTTTTGCACCTATCCTGTTGCTGGGGATGAAAGGCCAACGATAGGATGCCCGAGCGGTGCTCTGCCAATGTTTGCAGCAATGTACCCTCATGGACATGCCACAAGCGAATAGTACCGTCGCCACTCCCACTGGCAATGAGCTTGCCGTCGGGGCTAAAACTCACCGCAAACACGGCGTCCTCATGGCCGGAAAAGGTTTTTAGTAAAATGGCTGTCAACAAATGGGGCATTGCTGTCGTGTAGATATCGCTGATATCCCAGAGCCGTACCACCTTATCGGCATGGCCACTGGTAAGCAGTTGGCCATCGGGGCTGAAGGCAAGTGACCACACCCAGCGCCCATTCCCGCGACAAATGCCGGCTAATTGGCCGTCGTTCATGCGCCAGAGGTGCACATTGCCATCCGATGTACCTGCCGCGAGTAATCGGTTGTCTGGACTAAAGGCAACGGCGGTCACGCTGCCAAAGTGATCCGCAAATACGCTGTTTTTGAGATCAGCGTGAGCAAGATTCAAATAGCGCAAGGAAGCCCGCCGGAGATCAGCCTGCCAGATTGCAAGGTGAGAAAAGTCTTGTGTACTCAAGTCAATCTTTGCTTCGAGCATCAGATGCAATAAATTCGCCGCGGCATAGCCGGGCACCTGCTCGCTCTGATTTTTCAGGGCAGATAACAGACTCTGTAACCGTTGCTCGAACCACTGTTTTCCCCACTGGGCCTGTAAAAGGCGGAGCAATGGTTGCACCAGTAGTCGTCGCTGTAGTTGGCGTACATAATCCGGGGCCTGCGCTTTGACGAGCAAGAAACGGTAAAAGAGATCGAACGTGCCGGCAATCAATTCTTGTGATATGGCGATAACGAAATATTCCGTGACATATTCGAGGATAACCGTCTGCATGCTTAGGTGGACGGCAAGCTGTCCGGTAAAACGTTTAGAACGTTCGTCTGTTTCAAGCAAAAATCGGCGTTGCAACGAGCGCAGTGCTTCATAAAAATGATTTCGGGTGGGTGGTTGAATCAGATTATCCCAAAGCTGCTGTGGGGTAACAGCTTCGCGTTCGATAGCCAACCAGAGCAGAATGTCCTTTTCCGGGGGCGATAGACGGGCAAACTGCTGGTCCAATACGTGACGAATATCGTCGACAAAGAGTGTCTGCTCTTCCTGCAAAAAGGCTTGGAGATTACCGAGAAACAGCTCATTGATCGTTTCGGCAACGATTTTCAGTGCAAGTGGGTTACCGGAATAGCGGGCAGCAAGGGTGGTTAGCTCTTCATTGGTGCCGATGAGTTGGCATTGTTGTAGCAACTGCACCGCGTCAGGAGGGGTAAGGCCTTCTATGGGAAGTACATCCGTAACTTGATGATTGGCCAATCGAATCAGGGTCAGCGGTTGTTCGCGGCTGGTAAGGATCAGCGTTCCCCGGTGATTGGACGACACCAGTCGTTCAAGAAGATGTTCTACTTCCAGAAAATCGCGCCGGTAAGTCCCAGCTCTGCTGTCGGCACTGAGAAAATTCTCAAAGTTATCGAGGATAAAGAGTACAGGTTCATGGTGTAAGTGGTCAAAGAGTGCAGCAAGCAACTGTTCTGTACGGACCGATTCACTACTCGGTATCGGAATAGAAAGCTGATGTAGCCAATAGGTGAGCATATCCGCAAGGGAAGGTGACGTTTGGCAGGAATACCACAGGAGCCGATGAAAGGGAACTCGCCCGTCTTTAACACCATTGGCGCTGGCACTAATGCTCCGTTGAAATAGTTGTGTCACAAAGTGTGCCACTAGCGCAGTTTTGCCCTGGCCACCCAAGCCGACCACGGCGATGAGCTTCTGCCGCTTGTCTAGTACAGCCTTGTTGAGTAGATGTAATTCCTTGTCACGACCAACAAAGAGTGCTGATTGGGGAATGGCATGCGAGTCGCGCTGCAGTAGCTGTGAGATCGGCGTATCACGTTTGGAACGCAGACCATTGTTGATCGAGAGGGCATCGATCGTCGTAGCGGAAGGGACCTTGGGATGACGGGGTAAATCACCGGTAGAAATAGTCTGATATAGGGCTTGTGTCTCCGCCGATGGCATTACGCCAAACTCCTGCTCAAGGATGTGGCAACAGCGTTCATATTGAATAAGCGCTGCTCCTCGTTGCCCACTTGCTGCCAACAGTCGCATCTGTTGGCGATGCGCCGCTTCATCCCAGCTTTCCATTGCCAGCAGCCGCTGTGTTAGCTGAAGACCTTCATTCCAAGAGGCTGTCTCGAGATGGTAGGCGACCAACTGGTGCATTGCATGGGTAGCTGCAACACGCAACTGTTCACGTTCTGTCATCAGCCATTCATCGAAGGCTTCTGTCTCACGGACGTAAAAGCCGTCCAGGAGATCCCCTTGATAAAGTTCGATGGCACTTTGCAACTCTTGGTAGGTGCACTGTTCAATCTGTGGTTCGAGTAGCTTTCGGAAAGCGAGAACATCAATCCAAGGGTTCGACTTGAAGTTTAAGGCTACTGTCTGCCGTGTGATGGTTAGGTGATTTCCAAGCAGTTTGCGTAAATTGAAGATGATATCACGGAGATTTTTGCGCGCAACCGTTTCGGCAACGTCGGGCCAGAGGAGCGCTGCTAATGTAGATCGTGCATGAGGGCGAGCTGTTATTGCAAGGTAGTAGAAGAGCGCCTCTGCTTTGCTGGTAATGAAGCCGGTCACCACACTATGTGCATGGTACACCTGTGGTGCCCCCAGTAGTCTCAGTTCTAACCGTTCAAGCGATTCAGACATAAGAATAAAATCTCGACGTTTTTTCGACGAACAATTGTTAGAGTAAATTTTCAAAAATAACTTATTACTGATCAGACTTACGCCACCGTCCAAGAACGCTCTTTTTGTTCATTGGTTCTCCCGCGAAATGAAGTGATGCACACGTTGTTTGCATGAGCGAATGATGCGTCGGGCATGGTGTGCTGTTGGGCTAAGCGGTGAAATCGTTGCCATTCTCACCGAGAATCTACCTGATTTCACCTGGAGGCCTATTATGAGCCAGATTTTCTGCAAATACCAAAGGAATGGTGAGGGTTCGTTTCCAATGATGGTGAAACCCATACGTACCAAACGTCGGTATACGTTGATGCGCCAAGAGATTGTACAGGCTGCGCGACAGATTATTCAAGAAAAAGGGATCGATGGTCTTTCAATGCGTGCCATCGCAAAGGTTGTCCATACAAGCCCTGCGAATTTGTACGAGTACTTCCTCAATAAAGAAGAGATTATTGTTTCGGTCTACAACGAATTTTTGGCAGGTCTCCTGACAGCACTCCAGCAAGTTCCGCAAAGCTCTTCCGGTCGTGCCTATTTGTTGGGGCTATGTATGCAGTATATTGACCATGTAGGTAGGGACCCCAGCCAACTTCAAATCGCCAGCTATCCTACCCAACTTGAAGCTGCTGTGCTGGTACAGGACCACCAAGATGGAGGAGCTAATGCAGCACATAAGCCCAGTCCATCTATACCGACGCAGCAGCTTCAACGTGCCGTCGATCCGTTAACTTCTGCCTACACAGCAAATACCAAGAAAATTTTCGAGCTGTTTCTTCAGGCAGTGGAGAAATGTATTGAAGAGAAGTCAATCTCTTCTTCCGTGATGGGCACTACCGAGATCGCCCATGTCGTTTGGGCGCTTGTGCACGGCTTGATTACACTGAGTATACAGGATATATCTATGCTTGATCGACAAACCATGCAAACTGCAATTGTTAACTATTTAGACAGTCTTTCCTCACTATAACATGGCCAGACTGTAACATGTCCAGGATAGCGTGGTGCATTGCTCCGGTACAAAGAATCGTCCCGACATTTTGGTTATATGACCCAGCGGAACCAGGGTATGTCCGGAGCGAGAGTAAGGGGTTAATTTCAGCAACGGAACATGCGTGATGCCAATCGGCGGTATGCGCCAATCGAGATTTACCCAATTTGTGCTATACCACCCGCAAATCGACGATCATTCGACGCCACCCCACTACTATAAATCCTTGTCATCTAAATTGACTGGAAAAATAGCTGTTACCGAACAAATACTCCTTAACTATTGGTCCTTATGACTGTTGTAAAAGAACACACCTGTACGCAAAAACCCGCTACGCTAAGTAGCGCTTCCACCGTAGGAAAAACTGTTCTCATTGTTGAGCCCGACACCAGCCTCGGCTTTCTCCTGGAAAAGGCAATGCAAAAAGCGTGCTACAGAACCATTTGTGCGTCACGCATTGATGAAACATTGACAATCCTATATCACCAACCCGTTGACTTAATTCTAATAGATATTGTTACAAATCGCTGGGAGGATTTTAATACTTGCCGAGACATACGCCAACATTTTTCCATACCAATTGTTATTTTGAGTGCCCATAGCCCATCTGCCGTACAAAAACATGCCGAACAATTGGCGGCAGCTGCATACCTGCGCAAGCCCATCCGGCTCTCCCAGTTGCATCAATGCGTTGCGTCTCTCCTGGGTGATTAGGTTCTGTTGACAGTTCGTGCCGTTCAGCGGTGACAATCACTGTCCATAAGGTTCTCGGCGAACAATGTGCCTCGGGACAGTTAACTGTCACCTGCGCAAATGGCAACAGGCCCTAGCCACCTGTTCTTGTTACGTAGGTTATCAATATTATAAACAGAAACTTGTGAAAAGTCACATATCCTTTTGAATGATTGTACGTTCTTACAACTTTTTATTCTCCTTTGCCCCGATATGTCTCCGCTATTGAGATGGTTTCCCTACCCGAAGGTTGTTTCGCAGATCTGATACGCCACGTTTTGGGGCGTCTGCGTTTTTGGTTGTTTCGTTTATTTTCCCACCAATTTCTTGCAGTCTCAGTCGTTGACGATTTGTTATTCTGAAGAGCAAAGGGACGAAATCTCCTATCACTGCCAGTGGAGATTCTTCCTCGTTTCACTCGTCAGAATGACAAAACTGTTAGCATTCGTGAACGACTGAGTCTTACACTAATGGGATTACCCCCCCGTTTTCTTCTCTGTTCTTGCCAGAGCAATTTAATGGTACAATCTCCTATTGGCAATTCAATTATTGAGGAGAGGCATTTATCGAGGCGATATAGCACGAAATTATGTAACGCTCATATGAGCAAAGCGGTGAGATCGTTGTCATTCTCACCGAGAATCGATCCGATTTCACCCAGAAACCTATATGAGCCGTTATGTACATTGCCAATCCGTTCTCTGAGCCAACTGTGATTACACAATTTTCCGCGCACCGTATTGACTGGAGGCAAAGGCGAACTCATGCGTAGTCAACTCACCTACCCAACTTTGAATGAAGCACAACGACTGAAACGTTTAGCGCCACCGACAGGGAGGGTGCGGATGGTGCTCGATACTGACACCTTTAATGAAGTCGACGATCAATTTGCCGTGACTCATGCTCTGTTGTCACCGGAAAGCATGAAT
>ERZ795053.4722-NODE-4722-length-14561-cov-10.173859_pt1 | contig 14561 bp, 15 predicted proteins | sample MGYA00375137_ERZ795053 | MGnify/ENA primary metagenome ERZ795053 (study PRJEB30182, sample SAMN05720284) | activated sludge metagenome | isolation source: Anaerobic digester | place: Hong Kong | collected 2014-12-17 ... | reverse complement strand
GCGTCGTCCACCACGAAGCCGGTGGCGATGGTCAGCGCCATCAGGCTCAGGTTGTTGAGCGAATAGCCCAGCAGGTACATCACCGCCACAGTGCCGATGAGCGAGATCGGCACCGCCACGCTGGCGATCAGCGTGGCGCGCAGGCTGTGCAGGAAGAAGAAGATCACCAGCACCACCATCACCACGGCCAGCACCAGCTCCATCTGCACGTGCTCCACCGAGGCGCGGATGCCCAGCGTGCGGTCCGACAGCACCTGCACCTGCACGCTGCCCGGCAGGCTGGCGCGCAGCGCCGGCAGCTGGCGCTTGATGGCGTCCACCGTCTGGATCACGTTGGCGCCCGGCTGGCGCTGCACGCTGACGATGATGGCCGGCGTCAGCTGCGTTTCACCGCGCGAAAGCGCGGCGCCCGTGGCCTCCGGCCCGCCACTCGTCCGTTCGGACTGAGCTTGTCGAAGTCCCTGCCCGCGCTGCGCCGGCGCTTCGACAGGCTCAGCGCGAACGGGCTGCTGCGAGGCCGCTGACGACCGCCCCTCTGCCTTCGGCTTGGAAGAAGCGCTATCGAAATGGATGCCCGTCCAGGCGCCCAGGCGGTCGTTCTCGGAACCCTGGATCACCCGCGCCACGTCCTTCAGCCGGATCGGCGCGCCATTGGCGTAACCCACGATCAGCTCGCGGTACTGGTCGGCCGTGAGCAGCTGGTCGTTGGCGTTGATGGTGTACTGGCGCTTGGGGCCGTCGAACGTGCCCTTGGCGCTGCTGCTGTTGCCCGCGCTGATGGCGGTGCTGATCGCGTCCAGCCCCAGGCCCAGCGCGGCCAGCGCGTCCACGTTGCCCTGGATGCGCACGGCAGGTCGCTGCCCGCCCGCCAGCGTCACCAGCCCCACGCCGCTGATCTGGCTGATCTTCAGCGCCAGCCGCGTGTTGACCATGTTCTGCACCTCGGTCAGCGGCAGGCTGTCGGAGGTGATCGCCAGCTGCAGCACCGGCGCATCCGCCGGGTTGACCTTGGCGTAGATCGGCGGCGAAGGCAGGTCCGCCGGCAGCAGCGACGAGGCCGCGTTGATGGCCGCCTGCACCTGCTGCTCCGCCGCGTCCATGCCCAGGTTGAGCGCGAACTGCAGCGTGATCATCGACACGCCCGCGCTGCTGGTGCTGCTCATGCGGTCCAAGCCCGACATCTGGCCCAGCTGCCGCTCCAGCGGCGCGGTGACGATGCGGCTCATCACATCCGGGCTGGCGCCGGGGTACAGCGTCTGCACCTGGATCGTCGGGTAATCCACCTGCGGCAGCGCCGCCACCGGCAGCAGCCGCAAACCCAGCAGCCCCGCCAGCACGATGGCCAGCATGAACAGCGCCGTGGCCACCGGGCGCTGGATGAAGAGGCGGGAGACGTTCACGCCCTGCCTCCCGCGCCGGCAGGCGTCGCCACCGCAGGCGATGCACGGCCATCGCGCAACCGCTCGCCCTGAGCCTGTCGAAGGGCATTCACTTGAAAAGACCTTTTAAAAGACCTAAAATCAGGTCTTTTCAGGAGCCAGGCCATGCCCCACCCGGTCCTTGCCGACACCGCTGCCAGTATTTCCGAGCTCAAAGCCAACCCCATGAAAGTGGTCGCCAGCGGCCACGGCATGCCCATTGCCGTGCTGAACCGCAATGCCCCTGCGTTCTACTGCGTGCCGGCCGCCGCGTACGAGGCCATGATGGAACTGATCGACGACGCGGCCCTGCTGAAACTGGTCGAACAGCGCCGCAGCGAGCCCGCCGTGCCCGTCGCGCTCGATGACCTATAGCCTGCAGTTCAAGGCCTCGGCGCTGAAGGAGTGGCACAAGCTCGGCCCCTCCATGCGCCAGCAGTTCAAGCAGAAGCTCGCCGAGAGGCTGGAGCAGCCCCGCGTTCCCGCCGCCGCCCTGCACGGCGCACCCGACCTCTACAAAATCAAGCTCCGCACCGCCGGCTACCGGCTGGTCTACCAGGTCGATGACCAGGTCGTCACCGTGACCGTGATCGCGGTGGGCAAGCGCGAGCGGAACCAGGTGTATGCGGCAGCGCTTGGGCGGTTGAAAGGCTGACGGCGCCCCACCCGCCCCGCCGGGCGCGCGCCAATCCCCGCTCACTGCCCTGCCTCCCGCGCCGCCCTTCGCCGCTCCCGCAACTCCTGCAGGTAGGCCCGGCGCTCGTCCGGCGACATGGCGAGGAGCTTTTGCTGGACTTCGGGTGGCAGGCGGTCCCACCAGGGCGGGCGCTTGGCGGGGTCGTCGAGGTTGTAGGTGGAGGCCGATGCGGCGCCAGCGGGGGCCGAAGAAGCTCCTGAATTGCTAGCTGCCTGCGCCTGCTGTGCCTGGGCTGGAGCCACTTTTGGTTCTGAATTTCCGGTACTGGCAGCTGGCGCGGCCGCACTGGCTCCTACGGGCGCGGTGCCCGCCCCTGCGGGTGCGCTGGCGCCGCGCCGGCGGCCGGCGGAGCCCGCGGCGGAGGCACCGGCCGATGCACCCGCGGCACCCGCCGCAGCATCATCCGCGCCGCCGCCGGCACCGCTGCCGGACCCACCCGAACCGCCAAGCTGCACCTTGCCCCCATCCTTCACGCGGTCGCCGCCTTCGGTGACGACGCGCTCGCCGGCCTGTACGCCCTTCTCGATCAGGATCTGGTCCACGGTGGCCAGGCCCCGGGTGACGGCGCGCATGTGGGCGGTGTGCTGGTCGTCCACCACGTACACGTAGTCGCCCTGCGGGCCGGTGCGCACGGCGGTCACGGGGACCAGCACGCCGCTCACGGTGCCGAGCTGCAGGCGCACGTTGACGAACTGGTTGGGGAACAGCGTGCCGTCGGCATTGGCGTAGCGCGCCTTGGCCTTGACGGTGCCGGTGCTCACGTTGACCTGGTTGTCCAGGGTCAGGAAGCGCCCTTCGGCCAGCTGCTGCGTGCGCTCGCGGTTCAGCGCCTGCACGGGCAGTTTGCCGGCGCCGGCGGCCTTCTGGGCGGCCAGCACGTCGGGCACGCGGTCCTGTGGCACGGAGAACACCACGTCGATGGGGTTCATCTGCGTGACGGTGGCGATGCCGGTGGTGCTGCCGGCGCTGACCAGGTTGCCCGGGTCCACCGTGCGCAGGCCGATGCGCCCGTCGATGGGCGAGCGGATGGTGGTGTAGCCCACGTTGAGCTGGGCTGCGCGCTCGCTCGCGCGGTCGGCCTCGACCACGCCTTCGAGCTGCTTGACCAGCGCAGCCTGGGTGTCCACGTCCTGCCGGGCGATGGAATCCTGGTCCCACAGGCGCTGGTAGCGCTGCAGGGTCAGGCGGGCGGCAGAGAGCTGGGCCTCGTCCTTGGCGCGCTGACCCTTGGCCTGCGCCAGCGCCTGTTCGTACTGGCGTGGGTCGATGCGGGCCAGCACCTGGCCCTTCTTGACGCTCTGGCCCTCGGTGAACAGCACCTCGGCCAGCACGCCGCCTACCTGCGGCACCAGCGTGGCCGTGACCGGCGGGGTGACGGTGCCCAGCGCGTCGATCAGCACCGGCAGATCGCCCTGCACCGCGCGCGCCGAACCCACGGTGACGCCGCCGCCCGGGCCGCGCCCGCCGCCAAACGGCCCGCCGGGGCCACCCGGGCCGCCGCTTCCGGGCCCGCCCGGGCCGCCGGCCGTGGCCGCCACCGGCGTCTTGGCGCGGTGCACCAGGTACCAGGCGCCGCCCACCAGAGCGCCGATGAACAGCAGCACCATCAGCACCGACAGCCACGAACGCCGCCGGCGCGGCGGCGGGCTGGCGGGCATGGAAGCTCCGGAAGGGCTGGGGGCGGCGGGGTCTTGTTGCGGCTCGGTCATGGTGAGGAGCGGTAGGAAAGGTCAGCCACGCCCCGGCGGCAGCGCTAGGGCGTCAGGCGCGGTGGTCTTGCCGCGCAGGCGTGGGCGAGGCTCGCGAACTGGATGGCAAATCCGGTTAGACCGCCGACTTCCTGCGCAGGGATGGGAGAGGCACAGGTGGCCGGGGCGCTTGGTCATGCGCGGGATCATGCAGTGGGGCTCCGGGTGGCGCACGGCCGGGGGCTGGCCGCGGTGGGGTGCCTGTGCATGTTAGCGGCTGCACCTGAAGACACGTTGGTCCGCCGGTATCGGCCGCCTGAAGATTTGTAAAGCTGCCGCCGGGTGGAGAAGGGCGGCAAGATGCTATCAAACCAGAAGCTGTCTGCGCCCGCCACGCCTGGGCTGCAGCCATATTTGATGCATAAAAAGCCTAGTCCACCCACTGCACCCAGCCGCCCCACCAGGTGAGCAGCACCACCAGCCCGAAGGCGATGCGGTACCACGCAAAGGGCACGAAGCTGTGGCTGGCGATGTAGCGCAGCAGCCAGCGCACGCAGACCCAGGCGCTCAGAAAAGCAAACACCAGGCCGATGGCGAACAGCGGCACGTCGGCCGCGGTGAGCAGCGCGCGGTCCTTGTAGAGCGAGTACACGCCGGCGCCGATGAGCGTGGGGATGGCCAGGAAGAACGAGAAATCCGTGGCCGCCTTGCGCGACAGCCCCATCAGCATGCCGCCGATGATGGTGGCGCCCGAGCGGCTGGTGCCGGGGATCATGGCGAAGCACTGCGCCAGGCCGACCTTGAGCGCGTCCCACGGCGTCATCTCGTCCACGCTGTGGATGCGGGTGGCGCTGGCCGGGCGCCGCTCGGCCCACAGGATCACGAAGGCGCCCAGGATGAAGGTGGTGGCCACCACCAGCGGGTTGAACAGGTGCGCCTTGATGGCCTTGCCGAACAGCAGCCCCAGCACCACCGCCGGCAGAAACGCCACCAGCACGTTGAGCGCGAAGCGCTGCGCCTGCCGGCTGCTGGGCAGCGCCACCACGGTATCGCGGATCTTCTGCCAGTAGACGATGATCACCGCCAGGATGGCGCCGGTCTGGATGGCGATCTCGAACACCTTGGCGCGCTCGCCGGTGAAATCGAGCAGGCTGCCGGCCAGGATGAGGTGGCCGGTGGATGAAATGGGCAGGAACTCGGTCAGCCCCTCGACCACGCCCATGATCGCGGCCTTCAAGGCCAGCAGCAGATCCACACCCAGCTCCTTGCAACAACCCGCCAACGCTACACCCTTTGTAGCTGGCGGCGCTCATTCTACAAGGGCAGGAGGGCCGTTTCTGTCCTCGGTCCGTCATCCGGCGGGGGCGCGGCGCGGGTGGCTTATGCGGTGCCGGAAGCACGCACCTGGGCCAGCAGCCGGTCGCGGCTGTGGCGCACGTGTTCGCGCATCACGCGCTCGGCGCCGTCGGCGTCGCGGGCGTGGATGCGGTCGACGATGGCGTGGTGCTCGGCCGCCGTCACGCGCGCGCTGCCGTCCGGCCGGCGTACCGCGTGCAGGCGGTACAGGCGCAGCAGCGAGTACAGGTCCTGGCACAGCACGCGCTCGATCCAGGGATTGCGGCTGCCTTCGGCGATCTGGCGGTGGAAATCGGTGTCGGCGTTGCCGGCGAAGACCGAGCGCGGGCCGTGCTCCAGCAGCTGGTCGATACGCTCGGCGGTTTCGCGCAGGCGGCGCACCTCGGGGGCCGTCATCTGCTCGGCGGCCTGGCGGCAGGCCATGCCTTCCAGCGCCTCGCGCATCGACAGCAGGTGCTCCAGATCGGCCAGCGACAGCTGCACCACGCGCACGCCGGCGTTGGGCGTGCGCTCCAGCAGGCGCCGGCCTTCCAGCGTGCGGATGGCCTCGCGCAGCGGACCGCGGCTCACGCCCAGGGTGTCGGCCAGCTGCTGCTCGGGCAGGCGCGCGCCCGGCGCCAGCTCGCCGCCCATGATGAGCGTCTCCAGCTGCGCGACGGTCTGGTCGACCATCGCGCCCGGCGTCAGGGTAGCTTCGACCGCGTTCATGCCCCGAATGTACCACCCGGTTGACGATGATCCTTGATTGTCTACAATCAATGGCTTTGTCAACAGGAGTGCCCCGTGGCCCTTGCCGCCCATGAAACCGTGAACGTGCTGGTGCCCTGCGGCGCGCTGGGCATCGGCGTGAAGGAGGCGGACGTGTTCGCTGGCCTGGAAGGCACCCACGCCATCGCCTGCGACGCCGGCTCCACCGACAGCGGCCCGGCCTACCTGGCCACCGGCGTGGCCAAGTACTCGCGCGATTCGGTCAAGCACGACCTGGCCATCCTCATGCGCGCGCAGGCCCAAGCCGGCATCCCGCTGCTGATCGGCTCCTGCGGCACTTCCGGCAGCGACGCCGCACTGGCGTGGACGCGCGACATCGCCCTGGAAATCGCCCGCGAGCACGGCCTGTCGCCGCGCATCGCCCTGCTGTATTCAGAGCAGGCGCCGGCGCTGATGGCGCGCAGGGCGCGCGAAGGCCGCATCACCCCGCTGGCGCCCATGACCGATGCCGACCCGGCCCTGTTCAGCGCCTGCGACCACATCGTTGCCCTGATGGGGCCCGAGCCCTACATCGCCGCGCTGGAGGCCGGGGCCGACATCGTGCTCGGCGGCCGCACCACCGACACCGCCGTGCTGGCCGCCGTGCCGCTGATGCAGGGGGCCGGCGCCGGCCCCGCCTGGCATGCCAGCAAGATCGCCGAATGCGGCTCGCTCTGCACCACCCACCCGCGCGAGGGCGGCGTGATGATCCGCGTGGGGCGCGATGACTTCAGCATCGAGCCGCTGAGCGCGGGCAACCAGTGCACCGTGACCACCGTGTCCTCGCACATGCTGTACGAGAACAGCGACCCGTTCGTGCTGGTCGAGCCCGGCTGCGTGCTCGACACCCGGCAGGCGCGCTACACCGCGGTGGACGAGCGCATCGTGCGCGTCACCGGCTCCCGCCACGAACCGCGCCCCTACACCATGAAGTTGGAAGGCGCCGTCGGCGGCGGCTACCAGACGCTGATGCTGGTGGGCATCCAGGACCCGGAGGTGCTGGCCGAGCTGGACCGCTTCATCGAGCAGATGCACGAAGCGCTGGTGGCGCGCGTGCGGCAGACCATGGGGCCGCGCGCGGGCTGCTTTGACATCTCGCTGCGCGCCTACGGCTGGAACGCCGTCAGCGGCGATGCGCTGCCCGCCGGCACGCCGGCGCCGCGCGAGGTGGGCCTGCTGTTCGTCGCCACCGCCGAAACGCAGGAAACCGCCACGCAGATCGCCAAGACCTGCAACCCCTGGTTCTTCCACCTGCCGCTGAACCCGGCGCAGGAGCTGCCCAGCTACGCCTTCCCGTTCTCGCCGGCGGAGATCGAGCGCGGGCAGGTGTACGAGTTCAGGCTCAACCACGTGATGCACGTGGACGATCCCATGGAGCTGGTGCGCACCGCGTTCGTGGGCGCCGAGGAGCCCGCCCATGCCTAAGCTGAGCGATGTCTGCGCCCACGTGCGCTCCAAGAACGCCGGCCCGTTCTGGATCACGCTGGACCTGTGGTTTCCGGACGATGCCTCGTTCCAGCGCTACGCCGCCGCGCCGCAGCTGCAGCCGGATGCCGTGGCGGCGCTGTACGGGGTGCAGAAGGAACAGGTGAAGTTCTTCACCCTGCCCGACCTCAGGGTCGTGAAGATTTCCTACCCGCGCCGGCAGCCGCAGGGCGGCGCACTCGAGCGCGACATGCATGGCGGCCAGCAGTTCGTGCGCCTGCTCGACGTCGAACTCTGAGCGGCTGTCCACGACGCCGCTCCCCTCTTCTCCCACCGAAAGACCGACCATGACCCGAAACGAAAGCCGCAGGAGCTTCCTGCGCCGCACTGCCGCCCTGGCCGTCGCCGGCGGCGCGCCCGCCCTGGCCCTGCGCCCCGCGCTGGCCGAAGGCGCCTACCCCAGCCGCCCGATCAAGGTGCTGATCGGCACACCGCCCGGCGATTCGCTGGACGGCTACATGCGCCTGCTGGCCGAAGGCATGGGGCGCCACCTGGGCCAGGCCATCGTGGTGGACAACAAGCCGGGCGCGCACGGCATGATCGTGGGCGGCGCGGCCAAGGCCGCCACGCCCGATGGCTACACCGTCCTGGCTTCCAGCGGCGGCCCGATGTCGATCAACCCGGGCCTCTACAAGGAGCGCCTCAACTACGACCCGCTGAAGGATTTCGCCCCCATCGCGCCGGTGCTGCGCGGCCCGATCTTCCTGTACTGCAACAACGACGTGCCGGTGCACAACCTCAAGGAGATGGTGGCCTGGGTCAAGCAGCAGGGCAACAAGGTCTCCTACGGCTCCGGCGGCACCGGCACCACGCAGCACCTGACCATGGAGCTGCTCAAGCGCGCCACCGGCATGCAGATGACGCACGTGCCCTACCGCGGCTCGCCCATGGTGCTGTCGGATGTGATGGGCGGGCAGATCCCGTTCGCCTTCGACGCCGGCGGTTCGCTGCTGCCGCAGGCGCGCGCCGGCAAGGTGCGCCTGCTGGGCGTGGCCGCCGCCAAGCGCTACCCCGGCATGCCCGACGTGCCCACGCTGGCCGAGCAGGGCGCGCCCGGGGTCGAGGCCGTGGTGTGGATGGGCATGTTCGCGCCCGCCGGCACGCCTGCGCCCGTGATCGCGCGCCTGAACGAAGCCGTGCTCAAGAGCGCCAGCACGCCCGAGTTCGCCAAGAAGCTGGAACACGCGGCGTCGGACGTCTGGACCGGCTCGCCGGACGACCTGCGCAAGTTCCTGACGGCCGACATCCAGAAGTGGACCGCCGTCATCCAGTCCGCGGGCATCAAGATCGAGTGAGCGGCGGGCGGCCGTGGCCGGCTTGCCGGAGCGGCCCGCGCCCGCCTGCCTGGCTCCTTCGAGGGTCCTGAGGCGCCGCCCCGGCGCCTTTTTTGCGCCTGCCAGACGCTGCCAGGCCCGTCGGGCGGCTGCATTTCACCCCCTCCCGGCGCATTTCGCGCCGCCGTCCTGCACTTCGTCGCATGGCGGTGGCGGCACGGGCGGGCCGGCGGCACAGTGGCGCCATCACCAACACCTGCACCGAGGAGCCCGCCATGCTGCTGACCCAACTGCTGATCCAACACCCCTCCGCCATCGTCGACATCGTGCGCCAGACGCCCGCCTGGGTCGCCGGCCTGCTGGCCGGTCTCCTGTGGCTGGGCTTTTCCGCCGTCCGCACCCGCAACCTGCACATCGGCCGGCTGGTGCTGATGCCGGTGGCCATGGGCGGCATGGCGCTGTGGGGCGTCACCTCGGCCTTCCACGGCGCCGGCCAGCTGGCTGAACTGCTCGCCTTGTGGTTGATCTGCGGCGCCGCAGTGCTGGCCTTGAGCTGGCCGCTGCGCGCCCCGCACGGCACGCGCTACGACGCCGCCAGCAAGCGCTTCCACCTGCCCGGCAGCTGGATGCCCATGCTGCTGATCCTGGCCATCTTCCTGATGAAGTACGCCATCGGCGTGCAACTGGCCATGGCGCCCGAGCTGGCAGCCAACGCGCAGTTCGCCCTGGTGGTCACCGCTCTGTACGGCGCGCTCTCCGGCCTCACCGCCTCCCGTGCGCTGCGCGTGCTGCGTCTGGCCCACCCGCGCACCGCCCACCTGGTGGCCAGCCGCGCCTGAACCCTTCATCTGTCGACTTTCCAAGGAGCAACACCATGAACACCACCCGCACCCCCGAACAGCTCAACCGCCTGGCGCGCCGCCGCGCCAGCGCCAAGATGGGCTGGTACCTGCACGCCACCGTGTACGTGATCGTCAACCTGTTCCTGGCCGCCATTGCGCTGTACCAGGGCCGCCACTGGTACGCCTTCCCGCTGCTGGGCTGGGGGCTGGGCCTGGCGCTGCACGGCGCCGCCGTGTGGCTGGTGGGCCCCAGCGCCGGGCTGCGCCAGCGCATGGTCGAACGCGAGCGCGCCGCGCTCGAACGCCAGTCCTGAAATCCTCCAGGGATACCCAGCCATGACCGCCACCCTCGCCCTCACCGCCGCCGCGCTGTACGCCGCCGGGCTGGCGATCCTGGCCCTGCTGCATCTACGCTTTCCCGGCCACCGCCTGCTGCGCGATCCGGTCAGCGACTACGGCCTGGGCACGTCGAAGCCCTGGTTCCAGGCGATGGGCTGGGCCGGCTCCGTGGCCGGCCTGCTGCTGGCCTGGGCCATGGCGCGCGCCGGCCTGCCCGGCTGGATCGCCGCCTGCCTGGCCGGCTCGGTGGCAGCACGCCTGGGCGTGACCGCCTTCCCCACCGACCTCGAAGGCGCCGCACCCACTGCCACCGGCCGCCTGCACATGCTGTTCGCCGTGGTGTCGTTCGCGCTCTACTACACCGTGGTCGACAACGCCACGCCGCTGCTCGCCGCCAGTGCCGGCGCACCATGGGCCGGCGTGCTGGCGCCGCTGCGCTGGCTGGCCGCCGCCTCGCTGGCCGCACTGGTGGCCTGCCTGGTGCTGCGCCCGCTGCGCGCCTGGTTCGGGCTGGCCGAGCGCGTGTTCCTGATCGCCATCCCGCTGTGGTTCCTGGCGGCCAGCCTGGTGCTGGCCGCGCGCTGACGCACTTTCCGGCGACACTGCCACCACCCGACACCGGAGCGCCCGCATGATCACCGTCCACCACCTGAACAACTCGCGCTCGCAGCGCATCCTGTGGCTGCTGGAAGAGCTGGAGCTGCCCTACGAGATCGTGCACTACCAGCGCGACCCGGCCACCATGCTGGCGCCGCCGGAGCTGCGCAAGATCCACCCGCTCGGCAAGTCGCCGGTGGTGATGCTGGACGACGGCACGGTGCTGGCCGAATCCGGCGCGATCATCGAGACGCTGGTGGAGCGCTTCGGCCACGGCCGGCTGGCGCCGCCGCCCGGCACGCCCGAGGCGCTGCGCTATCGCTACTGGCTGCACTACGCCGAAGGCTCGGCCATGCCGCCGCTGCTGCTCAAGCTGCTGTTCGACCGCATCGGCCGCGCGAAGATGCCATTCTTCGCCAAACCCATCGCCAGAGGCATCGTGGACAAGGCCATGAGCGGCTTCATCGGCCCGCAGCTCAAGACCCACCTGGGCTACCTGGAATCCGAGCTGGCGCAGCGCGACTGGTTCGCCGGCCCCGGGTTCACCGCCGCCGACATCCAGATGAGCTTTCCGCTCGAAGCCGCGCAGGCACGCGCCGGCCTCACCGCCGCCGCCTACCCGCGCCTGACCGGCTGGCTGGCGCGCATCCACGCGCGGCCGGCCTACCAGCGCGCGCTGGAGCGCGGCGGCGCGTTCACCCTGCTGTCCTGACACCCCTCACCAAGCCCATCGATCATGTCGACCCTGCTGCTGATCCTGAAACTCGCGGTCGTCACCGTGCTCAGCGCCTCGCTGCTGGAGGCGCTGGTGCTGTCGTGGCGCCACGCGCGCGGCCTGGGCCCGGCCTACGACTGGAAGGCCTCCGCCATCTCGGTGGTGGATTTCCTGGTGCGCGAATACCCGCTGCGCCTGCTGCTTCCGCTGGGGTTCTGGCTGGGGTGGATGGACTGGCTGTACGCGCACCGCCTGCTGACCCTGCGGCTGGACCACTGGAGCGGCTGGGTCGGCTGCTTTCTGCTGCAGGAGTTCTGCTACTACTGGTACCACCGCGCGGCGCACCGGGTGCGCTGGTTCTGGTGCACGCACGCCATCCACCATTCGCCCAACGACCTGAACCTGTCGGCCGCCTACCGCTTCGGCTGGACGGGCAGGCTCACCGGCACCCTGCTGTTCTTCCTGCTGGCGCCGCTGCTGGGCGCGCCGCCGCGGGTGATCGTGCTGCTGCTGTCGCTCAACCTGCTCTACCAGTTCTGGATCCACGCCACCTGGATCCCGCGCCTGGGGCCGCTGGAATGGGTGTTGAACACGCCCTCGGCCCACCGCGTGCACCACGCCGCCAACCTGGAATACCTGGACGGCAACTACGGCGGCGTGCTGATCGTGTTCGACCGCCTGTTCGGCACCTACATCCCCGAGCGCGCGGATCTCAAACCGCGCTACGGCCTGGTCAAGCCGCTCACCGGCTACAACCTGCTGACGGTGGAGTTCGGCCAGTGGCGGGATTTGTGGCGCGACCTGCGCAGCGCCCGCTCGGTGGGCGAGGCGCTGGGCTACCTGTGGCGCCCGCCGGGCTGGCGGCCGGGCGGCGGCGAGACCACCGAAGAGCTGCGCCAGCGCGCCGCGCTGGCAGCCGAGCCTCCCACCGAGACCACGCACCCGGCAACGCAGATCGCCCCCACCACATGACACGCGGTGTGAGCCATGGAAGCCAAGGCTCGCAGCCGTTTCCCGGCCTCAAGCAACCGTCGCTGATTGCTATTTATTGGATAGCAACTTTCGCCATGACGCCACCTGCCCGACGCGCTTGAAGCCACGTTCGCCCCCTTGACCCCAGAAGGCCCTCGTCATGAATCACGCGATCCATCCGCCCCACTGGCTGCTTTGGGGCCTGCTGAGCCTGCTGATCGTTTTGCTGGCGCTGCTGGCATGGGCGCTGGCCCTGGGTGGCCCGAACCCCCTGCCGCCGCTGGAGAGCGTGAACCGGCCGTTCACGCAGATAAGCCTCACCGGGCTGCCCGACCTCACGCACTACACCGCACGCGATGGCACGGCGCTGGCGTTCCGGCATTACGCACCCGATGCAGACGCTGCGCCGCGCCGCGAGCGCGTGGTGCTGGTGCATGGCTCCTCGGCCAGCGGCCGTTCCATGCATGCGCTGGCCCAGGCCCTGGCGGCTGCGGGGTTCATGGTGGATGCGCTGGACATGCGCGGCCACGGTGACAGCGGCCCGCATGGCGATCTGGCCTACATCGGCCAGCTGAAGAACGACGTGGTCGATTTCCTGCAAGCACGGCCTATTGCCGGCTCCAACGTGCTGCTGGGCTTTTCTGCCGGCGGGGGCTTTGTGCTGCGCTTTGCCGCCAGCTCGCAGCAAACGCATTTTGCGCGCTATGTGCTGCTGGCGCCCTATTTGGGCTACGACGCCCCCACCAACCGCCCAGCCAACGGCGACTGGGCCAGCGTGGGTGTGCCGCGCATCATCGCGCTCAGGCTGCTCAACGCGCTGAGCCTCACCGGCTTGAACCACCTGCACGTCATCCGCTTTGCGCTCGACGATTGGGGGCAGGCCCATTTGACGCCGTCATACAGCTATGCGCTTGGTGCCAACTTTGCCCCGCACGCCAACTGGCGGGCCGACATCACCCAAGCGCACCAGCCGATGCAGGTGCTGGTGGGCGCCGACGACGAGCTGTTCCATCCGGAGCAATTTGCCCCGGTGTTCGCCCAGGCCAGCCCCAAGGTGCCTGTTACCGTCGTGCCAGATGCGGGGCACATCACCCTCACGCTGCAGCACCAGGCGGTGCAAACCGTGGCACGCCTCGTGGCCCAGGCGGGTGCATCCACCGTGGCACCCAGCCGGTGATTCATGGTCAAATCGGCCTCCAGCCCTTGCTTGACGGGCGCAGGCAGCTTTTGTTTTGATAGCTGAACGGATGAACATCTTCTGGCGCAACGCCCTCCGCCACATGCTGCAGGTGCTGGCCTTCTGCTGCGTGGTGGCCGTGCTCACCACCGCCATCTGGCCGCGCAACGGCTACCTGGTGCAGCTCGGTAATTCGGCGGCCATCGGCCTGACCACCTGGGCGGTGATCGAGTTCGGCCGCCTGCTGGTGCACCCGAAGCACTGCTACACCAGCCACGATGGCGACCACGGCTGGCCGCGCGGCTGGCGCGGCGTGGCACTGGCCGTCGTGGGCATCGCCTGCGGCTTCTTCATTGGCGACGCCATCGGCAACCGCCTGTTCACGCCGGACACCGTGCGCTCCGACCAGGACAACTACCTGGGCCTGATCATCACCATCGTCGCCGGCGCGGTGGCCACCTTCTACTTCTACACGCGCGGCAAGGCCGCCGCGCTGGAAGCCGGCAAGGCCGCCGCCGAGCGCGACGCCTCCGAGGCGCGCCTGATGCTGCTGCAAAGCCAGCTCGAGCCGCACATGCTGTTCAACACCCTGGCCAACCTGCGCGCACTGATCGGCGTGGACCCGGCCGCGGCCCAGCGCATGCTGGATCACCTGAACGGCTACCTGCGCAGCACGCTGGAGGCTTCGCGGAGCACGCAGCATCCGCTGGCCGCCGAGTTCGCCCGCCTGGCCGACTACCTGGAGCTGATGGCCATCCGCATGGGCCCGCGCCTGCAGGTCGCGCTGGAACTGCCGCCCGAACTGGCCGATCTGCCCGTGCCGCCGCTGATCCTGCAGCCGCTGGTCGAGAACGCCATCCAGCACGGCCTGGAGCCGCAGGTGGCCGGCGGGCGCATCACCGTCAGCGCCGCGCGCCAGGGCGAAGCGCTGCAACTCACCGTGGCCGACACCGGCGCCGGCTTCGACGCGGCCCAGGCGCGCCCCAACCGCTTCGGCATGGCGCAGGTGACGGAACGCATGCGCTCCGCCTACGGCGACCGCGGCGGCGTGGACGTGCAATCCACCCCCGGCCAGGGCACCACCGTGACCGTGACGCTGCCGCTGTGACGCCCGCCTTGCCACAAGAAACCGGCCTGCAGCCCTTGATGCATCAGTGCACAACGCCATGAAAACCATAGCAACCGGCAACCCACCGGGCCCCACCGCCCTGATCGCCGAAGACGAACCGCTGCTGGCCGCCGCGCTGAAGGCCG
>ERZ795053.4720-NODE-4720-length-14563-cov-6.389371_pt1 | contig 14563 bp, 7 predicted proteins | sample MGYA00375137_ERZ795053 | MGnify/ENA primary metagenome ERZ795053 (study PRJEB30182, sample SAMN05720284) | activated sludge metagenome | isolation source: Anaerobic digester | place: Hong Kong | collected 2014-12-17 ... | reverse complement strand
AGCCAAAGAACGAGTAGAAAAAGCGCTGAGTGATCTGAAAGCAACGCAAACACAATTGGTGCATGCGGCAAAAATGGCCAGTCTTGGAGAACTTACCGCCGGTATCGCCCATGAAATACAAAACCCGCTCAACTTTGTAAACAATTTCTCGGAAGTGAGTACCGATTTAATAGAAGAATTGAAAGAAGAATTGCAAAACGGCGATACGGAAGAGGTCAATGCCATCGCTACCGACCTGCTGCAAAACCTTGAAAAGATTACCCATCACGGTAAGCGCGCCAGTGATATTGTAAAAAGCATGCTCGAACATTCAAGAACAGGCACCGGTGAAAAGCAACCCACCGACCTCAATGCCCTCGCGGATGAATACCTGCGACTGGCATACCACGGTTTGCGTGCAAAGGACAAGTCATTCAATGCTGATTTTAAACTCGAAGGGGATAGAAATTTACCCAAAGTGAATGTTGTAGCCCAGGACATTGGTCGGGTGCTTCTCAATTTGATCAACAATGGTTTCTATGCCTGTAATGAGCGGAGCCGGTTTACGGTTTCAGAAAAGACAAAGAAGGAGGTCGCAGAATATAAACCCGAAGTGATTGTGTCAACCAAAAAAATGGGAGATAATATTGCGATTTCAGTAAAGGATAATGGCAACGGAATCCCCGATAAGGTGAAAGAGAAGATATTCCAACCCTTTTTTACCACAAAACCCACCGGGCAGGGAACCGGGTTGGGACTGAGTATGAGTTTTGATATCATAAAAGCCCATGGTGGTGAAATAAAGTTAGATACAAATGAAAATGAAGGAACACGATTCACGATCCTGTTACCTAAAGCTTAATCTGTATGAAATCAGTTAAATTGTTAATTCTTATTTTCGGTCTTCCTTTTGCTTTAGCGGCGCAGGATTCGGCATACATGGACAGCCTGAGGTGCGAACTTCAGCATACAAAAAACGACACCATTAAGATGGATATTTACCGCAACATGGGGTTTTACCTTCAGAATGGTAAAGTGGACAGTGCGTTATATTACCATGAGCAGCAACTGGCAATTGCTAAAAAATTAAACTTAAAATTATATGAAGCAGACGCCCATCAGCAAATTGGCTATGTTCTGGTATGGCAAGGAGATTTTCCAAGGGCATTAAAAAATTATAATCAGGCTTTAAAAATTATCAGTGAACCTAACAGTGCTGAGAACCCCTGGGGATATACTAATTTCTCTTTTTCTAAAAGTCCGGCAGATGCAAGACTCTCAATAATCGGGATGATTCACTTAGAACTATCATGGCTGTATAATAATACCAGGATAAATGAGAAAAAAAGATTTCACCTCAATGAAGCTTATAAAATTGGACTGCAATTAAACAGCTCCAAAATATTGTCCCTAACAACAAGAGATTTAGGTGTCCAGTTTGCCGAAAATAATCAACCGGACTCAGCAATATTATATTACAAAAAGTCAATTTCTCAGTTTAAAAAATCTCCAATTGATGTGGGTTTAGGTTTTTTATTTCAACGGATTAGCCAGGTTTATGAGACAAGGCATCAACCCGATTCAGCGTTATCATACTTAAGAAAGGCTATTAATGCCAATTTCGCTAGCAATGATCTGCTTGGCATGAGTAATACCTATATAGATTGCGGCAAAATATTCCTATACGAAAATAAAGTCGATTCAGCTCTTTATTATTCTAAAAAGGGTACAGAATTGGCCGAATCGATACATTCTTACATTAACGTAGCAAATGGTTATATTCAATTGTCAGCCATTTATGAGTTACAAAAACACACAACATTGGCATTAAATTATTTAAAAAAGGGTAAGCTGTTAAATGATAGTCTTAACAATGCCTACATTGATAAACTTATTCAATTACAAAATGATGGATTCCAGGAGCAACTCAGGTTGAAAAAAATTGCAGATGATCAGGCCGCCTATCAAAACAGGATGAAGATTATAAGTTTAATAGTTGTGCTTGCTATTTTCGTCATCATTGCATTACTGTTATATCGTAACAACCGGCAACGAAGGAAATCGAATAAAGTATTAAAGCAGACCCTTAATGATTTAAAGGCTACCCAAACCCAGCTCATCCATTCTGAAAAGATGGCTTCATTGGGTGAACTCACCGCCGGCATTGCCCATGAAATTCAGAATCCTTTGAACTTTATCAATAACTTTTCTGAGGTAAACACAGAGTTAATTACCGAATTAAATGAGGAGATTGACAAAGGTGAGCTTGAACAGGTAAGAGTAATCGCAAAGGATATTGCTCAAAATGAAATAAAGATAAGTCACCACGGCAAGCGCGCCGATTCCATTGTAAAGGGCATGTTGCACCACAGCCGCAAAAGCACCGGCGAAAAGAAAGCCATCGATTTCAACAAAATGGCCGATGAATACCTGCGGCTTTCCTATCACGGATTAAGAGCAAAAGATAAATCTTTCAATGCAGATTTTAAACTTGAAGCGGATGAATCCCTCGGCAAAGTTGAGGTAATTCCTGAGGATTTCGGCCGGGTGCTGCTAAACCTGATCAATAATGCATTCTACGCCGTTTCAGAAAAAGCCAAAAAGAACCCCGAAGGTTACAAACCTGAAGTTATTGTAAAAACAGAACTTTCTCCGTCAGCTGACGGAGGCAGGGGGGTGACAATCCGCGTCAAAGACAACGGCCCCGGCATCCCCGCCGAAATCAAAGACAAGATCTTCCAGCCCTTCTTCACCACCAAACCCACCGGCCAGGGCACGGGCCTGGGATTGAGTATGAGCTACGATATCATCACCAAAGGGCATGGCGGAGAAATTACAGTGGAATCACAAGCCGGAGAGGGAACCGAATTCATCGTAACTTTACCCCTAAGTTTACCAAATCAGCAATCATGAAAATACGTCCGGCCAGCATATTGTCTTTGTTATTCATCCTGTCCTGTTTCAGTGTTCAGGCACAGCTCGATGTCACCAAACTCACCCAATTCGATGAATTGAAAGGGACTCCGATCTTTGATATCCTGCCTGATAGCCGGGGAAATATCTGGATCGGAACACAAAGTGGGCTGGTAAGGTTTGACGGTTATGAATACAAACGTTACCACCCTGATCTGACCGATTCTACCACCATGGGTGAATTGCTAACCTATGTACTTCATGAGGATGGCGAAGGAAATATATGGATTGGTAGTCAAGAGGCAGTATACCGTTATAATCCCGATTATGAATCGTTCACTCGGTACCCTTTCGGAGATTACATCGATAACGAGGGTATGTTTCAGGCTTTTGTTGCCACTATTACCGATAATAAACATGGCAGAGTCTATTTTGGGATTGCCTCAACATACAATACTCCGGGTTCGCATACGGTGTTTTATTATGACTTAAAAACTAAGCGAATGGAGCGTTATGAACCCGGCGACAGCCTCCGAAGCACTTTTCTCAGTTGCATCGATCCCGATGACAATATATGGCTTAGCGACTGGACCGGTTTTTATAAAATCGACACCCTTAATTTGCTTCACCGGGTTTCCATGCCCGAAGGTGCACAGACCCAGATCGGTGAACGGGAATATGCTTCAGGTCTCGCCATCGACTCACAAGGGGTTTTATGGACTACAACCAGTATGTCCAGATTGTACAGCCTTAATCCTAAAACAGGTGAATTTACAAACTGGAAACTTGATATTCCCTTTGAAGGGGATGTTTTCAATAACCTGACCCAGATGTACTTTGATGGGGACCAGCACCTTTGGATTGCCAGCCAACAAGGCCTGATGCAGTTTGATCCTGGAACGGGGAAGCTTGAGGTATTTGAGCCTCATTCCACTGAGCGGCTACTGCGCGACCGGTATTCTGACGTGATCGGTGACCGGTTCGGGAACATATGGATCGGAACCGAGTCGATGGGGCTGCTGATGTATAATCCGCGAAACCTGCTCAATTCATTCAAATGGGATGAAAGTGATCCTTCCACCATAACCACGGGATGGTCCGTCAGAATGCTGGAATCCAGATCAGGTGATGTATGGGCTGCAACCCGGGGCAGTGGAGTGAATACCGGAATCAACCGCATCAACCTCGAGGATAAAATCGTGAAACCCTACATTTACAATGATATCGATCCAGTTATTGAATGGCTGAATATTCCCGGAGAGATATCAACTGGGACTCTGCTGATCGAATCCTCTTTCCGAAAATATAAAGTGCTCGACCTAAATTCACTCAGGGTCAGAGATACAGTTATTGATCAAATCAGTGGATCGGTTTCGCTGAATACTATTTACACCGACAGCCGTGGGAACCTTTGGTATTGCAGTTATGACGGATTGTTTATGCAACCCCAGGGGAAAACAGCGAAAAAGTACTTTAACCTGGCGCAACTTCCCGGATCAGGGAATAATTCCAATATAGTTACCAATGTATATGAAAGTCCGTTGCATGGCCTGTGGATCATCACCGATCTTGGTTTGTTCCTTTACGATTACCAAACCGGAGTGATTTCCAGGCATGGGTACGATCCTGCAAAGGGGGATGTTTTCAGGTCGCAGGATATCAACTCCTTTTATGAAGAGGCAAATGGAATAGCCTGGGTCGGAACCTGGCAGGGTGGACTAAGCCGCTATGATATGGTCAGCGGTGATATTAAAACTTTTACTACAAATGACGGATTGCCCTCCTCGAGCATTCAGGGGATCCTGGGTGATGAAAAAAACCAGGCGCTGTGGCTCAGTACGTTCAATGGTATCAGCCGTTTTAGTCTTTCAGATGAGCAGTTTAATAACTTTTCATTAAAAGATGGCATCCAGGGGCTTTTATATGCGGATGGGCAGTACCTGAAAACCTCGACCGGATATTTCATTTTTGGAGGAAATAACGGTATCACCTACTTTAAACCGGAGGATATTTCCCGCAATTCAATGCCTCCGGTCACCTTCGTTACGCATTTCAATATTGGGGACAAATCTGTTTCCATTGGTTCACCTTTTAGTGAAAATTCAGGGAATAAAAAGCCCATTGAGCTGACACATTCCGAAAATAATATTTCCATCGACTATACAGGCATACAATACGACGATCCGGCAAAAAATAAGTTTGCCTACATGCTCGAGAATTATGACAAATCATGGCGGATGGTCGGTAATCAAAGGTCGGCTTATTATTACAACCTGCCTCCCGGTAATTATCGTTTTATGGTAAAAGCTGCAAACAGCCATGGTGTTTGGAATCAGGATCCGATATCCCTAAGTTTTGTCATTAATCCGCCCTGGTGGCGCACCTGGTGGGCCTATATTCTTTATGGCGTCGTTTTCATTGCAGCAATACTATATTTCGATCGTGTTCGGAAAAAGCAATTACTTGAAAAAGAGCGCCAACTGGCCAAAGAAAAAGAGTTTGCCCAGGCCAAAGAAATCGAAAAGGCATACACCGAACTCAAAGCCACACAAAAGCAACTCATCCACTCTGAAAAGATGGCTTCACTCGGAGAGCTGACTGCAGGCATTGCGCATGAAATCCAAAACCCGTTAAACTTCGTCAACAATTTTTCAGAAATCAACATTGAGCTTGCAACTGAACTGAGGGAAGAAATTAAAAAAGGGGATTTGGAAGAAGCAGATGATCTCGCCAAAGACATCATCCAAAACGAAGAAAAGATCAACCAGCATGGCAAACGTGCCGATGCCATTGTGAAAAGCATGTTGCAGCACAGCCGGACCAGCACCGGCACCAAAGAACCCACCGACATCAATGCCCTGGCCGATGAATATTTGAGATTAGCTTTTCATGGATTACGTGCAAAGGACAAGTCATTCAATGCTGATTTTAAACTCGAAACCGATCCTAATCTTCCGGAGATTAATGTGGTAGCGCAAGATATCGGCAGGGTGCTTTTAAATCTGATCAACAATGCCTTTTTCGCTGTTTCAGAAAAAGCCAAAAAGAACCCCGAAAATTACAAACCACAGGTTATTGTGAAAACAGAACTTTCTCCGTCAGCTGACGGAGGCAGGGGGGTGACCATCCGCGTAAAAGACAACGGCTCCGGCATCCCTGATGATGTCAGAGACAAAATCTTCCAGCCATTTTTCACCACCAAACCCACAGGGCAGGGAACCGGACTGGGTTTAAGTTTAAGTTTTGATATTATTAAAGCGCATGGCGGCGACCTGAGGGTTGAATCGCATCATGGAGAAGGGAGTACTTTTATTTTTGTATTACCAATAAAAGTATCATGAAAATAAATCCGGGTGTCATAATATTATTAGTGCTATTTGAAATATTTTTCAGGATTTCAGGTGTTTCTGCTACACCTGCTATTTACAATATTGAAGATACGCTGAAGATACTTCGGAATATTGAATTAGCCGATTCATTGTACAATGAATTTGAATATGACAGCAGCTCAGTACATGCTGCTATAGCCTTGCAATGGGCCAGAGATTTTTATGGATCCGAATTGGTTAAAACAAATGCTGAGCTGGCTATTCGGGGCAGGGTTTTATTAACCCGTAGTCTTGTTACTTATGCAATGACCATCAGACGTATTGATATAAATATAGCGGAAGATACCCTGAATTGTGCATTACAATTGATCGGGGGGACAGGGAATTTATCTGAAGAAGCACTGGTTTATCAGGGATTGGGAAGTATTAACGATCGTAAAGGACAAAGTGAAAAAGCATTGCAATATTTTTCAAAAGCACGGGATATTTTCAAAAACCTGGGTGATAAAGAAAATTATGCCGGGCAATTGATTAATATTGGTTTATTGCAGCGCTATATAGGAGATTATGGTGAATCGATGGAAAACCTGATGGAATCACTCAAAATTAGCAGGGAAATAAAGGATACCTTAAATCTGGTTGAATCGTTGCTTGCTATGGGTTTTGTTTATGCCTTTGTGGAAAGATGGAACGAGGCACTGAATTGCCAGAGGGAGGCACTTTCAATTTACGATATGCAAAACGATTTGTGGGGCATAGCCAGGATACATAACGACATGGGGGTAACGTACATGAGTGCAGGCAAGCTCGATTCGGCCCTGATGGAGCATCGTGCTGCCCTCGATATCAGGCTCAAAACAAATGACACTTACAATACCTTTGCAAGTTACCTCTATATCGGGGATATCCTCTCTGAACAGGGAGATATAATTGGTGCCATTGAAAGCTATGAAAAAGGTGTTCCCTATGGTAAAAATGCCGGCTATAAAATTATGCTCGTTAATGCATTTGTCCGTCTTGGTGGCCTGTACCTTAAGCTGAATGATGTTGAAAACGCAAAAAAACAATTTAATAACGCACTGGCCTTAAGTATCGAATTTGATGATCCTACCGGGAATTCACAATCAAATATGGGTTTGGCCAAAATTAACCTGACTACCAAAAGCTATACTAAGGCTCTGGCTTTTGTTAAAGCCGCCGAAGCAAATTTACCCGGAGTTCCACTAAATTTTAGAAAAGAAATTTACAGAGATGTGGTGGAGGTGTATGCCGGATTGGGAGATTATAAAAACGCATACCTGAATAGCTTAAAGTATGCCGAACTCAATGATACACTGGCAGCGACGGAAAATCTGGAAAAGATAACAAAACTTACAAATAAGCTTGAATTTGAAAACAAACTTGCCTTGCAAGACGAAAGCCATGCAAAAATTATGGCACTCAAGCAAGCCCAGATCAATCGCGAACGGATAACCCGAAATATCTTTTTGTCGGGAATGATCATTGCCTTCATCATTGTTATTGTTGTTTTCTTTCGCTTCATCGAAAAGAAAAAGCTCAATGACAAGCTGAATGATACCCTGGCTAATTTGAGGGCCACACAAACCCAACTTGTACAGGCAGAAAAGATGGCTTCTTTAGGGGAACTGACGGCCGGCATTGCCCACGAAATACAAAATCCGCTCAACTTTGTCAACAATTTTTCGGAAGTAGGCAGGGATTTAATAAATGAATTAAAGGAAGCTTTAGAAAACGATGATAAAGAAGAAGTGCAGGCAATTTCTGACGATCTGTTGCAAAACCTGGATAAGATAAACCAACATGGCAAACGTGCCGAAGGCATTGTAAAAGGGATGCTCCAGCACAGCCGTACCCGAACCGGAGAGAAAGAACCGGTCGACATCAATAAACTGGCCGATGAATACCTGCGATTGGCATATCACGGACTTCGTGCAAAGGATAAATCCTTTCAATCGGATTTCAGGCTGGAAGCAGATGAGCAGCTTCCAAAAGTTAACATAGTAGCACAGGACATTGGCAGGGTGCTGCTAAATTTGATCAATAATGCATTTTTTAGTGTTTCCGAAAAAACCAAACAGTCAGTTATTGGTTATAATCCTGAGGTTGTTGTTAAAACCAAAAAAGTAAATCATCAAATTGAAATATCGGTAAAGGACAATGGAACCGGAATTCCGGAAGAGATCAGGGCAAAGATCTTCCAGCCGTTTTTTACCACTAAACCCACAGGCCAGGGAACAGGGCTGGGTTTGAGCATGAGTTATGATATCATTACCAAGGGCCATGGCGGTAAAATTTGGGTGGAAAGTAAAGTGGGCGAAGGAAGTGAATTTATCATCACATTAACTGAGAATAAATGATTTTGAAGCAAATCAACATATTATTTGTATTGGTGGCCCTGATGGCCGCATCGGTTGGATTTGCCGATGATGGGGTAGTAATCATCGATCAGCATGGATTTAATAAGGACGGATCTTTTGATATGTCAGAATCTGAAAACTGGTTGTTTCATATCGGCAATGATGCTTCATGGGCCCATCCTGATATAAACACCGGCGATTGGGAATACCGAAGACCCATTGATTTAACCCTTGATTTGCAAAATAGCAAGGGAGAAGTGGAAGGCTGGTTCAGGATCAAAGTGAAGCTTGATGAATTGTTCCGCGACTCGACACTGTATGTCAACTTAGGCAATTACGGACAGGCCATCGACATGTACATTGACGGAGAATTGTATCATTCTTACGGCAGCACCGGCGCTTTCGGGAAACCTTACGAAAGAAATGAAGGGACCAATCTCCTGTATTTCCGTACCATCGACCTTGAGCCGGGCAAAGGACACCTCATCGCTTTACATTATTTACATGAACCGCTCGGATTTCCTTACAATTTGATCACTACCGATGATGTCCTGTTTTTTACCATGAGCATCAATGAAAGTACCTATGAACAGGCACAGAAGGAAAGCCTGCGAAAAATGTATACAGGATTGATCTCTACGGCCACTGCCAGCCTTGTCCTTTTGTTATTGTTTATCATGCTTTATTTTTTAAACCGACGTGAAAGTATCCTCAAATACATCATTTTTGCGGCATCGTTATCCACATTCATCACATTCTTCATGATCCCGAATTCCAATGTGATCAATATCAGTATTCAAACCTTCACCCTGGTAAAACCATTTTTTAACCTTGCCCTGGCCGGACTCTTGTTCTCCATTGCAGCTATATTCGCTAAGGTGTTTGCCGGAAAAAGCATCCGCTCCATTTGGTACCTTGCCATTCCTGCACTGATCATGTTTGTAAACATGCAGTTTACCAGGATTGATGTGCTGAATGCAGTGATCATGCTTTTTTATATTGGAACCGGGTGTTATTATATTATCAAATCCTGGAAAAAGCTGAAAGGTGCGCAATGGGCCATTATAGTGGGCTTCTTTGTGATTCTTTTCAGTATTATCACCTTTTTTACAGTTATCATCATCGCCGGTTCACCGCAAAACTATATTACGTATTATATTGCCTTCCTCACGTTCCCCACATCACTGATGATTTATATATCCCTCCGGTTTAAGGAGATTAATCAAGAGATTAAAATTAATGCGGAGGAATTATTAAAAGTTACCGAAGAAAAACGGCAGCAGGCTGTGAATCAACAAGCCATCCTGGAAGAACAGGTAAAGGAACGAACCGCCGAGCTGAGGCAATCGCTGGAGAATTTGAAGAATACCCAATCGCAACTGATCCATGCTGAAAAAATGGCGAGCCTTGGTGAACTTACGGCCGGCATCGCACATGAAATTCAAAACCCACTCAATTTTGTAAATAATTTCTCTGAAGTGAGTGTTGATCTTATGCACGATCTTCGCGACGAAATGACCAAAGGCAACGTGGAGGAAGCCAACTCACTGGCCACCGACCTTGAACAAAACCTCGATAAAATACATCAGCATGGCAAACGGGCCAGCAGCATTGTGAAAGGGATGCTGGAGCATTCGCGAAGTAGTGCAGGAGATAAAACTGAAGTTAATTTAAATTCACTGGCAGATGAGTACTTAAGGCTGGCATATCACGGGTTACGGGCCAAAGACAAATCATTCCAATCGGATTTTAAACTGGAGGCGGATGAACAGCTTCCTTTGGTTCATGTTGTTGCACAGGACTTTGGAAGGGTGTTGTTGAATTTGATCAATAATGCATTTTTTAGTGTATCAGAAAAAAGCAAACAGTCGATAAAAGATTATAAACCAGAGGTTATTGTAAAAACCAGGAAATTTGATCACCATATTGAAATATCAGTAATTGACAATGGTACCGGAATTTCGAAGGAAATTAGATCAAAAATTTTCCAGCCGTTTTTTACCACCAAGCCTGCCGGACAGGGAACAGGTTTGGGTTTGAGCATCAGTTACGACATTATTATACGCGGCCATGGTGGCGAACTGATCCTTGATTCGGAACCAGGAAAAGGAACAACTTTTAAAATTAATTTACCAACTAATCGATAGCTATGAATATACTCGTTGTAGATGACGAAAAAGACATTCAGCCACTGTTTTTACAAAGGTTCAGAAAAGAGATACGTAATGGCGAATTGAGTTTTGAATTTGCATATTCGGGTGAGGATGCACTTAATTATCTGAATGGAAACCTGCATGAAGCTGTATTGATTCTTTCGGATATCAATATGCCCGGTATGAGCGGACTTGATCTTCTGGACCGCATCAAACAAAAGCATGAAGTTCCGCCACCCTTTGTAATGATGATCACAGCTTATGGTGATGAAGAGAATCACAAACGGGCAATGGCGCTCGGTGCTGACGACTTTCTTACCAAACCTGTGGATTTTAACCAACTTAAAGAAAAAATCAAAACCCTAATATGATGGCTAAAATACTTGTAGTGGATGATGAGGCAGATCTTGAGATCCTCATCAAACAAAAGTTCAGAAAGCAGATCAGGGAGAATCTGTATGAATTCGTTTTTGCGGAAAACGGTCGCCGGGCGCTTGAACAGATCGAGGTACATAACGACATTGACCTTGTTCTCAGCGACATCAATATGCCTGAAATGGACGGACTCACCTTGCTCAGTAAATTAAATGAAAAGCATTCCCTGCTTAAATCCGTGATAGTTTCGGCCTATGGCGATATGGAAAACATTCGCACTGCCATGAACCGTGGTGCTTTTGATTTCGTTACCAAACCTGTTGATTTTAACGACCTGGAACTGACCATCGAAAAAACGCTCAGGCATGTGATGCAGCTTAAGGAAACTTTGCGCGCCATCAAAGAGAACAATATTCTCAAGATGTATGTCGATGAAACGGTACTCAATTTTATGGATACGCGTGAATACGAGTCTTCTATTATGAAAAATGAAACCGTGGAGGCTTCCGTAGCCTTTATCGATATCTGCAGTTTTACGGCCATCAGCGAAAACGAAAGTCCGGATGACGTGGTAAAACTGCTCAACAGCTATTTTGATGTAATGGTGAAGGAGATCATCAATCAGGGTGGATTTGTGGATAAATTCATTGGTGATGCCATCATGGCTGTTTTCCGGGGTGATTATCATCTCGACCGTGCGCTCGATGCCTGCCTCGCTGTAAAAAGTCAAATAGCCAAACTTCCCGAAGTGGATGATCATGTAAAATTCCGGCCAAACGTTTCGATTGGTGTTAACAGTGGTGAGCTGGTTTCGGGTAATATTGGATCTGCCAGTCTCAAGCGGCTCGACTATACCGTGATCGGTGATGTGGTAAATACAGCCCAGCGGTTACAATCGGCAGGTGCTCCCGGACAGTTGATTATCAACGAAAAATCATATCAAAAAGTAAAAGAATCATTTAAATGCCAGAAGGTAGGGGAGGTGAGCCTGAAAAATAAAGCCAGGCCAGAGGTGATTTATGAGGTGATGGAGTAGGGGGGAGAGATTGTAAATTATTTTTTCAGCTTTTTTATTGCGCCATATTCCTTTAATGTGAATAAGTTAATGGCGTGTGTATTTCTAATTAATCAATTAACTTTCCTGAAAATACTTAAACCAGATTTCCAAATGCAACTGTTACAAAACTGGAAGTGATTCGTCATAAACAAAAATGATCTTCCAAAAAGCCTGCTCATGCGTAAATCAATTGTCCTTTTACTTTTAGCAATTTCTTATTTAATTGCTTGTGATAATCAAAATCACAAAATTCAACCAGTTGAAAAGATTTCAGAAAACGACTATTTCAAAAACACCATTATTCAGAGTCATTTTGTTGAAGTTGACCTTTCAAACGGGAATGCAATCAAAACACAAAACGGGAATTTAATTATAATCCCTCCTGAGTCATTTATTGATGAAAATGGCTCGCCGGTTTCTGGCAAAATTAATCTGGAAATTGCTGAAGCAAAAGACCCGGCCGAAATGCTGATGTCAAATGCTACAATGCCTGATGGTATGGTTTCAAAATCTGTATTATTTATCAATGCCACATTGAATGGGAAACAATTGGCTGTAAATCCGGAACAGCCTGTTCACTATGAAATTACTTCAGAAAAGGAAACTTATTTGTTAAAAGGCAAAAGAGATGAAGAGGGTGAAATGATATGGAAAAAGAAATCTGAACAAGTAAAATATTTATTCCCTGTTCCGCTGGAAAGCCTTGAGTTTTATCCAGCCGGGTTTAGAGAAGCAGTTAGGCAAATATTGCCTTTTCGGGGTCATACCCAATTGTCCAATTCATTGTTAGATAGTCTTTTTTACAGCTTTGCATGGCAGGAGAGGTATGTATACAATGTCGGATTTGGAGGGAGTTTGGCAATGATCAATCTTGCATTTTTATTGCCAAATCTGCCACAGGACGAAGTTTCTGTCGCGGTAACTGAAATGGGCGCTGATACTACAGCATTTGTGAAAGGAATTAATCCTGCAGCAATTAAAACGCTTAAAAACAGGAGATTTGAAAATACCCTTATCGCAACCCGAGAGTTTGAAGAAAGATTGCAGGTGATTTATAAAACCTGCAAGCAGGAAATCCTTGATTTGTATGTAAACAACTTGCATAAAAATATGTGGGAAATAGATGAAATGGCTGCCGATTTTTTAGGTGCTGATGATCAAAATTACCAAACCTTTAAAAAGTTTGCCTCCTTAAAGCAAACCCAGGTGAAAATGGATGAGCGAAAAGCTAAAATCCTGGCAGATTTCTACATGAAAGAGAAAAAGCGAAATGAGGATCAAATTCAGCGGAATTGGGAAAAATACACTGAGAAAAAGAAAAAAACACAAACTGAGTTGCAACAGATCAATCAGGATTATGATGAGTTAGTGGTTGAGCGTGAGAAATTCAGAATGAATAAATGTGGATTTGAATTAAAAGAACTGGGTTGGTACAACTTTGCAACAAAGCAACATATTACAATGCTGAAAACTTTTCAGTTGAATATTACTATCGAAAATGGAGAATTATTCGACAGGGATTATGTTTATGTGATTAATCCCGAAATTGAAAGTTTGTTTGCCCTAAAATCTGATGATAAAGTTATTTTCAATAAAACCCTTGAATTAGATCCTTACTTGCTTTTAAAAAGTTCTCAGGATTTTACAGTTGTCGGGATTGGTTTTACAGGTGATAGCATTTATTATTCAATTGCACAAATTCAGGAGAATACTGTAATGACATTGCAATTACAACTTCAATCATCGGAGCTTAAGCCATTTAAAAAGGAAATGAAAATGCTGACCCATAGATATCTTAAGCCGAATAGTATTTTAGTTGATCTGGAATACCAGCGTCAAAGTTATGATGCTTTGCGCAGCATTGAGGCTTTTAACAAAGATTATGAAATAAGGTGGGCGCTATATAAGTACGTATTTCCATGTAACTAATATAATTACGATTCTCCCTTACTCATGCACTTTAATCCATTCAATGGTTTGACTGTCCGCAAACTTAATCACGAGGGTTCGGGTGTGTAAGTTCCAGGAAAGGACACTGGTTTTGGAAATGGTGTAATAGAAGTATCCTTCCTGTTTGCGGTCGGGCTCGCCGAGTAATGCTAAAATTTCCTGCTCATTCAGCTTGCGGATAGTATCGTTATACAACACATCCTTGTACATTTCAGCGCGGTGTGGATAGGTTTTGCCTTTTTTCGTTTGCCATTTGGATATGCTGAAGTCAGACTTTGCCTTTACATTCCTTAATTTGTTATCATTTGCCCAAATAATGAACCTTTTAATTACTGCCGAATCAGGTGGATTATGTTGATTAATCTCAATGTCCAATCCGGAAATTTTTCTAAGAGCACCAGCTTTGCAATAATAAACTGACATCCCTTT
>ERZ795053.4719-NODE-4719-length-14566-cov-5.856454_pt1 | contig 14566 bp, 12 predicted proteins | sample MGYA00375137_ERZ795053 | MGnify/ENA primary metagenome ERZ795053 (study PRJEB30182, sample SAMN05720284) | activated sludge metagenome | isolation source: Anaerobic digester | place: Hong Kong | collected 2014-12-17 ... | reverse complement strand
GAAACAACAGGAACTCCCTGAGCCGCGCTTCTATCAGTAGTCATGATGGCGGTGTTGTTTCGCTCGAAGCTGAAGAATGCGACTCTCATTGGCAGAGGATAAGGAAACCTGTTGCTGAAAGATTCAGCATACCTGTTCAGGTCTCTGATGACTCGATCGATACTCCTGAGTTGAAATACCGATCTGAAGAAGTTCTCTATGTCTACTCTGATATTTATCAGCGGCAGGGCAAGGGTTTCAAGCAAATCACTCATCTTTCTGTTCACTCCAGATACTTCTGAAAGTGTCAGAAGGATGAGAAAGATCATAAGAATCACTACTGCCGCCTCGGCGAACTTCACCTGCGAAGCTCCTCCTATCTAAGGTTGCCTTTTTCGAGTCGTTCAAGAATGGGGACTCTCTCAAGAACCTGACCGGCGCCTCTGGCTACACAGGTTAGGGGGTCTTCGGCAACAACAACCGTGATTCCAGTCTCACCCTGTATTAGTTCCTTCATGCCACTGAGGAGCGACCCTCCGCCCGCAATGACTATACCGCTCTGAACAATATCCGAGATGAGTTCTGGAGGCGTGTTTTCAACAGTGAGTTTAACCGCCTCGACGATTCTCGCCACCGGTTCTACAATGGCTTCACGTACTTCTGCGCCTGAAACGGAGATCTTTCTCGGCAATCCGGAATTGAGATCGAGACCTACGATTTCTGAATAAGAGCTATCGGCCTCTTCTGCCTCAACAACATTACCAACCTCCATCTTTATTCTCTCGGCAGTCTTTTCGCCAATCAAGAGCCGGTATTTCTCCTTGATATACTGGACAATATACTCATCCATCTCATCTCCGGCGACCCTTATAGACTGGCTCAAAACGATACTCCCAAGAGATATTACGGCGATTTCGGTTGTGCCGCCGCCGATATCGACAATCATATTTCCTGTCGGCTCTTCAACATTCAACCCGGCGCCTATTGAACTTGCCATCGGCTCTTCAATGAGAAAGACCTTCTTGGCTCCCGCTTCAATACCGGCATCGACGATCGCCTTTCTTTCGACTTCGGTCGCACCCGAAGGAACTCCGACAACTATTCTGGGTTTGACGAAGCGCCGTCTGCCCGTTGCTCTGCCCATGAAATACTTCAACATTGCGAGAGCGATATCATAATCGGCAATAACTCCGTCTTTCAACGGGCGGGTCGCCACAATGCTTGCAGGTGTCTTTCCCACCATTCTCTTTGCCTCCAGGCCTACCTGAAGGATCTTGCCTGAATTCACGTCAATAGCAACAACCGAAGGTTCATTTGTTACCACACCCTGTCCCTTCACATAAACCAGGGTGTTGGCAGTTCCCAAATCAATACCCATGTCTTGCCTTAAGAACATTCGAAGGCCTCCTGTCGGGGAAAGTCTTTACTCTTAATTCTACCATCAGGATGCGGCCCAATGACGAAGAGTACAGAAATCAGGGAATTTCGTTCATTGAGCCCTTAGATAAGGCATTCCGCAAGTTTGACTATGCCTTAATCAAAGTGATAGAATCCATTTGGCCTAAGTAGAAAAGTAATTGTGACAAAAGCTTTGAAGTCTTTATAAGCTTTGAATAGTGTGAATTAATCATTGTAGTGTTCCAGACCGGTGAGATAATTGTGATGATAACGCGGAGGTGAAGGAATGGAAGATAGAGAGTTGAGGACTTTGAATCATCTAATGTTCATGGAATACTATACGGGAGGGAATGCAGGTCTTTTTATGAAAATGAAGCGACTTGTATATTCTTACCAGAGTCCCTTTCAGAGAATAGATGTCTTCGAACACCCTGAGTTTGGCATGGTCCTGGTTTTGGACGGGATAACAATGTTCACTGAAGCCGATGAATTCATGTACCATGAGATGCTGGTTCACGTACCTCTCTTCACGCATCCCGATCCGAGAAGAGTTTTGATCATTGGAGGCGGCGATGGGGGAAGTCTGAGGGAGGTTCTGAAGCATCCTTCCGTTGAGGAGGCGATTCTCTGCGAGGTCGATCCCTATGTAATAGACGCGGCAAAACTCTATCTCAAGGAGATGTCGGTCGAACTTGACAATCCCAAGGCATCAATAATAAACGAAAACGGAGCCGACTTCGTGAGAAGGAACGAGGACTACTTCGACGTAATAATAGTTGATTCAACCGATCCCACGGCAGGCGAGGGTGGCCATCTTTTCACAAAGGAATTCTACGCTAATTGTTACAAAGCCCTTAGAAAGGATGGAGTCTTCTGTGCAGAGACCGAGGATCCTTTCTACGACAAGGGATGGGTGGCGATAGCCTACAACAGAATCTCTTCAGTCTTCCCGATTTCGAAGATGTACACGAGTTTCATGACCACTTATCCTTCAGGAATGTGGACATATACTATTGGATCTAAGGAAGCGGATCCGAGAGAAGATTTCGATGAAGAGAGAGTGCTTGATTTCGGAGCACCTTTGAGATACTACAATGCGGAGATTCACAGGGCTTCGTTTGCTCTTCCGACGTTTCTTAAAGAGCTGACCGGTCAATTTTAAGTGTTAACTCGTTAAGGCCTTGGTGATAGACTAAACCAGATTATTTATAGACGAGATGGCTCGTCCAGCTTTTTTGCTGGATATGTTTTCATTCTTTTCTGTCCAATTCAACTTGCTTAACCTACGCCGTGATAGAATCATCCTTGACCGGCAGGAGGGAGTTCTAATGTATAACAGAGATCGTATAAGAAACATATCGATTATTGCTCATATCGACCACGGCAAAACGACACTTGTCGATAGACTTCTTGACATAACCGATATAGTGGACAGAAGACATAAGCAGGATCAATTCATGGATTCGATGGACATAGAAAGGGAGAGAGGCATAACTATTAAGTCGAAGCCGGTTAAGCTCAACTATAAGGCTGATGACGGAATTACTTATGAGATAAATATCATCGACACGCCGGGTCATGTCGACTTCAACTACGAAGTCTCGAGAAGCCTTGCGGCTTGCGAGGGAGCAATTCTTCTGGTAGATGCTTCTCAGGGAGTTGAGGCCCAGACCGTGGGGAATACGTACCTGGCTATCGAGAATGATCTGGAACTTATACCGGTTTTGAACAAAATCGATATCCCTAACGCAAATATAGAAGAGACGCTGGCAGAGATAATCGACCTCATCGGCTATTCTTCGGACGATTGCCTTCAGGCAAGCGCGAAGACAGGTCAGGGAGTGAGGGAGATACTGGAAGCGGTAGTCAGCAGAGTCAAGCCTCCTTCCGGCAAGCTTGAAGCCCCATTGAAAGCTCTAATCTTTGATGCCATTTACGATAAGTATAGAGGAGTAGTAGTTCATGTCAGAGTTTTCGATGGAAGCGTCAAGGCCGGAGACAAGATAATGATGATGTCTTCGGGAGAGACCTTCGAAGTTGTAGAAGTCGGATACTTTCTGCCTCAAATGGAAAAGACAGACTCTCTAGATGCCGGCGAAGTAGGCTACATCATTGCCGTCATAAAGGACGTTTCGAGTGCGAAAATCGGCGATACGATAACCTCGGCCAGCAACCCCACCGCGGAAGCGATGCCGGGGTACAAAGAGGCGAAGCCGATGGTCTACGCCGGAATGTTCCCCGGGATGCCGGAGTACTACGATGAACTGAGAAAGGCGCTGGACAAGTTCAAATTGAACGATGCAGCACTCGTCTTCGAGCCAGAAAACTCTCCGGCACTTGGTTTTGGATTTAGGGTTGGCTTTCTTGGACTGCTTCACATGGATGTAGTGAGGGAGAGGCTTGAAAGAGAGTTCGACATCACCTGCATTCTGACCGCTCCAAACGTTGTCTATAGAGTTACGATGCAGAACGGGGATGTTGAGGAGATAACGAATCCCGCAAGTTTCCCCGAGCCGGGAGAGTTTCTGAAGGTTGAAGAACCGTTCGTAGATCTTTCTATTATCACCCCCTCCGAGTATATGGGGAACCTCATCGGTTTCATAACTTCAGAGAAAAGAGGGGAGTTCAATGCGGTGGAGAACGCCGGAAAGAACCGTGTCGTTCTGAGATTCGAAGCCCCGCTCTCTGAAATCATGTTTGATTTCTTTGACAGGATGAAGGCAATTTCTAGGGGATATGCATCGATGGATTACGAGATCCTCGGCTATAGAGAATCTGATCTGGTGAAAGTGACAATCCTGGTCAACAGAGAAACCGTTGACTCACTATCGTTCATCGTCCATGTCGATAAGGAGTATCCAATTGCAAAGAAGGTTGTCGACAAGCTGAGCGAATTAATACCTCAGCACCAGTTTCAGATTCCCATACAGGCGAAATCAAGAGGTAGGATAATCGCGAGGAGTGACATAAAGGCCTTACGAAAAGACGTGTTGGCGAAGTGTTATGGAGGGGACCTGACGAGGAAGATGAAGCTCCTTGAGAAGCAGAAAGAGGGAAAAAAGCGGATGAGAGAGATTGGGCAGGTATCGATTCCGCAAAACGCTTTCCTCGCTATTCTAAGGATTGGCGAAGAAGAGCGATGAGGTGAACCGAATGATAAAGCTTGGAGCACACATGTCTACATCGAAGGGCTTTGACAGAGTCCCAAAAGAAACTGTTTCGATAGGCGGCAACGCCTTCCAGATATTTCCTCACAGTCCCAGAATGTGGAGAGCATCGCTTCCAAAAGAGGAGATGTCGAATAGCTTTAAAGATGAAATGAAAAGGGAATCGCTGGATCCCTTTGATTCTATGGTACATTCGGGTTATCTGATCAACATCGCCTCTCCTAACGAGGAAGTTTGGGGAAAATCCGTTACTTTGCTTTCCCTTGAAATGAAAATAACCGCTTCCCTCGGTCTGAAGTATTTGAACTTCCATCCCGGGAGCCACCTTGGAGATGGTCTCGAGGAGGGAATTGCGAGGATTTTGAAAGGTATAGAGATTGTACTAGGCGAGAACCGGGAAAATGATGTCATGCTGCTGCTCGAGAACGTTGCTGCGAAAGGCAATCACATAGGCAGCAGCTTTGAGGAACTCAAGTCAATTATTGACGGAGCCGTACAGCCAGAGAGAATCGGAATAACGTATGATACTTGTCACGGGTTCGATTCGGGTTTCGAGATAAGAAACAAGGAAGGTATCTCGAGACTAATCGACAAGATTGATTCTACGGTGGGCTACGAAAAACTGAAGATGATACATCTTAACGATAGCAAGTTTCCTCTAGGTGCCGGCAAAGACAGACACGAGATGATCGGTGAAGGCCATATCGGAAAAAACGATGGTTTCAGAGAATTTCTTTCCAATGAGAGAATTCAGGAAAAACCTTGGCTTCTGGAGACGCCTGGGGACGATGAGGATCACGCTTCTGAAATTGAGTATATTAAGAGACTACTCGGATAGTGGAGGACTGTAATCGATGAAGAAGAAGTTCGTTGTGGTTACCGGAGGTGTAATAAGCGGAATTGGCAAGGGGATACTCTCTGCCTCCATCGCGCGTGTAATGAAGGAATGTGGGGTAGAGGTTAACACCCTCAAGATCGATCCCTATCTAAATCTTGACGCCGGAACGATGAATCCTAATCAGCATGGTGAAGTCTTCGTCACAGAAGACGGATACGAGGCAGATCTCGATCTTGGACACTACGAGAGATTTCTCGGAAAGAACATGAGAAGAGAAAATAATATGACCGCGGGCCAGGTATTCAAGACAATAATCGATAAAGAGAGAGAGGGAGAATTTCTCGGGGCGACCGTACAGATGGTTCCTCACGTTACAGACGAAATAAAGTCACGAATCAAGAGTGTTCCCGGTGAACTCATAATGATAGAAATCGGTGGTACCGTCGGTGACATTGAAGGTGAGATCTTCCTTGAAGCCGTTCGCGAACTATGGGTCGAAGAAGGTCCTGAGAACTTCCTCTTTATTCATGTAACATATGTTCCTTACCTCAGAGTGACCAACGAATTCAAGACCAAGCCTACTCAACAGTCTGTCCAGCTTCTCAGAAGAATTGGCATTCAACCTCAGATGATCGCTGTCAGGTCCGAAAAGCCTATTGAGGAGAATGAGCTTGGCAAGATCGCTCTCTTCGGTGGAGTTGATCGACAGATGGTCTACAATCTGCCCGACTCCGAAAACGTCTATGATGTTCCTCTTATAGTCTACTCGTACGGGATTCATAGAAAGATTGCCGCCTGGCTCAGTATAAAAATCGAGGAAAGGTTTGATTGGAATTACCCCAGATCATTCCTTCCAGCAAGAATCGCGCTGATCGGAAAATACCTTGGCACCGATGATGCTTACAAGAGCATTTCGGAAAGCATCGCGCTTTGTGGGGTAAGCAAACCCGAAGTTATCGACTCGCAGTGTTTTGAGGACATGACGGAAGACCAAATAAAATCTGAGCTCAAGAAGTACGACGGGATAATCATCCCCGGCGGTTTCGGAAAGAGGGGAATAGAAGGGAAGATCTCAGTAATAAAGGCCGCCAGAGAAGAAGATACTCCAATTCTTGGAATATGTCTTGGGATGCAGCTTATGGTTATCGAGTTTGCAAGGAACGTCGCCGGATATGAGGGAGCCAATTCTACGGAGTTCGATCCGTCGACCCCTTATCCCGTAATTGACATTATGGAAGAGCAAAAGGAAATCATGAAACTCGGCGGAACCATGAGACTTGGTGCCCAAGAGACTCCTATTGAGCAAAACACGGTCCTTTTTGAAGCATATAACGAACCGTTAGTCTATGAAAGGCACAGGCATAGATACGAAGTCAACCTTGATCGCTTCCCCGAGCTCTTCAGAATGCCCGGAGAAATCGATGTAAAGAAACTCTCAATATCCTCAAAAGCGACTTTCGTGGAGGCCGTCGAGCTTCCCGAAAAGAGTTTTTTTGTCGGGATTCAGTATCATCCCGAGTTCAGATCGAAAGTGGGCAAGCCTAATCCGGTGTTCGAACTCTTCGTCAAGCGAGTCATAGAGAAGCGAAGGAATCAATAGTGATCTTCTGCAGTGGAAGAAAGCTCGATCTCTCCAGCCCCGTTATTATGGGGGTACTCAATGTGACTCCAGATTCTTTCTTCCCGGGCAGCAGGTACCTAGGCGGAGTTACTGCCGTAGAAGCCGCGATAAGGATGCTAGATTGGGGAGCTTCGATAATCGATATAGGTGGAGAGTCTTCAAGGCCGGGCGCGGAGAAGGTAAGTATCGGCGAAGAGATTTCCAGAGTAGTCCCGGTCATAAGGAGGCTGCGCAACAGGAGGCCGGATGCCGTTATTTCTGTTGACACTTACAACAGCGAAACTGCCCGACTCGCACTTTCTGAAGGAGCGGACATAGTAAATGATATTACGGGGCTTAGTTCAGAGGAGATGATCCACGTCATCTCGGAGAACAATGCGGCAGTAATAATTATGCATATGAGAGGAGACCCTGCTACTATGAGCGCGATGACCGATTACCGCGATGTGGTCGGAGAGGTTTCGGCGTGGCTGGTTGAAAGAGCAGACCGCGCAATTAGAGCGGGGATAAGTAGAGAGAGGATAATCCTTGATCCGGGGATAGGTTTTGCCAAGAATGCGGAGCAGAGCATCGAGATACTGAGAAACATCTCTAAGTTCAAGCAACTGGGGTTCCCTCTTCTTGTAGGGCATTCAAGAAAAAGTTTCATCTCCAAGATTACGGGGACACAGGTAGAAGAAAGATTGGAAGAGACTCTTTCAATCTCAACTTACCTGTATCTGAAAGGGGTCGAGATAATTCGCATCCATGATGTTCAGGAGCACGGTCGAATCTTTGGTATACTTAAGATACTAAACCCATGCATAGCAAATGGGAGGGAATGATTTGCCTTACGCTAAGCGTTCAAAGAAGTATTGGAAGGAGACTTGGCAAGCGTATCTTTTTCTATTGCCTTCGATAGTGATCTTGAGTGTGTTTGTCTTTTGGCCGATCGGCTTCTCTCTTGTTCTGAGTTTCTTCAAATGGGATTATACTTCAACTACCCGGTACTTCATAGGTCTTGACAACTATAAGGAGCTTTTCAGACTTACATATCCCGTTCAGTTGAGTTTTGTCAACTCGCTGATAAACACGGCAGTATACGTCGTTATTGTTCTTGTGGTGATTCAGATTCTCTATCATCTGTTCGGGCTAATGAGCAAATACGACAAGACAAAGAAAGGCCACTCGCTTTTGTACGGATTGTTCGCTGTTGCGCTAATCGGCTATATCCTGCTGCGCAACTTATCGAGTGATCTTTCCGCTGCAGGACTGTTCGCGGGACTTGGATTGATGGGTTTGGGGCTCTTTGTGCTTCTCCGAAGGAGAGGAAGCATTCAGAGCATTAAGATGAGGTCCAGCCAGTGGTCTACGATGATTCTCTTCGCTGCCCTATATTACGTATTGGCCTATGTAGTATTGAAGCAAAGCGCGGACTTTGTTCAGTACTTCACTCTTGCAAAAGAGAGCTCGGACTTTCTGAAATCTATCTACAACACCGTCTATTACGTCTTGCTTTCCGTGCCTACTCAGATAGGTCTTGCTCTGATCATAGCGATGCTTCTCAACAAAAACATCAAGCTTCGTTCTCTGTTCAGAACTGCCTACTTCATACCCTTTGTCACGTCAGTAGTAGCCGTGTCTCTGGTATGGCAGTGGATGTTCAATGACCAGTTCGGGTTACTGAACTATGTTCTCTCGATCTTCAATCTGCCGAGGATCGCCTGGCTTAAGGAAGAAGTGTGGACCATTCCGACTATCGCCATAGTCTCGGTTTGGCAGCACGTTGGCTACACCACTGTAATCTTCCTTGCCGGTCTTCAGAATATAGATAGATCGTATTATGAGGCTGCAGATGTCGATGGAGCAAGCGGCATGCAGAAGTTCAAATTCATCACGTGGCCGCTTCTTTCGGGTACGACGTTCTTCATTATGATAATAACGATGATAGGTGCATTCAAGGTCTTCTCGCAGATTTTCATACTATACCAGGGACTGCCCGGACCTGTTAACAAGAGTGGGTTGACACTTGTCTACTATGTATTTGATGCCTTCTACAATCAGCAGAGAATGGGAGTCGCAAGCGCAGCTGCCTACATACTATTCGTGATAATCCTGATTCTTACTATGGTACAGATGTACGTAGGCAAGAAGCGCGTTCACTATGAGGGTTGAGGTGCGCAGATGACCACATCATCGACTAAGATAATCTCGAAAATCCTTCTCTATGTAGTTATTATTGGGGGAGCATTCCTGATGCTCGTTCCATTTGCATGGATGGTTGCCACGTCGTTCAAAGCTCCCAGCGAGGTTTCTAGCTGGCCGCCAGTTTGGACCACGAAAAATGCAGCAAACTCCTTCACCTTTAAGACTCAGATTAAGCAGAAGAGCACCAGCGCCTCTGTCGATCTTGCGACGCTGAGTCTTAGCGAATTCAGGAACTTCGCGGCGCTGATGGAAGAGTCAGTAAGTTTTGATACCCTTTCCGTTAATCTGAACGATGACCCCATAAGGAGAGGCGAAATAGAGATCCAGCTGCTTGGCAGAGATGGCGCTCCTGCAAACTACGCATCGCAAGTTGATGAACAGCTCTTTGCCGAATTGGTCGACAGATATAACGCGATCAAGGATAACGTACCGGATGCTCATGCAAAGTCATTAAGAGATCTACCGGTAGAAGATGCAGGGAGATTTCTTGACGGATTCTTCAACGCAGCTGTCTATAGTGATGGTGGGTTTGTGAAGAGAGTAGTCCTGGTTAGCTCTCTAAGAGCGCAGTACTCAAGAGCGATCGAAAGGCTATCTCAAAGCGTTGAGACTGCGATGAAGGAACTGCCAATAGATACCGATGCAACCAAAGAGATGAAGGCAAGAATCCGCGAAGAGTCGGCCGTACTCCTTGAAGGGCCTGTTGCTGCTCTTGCAAAGTCAATGGAGTCACTTGAGTCTTACAGAACCGGTACAACAGGAGTTACCGAACTGAGCGAACTAGAAAGGATCGTTGCCGATCTTAGAAGCAGCACAGATGAAATTCGAAAGGCTGTCTCCGAGATTATCACTTTGTCTGAAGAAATCTCTGCTGGAGACGCTCGGATGTCCCTGTCTGTACGCCAGCTGGAGCGTTCATTGGAAAGCATCCCTGATGGGCTGGTGCAATGGTCGGATTTGCTTGACCTTTACTCCGACATAAAAGTCTTTTACAACGAATCTCAGAACGCCAATCTTTCAGGTTCTGCGATTGTGGGTAGAATCAGAACCGATGCTGAGGTCCATGCGTTGCTTTCGCAATTCATAGAGAGTTGGAATGTTGAGCGGGAGCTGAAGGATTACCTGCTTTCCGCAATTAATCCATCCAATGTTCGAAGTGCAGTTACGATCTTTTTGGACTACCTCGACAGGGATTTCAAGAACAGCCTTTCGCAGTACTTCACGAATACTCAAACACCGCTAGAGGTCGTCAACGACGCAATGAACTTCTTGAGGACATCACTACTTGTTGCCGCTAATCCGGAGCTTGACAGGAAGGTCAGAAGCGCAATGGATCAGAACACAACTTATGCTGATCTTGTGGCCCTTTTGAGAGAAGTGGCCTCATCTGCCGGTCAAACGATAGGGGTCGGAGGAATAGTAGCCAACCTTGATAGACAGGCGAACATAAGTGGTCAAGAACCGTTTGCTGATTTCATCAGACGTAGATGGAAAGAGACTTCTATGGTCGGTACTTTCTCGAAGGTACATTCCGACATTTTCAGCGAGCTTGACCTTTCAATCAAGCCGGTCGAGGTTGAGAGGGTCTATTACAGGGGAATAATCTCTCCTTCCGGAGCGAAGTCCTTTGACATAAAGCTTGCGGGAATACACGCAGTCTGGCTTAAAGACGATGTTCCAGCCGGCAAGGCGAATTTCACATTTGCTGAAACGTTCAAGAACTTCTTCCAGAATTACGTTTCGGCTTGGAATGCGGCTCCGTTTGGCAGGTACTACTTCAACACTGTGTTTGTGGCGATGGTTACGACTTTTGTAGAGATAATCTTTGCGGCGATGGCCGCATTCGCCTTTGCGAAGATGGATTTCTTCGGCAAGAATCTGTTGTTCACGCTCTTTTTGGCAACGATGATGGTTCCTGGCGAGGTCCTGTTGGTCCCGAACTATATCACGCTTACGGCGCTCGGTTGGGTGGACTCGTACTATGCTCTAATCGTTCCGTGGGTTGTCTCCGTCTTTGCGATATTCCTTCTGAGGCAGCATTTCATGACGATTCCTAATGAACTCTACGATGCGGCTATGATAGACGGACTCTCAAAGTGGCGTTTTCTCTGGACGATTCTCGTTCCGCTCTCAAAGCCGGCGGTGATTACTGGTGCGCTGCTGAAATTCGTTGGAAGCTGGAATTCTTTCCTCTGGGTTCTTATTGTTACAAAGAGTCCGGAGATTAGAACTTTACCTGTCGGGCTCCAGAATTTCAGTTCGGCTACCGGAAGCGACTATCACCTTTTGATGGCCGCTGCCACTTTCTCGATAATTCCTGTTGTGATTCTCTTCTTGATTACGCAGAAGTACTTTATTGCCGGAATTGCCAGGAGTGGTCTCAAATAAAGAGCAAGAAGGATAAGTCAAGATTCCCGCTCGGGTTGTTCTTGTTCATGGCTCTTCTCTTATCGCTCCTGGCGATAACGAATGTCAACGCTTACCTTAGCTACAAACAGGCTCAAAGAAGACTGGAGAATCTCCAGAAAGAGTATGATGCGCTCGAGAAAGAGATAAGAATCAAGGAATCTGAACTTGATCTGCTTAGAGAGTTGATTCCTGGCATCAACAATGGAGAAAACAGATGAGATTCGTGGTTACGACTTCGTACAAACCGACGAAAGAAGAGGTGTCTTCTGCGAGAGAGCTGGCCGAAGAACTGGGTGTCAAATATGTTTCAAGAAGCCGGCTTAAGCAATTTGAGAGCGAGCATTCGCTCGACTTCTACTATGTTTTCGATAAGAATGGCCAGTTAACCATTAGAAATAGGGAGACGGTTTTCTTCTTTCACCCCGGAATGTCAAAGGTAAGATTCAAGAACATGAGAATTCAGGACTCCGACTATTTGATCAAGAGCATGGATCTCTCCGGAAGTGAAACTGTGTTGGATACAACGTTCGGTCTCGGAAATGAAGCGCTTCTTGTCGCGCACTATCTGCCTGAGGGCAAAGTGATAGGCCTGGAGGCGTCCGAACACATATACAGGATCGTTTCTCACGGTCTTCGCAACTACCCCTATGCAGATGAATGGTTAATAGAGGCTTCGAGAAGGATAGAGCTTCACAATAGAGATTTACGAGACTTTGTGAAAGGCTGTGAAGACAATGCCTACGATATAGTCTATTGTGATCCTATGTTTGACAGCCCGCAGATGAGGTCTCATTCGATTAACCCTCTAAGGCCATTTGCGATGTATGAAAGGATAAATAGATCGGACGTCGATGAAATGATCAGGATTTCATCAAAGAGGTTTATTATCAAAAGCAGAACACGAGACAGCCTCTTCGAAGAGCTCGATCTCGAGTTCGACAGGCTCTGGGGCAGCAAAAAGAGCGGAGTCCTGTACGGGGTTATTGATAAAGAATGATACCAATTCTCCTCGGACCGACCGCTGTGGGAAAGACATCGCTTCTTCTAGATTTGGCTCAGAGACTCCCGATAGAAATTGTATCCGTTGATTCGCGTCAGATCTACCGTTTCATGAATATCGGCACGGCCAAGCCGACCGAGAGTGAACAGGCTGTCCTTAAGCACTGGCTGATCGACATACGTGATCCCGATGAAGACTTTGATGTGATGGAGTTCAGAAACCTTGCTCTGGAAAGTGTTGCGGACATAACTGCTAGAGGGAAGATCCCGATTCTCGCCGGTGGAACTGGCCTTTACGCCGAGGTCCTTATGAAGGGTTTGGTGGACGTCCCTCCTAGAGATGAAACGGTGCGAGAGGCGCTTCTTCAGATAGAATCCGAAAACAAAGGATCGCTGAGGAAGATCCTTGAAAGAGTCGACAAGAATGCCTTTGAAAGATTCCACGAGAACGATCTCAAGAGAACTATAAGGTATCTTGAGGTTTTCTTCAAAACGGGAAGACCGCTAACTGAGTTGCAGAACGAGAGAGATCACAATCGTGAGTTTTTTCTTGTCATTCTTGAAAGGGATAGGAGCGAGCTCCATGCCAGAATAGAGAGTCGTCTACATGAGATGATTCGCGCAGGCCTTGCCGATGAGACCGAGAGCCTTCTGTCGAAAGGCTATGGGCCCGAGCTCAACGCATTTAAGACAATAGGTTACGCCGAAATGGTACAATATGTTAGGTGTGGTGTATCCCTTTCGGATACCATCGAGCGGATTCTTGTGAACACAAGAAGATACGCTCGTCGTCAGATTATGTGGTTTAGAAGATATTCAGAAGCTCTGAGAATTGACCTGTCCAGTCTGGAAGGTGAGGCTGCTCGGGTTTTAGAAAATGCGATTCTCTCAGTTTGGGGGGGTAAGAATGGCTGAAAAGTTCAATTTGCAGGATCGTTTCCTGAATCTTCTTAGGGTTAACAGGATCGAAGTGAAGATGTACCTCGAAGGGGGATTCCAGACGAAGGGTTTGGTCAAGTCGTTCGACAATTTCACGGTGCTGCTTGAGGACGGTCAGGATCAGACTCTGGTCTACAAACATGCAATCAAGATGATGGTTCCCCAGAAGTACGTGAAATTGACGAATACTACTGGCAAGAAGGAGGACTGAAGCGAGCATAGACACTTTACTTGTCGCTGTTTTTTCGTCTGAAGAGCAGAATATCAAGTCAGAAATACTGGGCGAGCTTAACGAGCTCGCCCGGACTGCTGGGTACGAAATCGTTGAGACGGTGGTCCAGAACCTCGATTACCCTGATCCCCGTCACTATCTGGGCAAAGGCAAGGTGGATTTTGCGAGGAGAACACTGGGAGCTTTTGGTGCAGTCCTCATTATCACCCGTCATGAGCTGTCTCCATCTCAGGCAATGAACCTGGAGAAGCTTCTTGGAGTCCCCGTAATGGATAGGACGCAACTTATCCTGAAGATCTTTGGGGACCACGCATCGACCAAGGAAGGGAAACTCGAAGTTGAGATGGCCAGTCTTAAGTATCAGTTGCCGAGGCTGAAAGGCTTCGGAAGGATGCTTTCGCAGACTGGAGCGGGAATAGGAACAAGAGGGCCCGGAGAGAAGAAGCTTGAAACGGACAGGCGGCAGGCGCAGGACAGAATCTCTCGGCTTCGCAAAGACATAGAAGAGATGGGCAGGCAGAGAGAGATCTCGAGGAAGAAAAGACTCGTTTCGTCGATCCCACTGGTTTCCTTTGTAGGATATACGAATGTTGGGAAGTCATCGCTGGTATCTGAAATCAGCAGTGAAGACCTTCTTGTAGAGAACAAATTGTTCGCGACTCTTGATACTCGAGTCAGGAGAGCTAGACTACCTGCAGGAATGCAGGTTCTCATTTCAGATACCGTCGGTTTCATTAGAGAACTGCCACACGAATTGATGGAGAGTTTCAGATCGACGTTAGATGAAGTCAAATACT